>Ga0160490_100017_pt1 | contig 317894 bp, 290 predicted proteins | sample DIDnMG_7_FD_108210 | JGI IMG/M metagenome (GOLD analysis project Ga0160490, IMG submission 108210) | Enriched soil microbial communities from UW Madison campus, WI, USA - DID2934_E24_Lignin MG | ecosystem: Environmental > Terrestrial > Soil > Unclassified | place: USA: Madison, Wisconsin... | reverse complement strand
TTTTTTTGTGGATTTAATGAGTCGACGTGCTGGTCAAAAATCTGAAAAGCAAGACTTGGTTTTGGAACATGATGAATTTATTAAATTCTTGAAGTCCTTCAAAAAATTCATAGAAGAAAATAGTTAACTTTTTAAACCGCTTAAAAAATTAGGCGGTTTTACATTTTATAAACCTACAAACTTATAAAATGGCTGAGAAAAGAATTAGATAAGTAATAGATAAAGCCACTTTGATTAAAAACCTTTCAATGAGAAAAAGTTAGTTTGTATTTAATGATAAAAAAAGATAATTCTGCATTAATCTTATGTAAAAATTGATAGAAATGAATAAAAAAACTATAAATCTTTCTAAATTTGTCTTATGACAATAGAAGAAATTCAAAAAGAAATCGTGGAAGAATTTTCGTTTTTTGAAGATTGGGAACAACGGTATGAATATTTAATCGAATTGGGTAAAGATTTAAAAGAAATGCCTGAAGATGAAAAAACAGACGATAAATTAATCAAAGGTTGTCAATCTTCTGTTTGGTTAGATGCTCAATTTGATGGAGAAAAAATAAATTTTACAGTTGATAGCAATGCGATTTTACCAAAAGGTATTGCCGCTTTATTACTAAGAATTTATAACCATCAAGAACCAAAAGCTATTGTCGAGTCGAATACCGATTTTATAACAGAAATTGGTTTACAGGAATTCCTTTCTCCTACTCGAGCAAATGGTTTATTGGCAATGGTAAAACAATTTAAATTTTACGCCATCGCTTATCAAGTAAAAGCAAATAGATAACATTTTTCTGAAAAATATGCCTCGTAAAAAAAGAATTTTGGTCATGCGTTTCTCTGCTCTAGGCGATGCTGCAATGTTGGCTCCTGTGGTAAAGGAATTGATAAAACAACATCCAGATGCGTCTATTTATGTAGCATCAAGACCAATGATGAAGGCTATTTTTAACCAGATCAAAGAAGTTAATTTCATCCCAATAGATCTCGATAAAGATTACAAAGGTTTATTAGGGATTTTTAAATTGTATCGTAAATTAAAATCTTATAATTTTTCTGAAATTGCTGATTGTCATAATGTTTTAAGAACAAAAGTAATCGATTGTCTTTTTAAAAATGCTGGAAAAAAAGTAGCAGTTTTGGATAAAGGTCGATCAGAAAAAAAAGAATTAATTGATCAAAAAAAGAAGAATCTTCGTCCATTAAAGCCAATGACTGAACGTTATGCAGATGTTTTTAGATCATTGGGTTATTCTTTAGAATTAAGTCATGAATTAAAATCTAATTTTTCTAAAGAACCAAAAAGTATAGGAATTGCACCATTTGCTAAATTCGAAAGTAAAACTTTTCCGCTTAAAAGGATGAAAGAAATTGTCTTGAAATTAGCAGAAAATGGCTATCAAATCTATTTATTTGGTGGTGGAAAAAAAGAAAGTGGAATTCTACATAATTGGGAAAAAATGCATAAAAACATTCATTCTCTTGCTGGTAAAATGACTTTTCATGAAGAATTAGAAAAAATAGCCAATTTAGAAATTATGCTTTCTATGGACAGCGCTAATATGCATTTAGCTTCTTTAATGGGAACTCGAGTTATATCTTTTTGGGGTGGAACACATCCTTTTGCAGGATTTTTAGGTTACGGACAATCGATGAATGATGTAATACAAGATAAAAATTTAACCATTAGACCAACCAGTATTTATGGTAAAGATCCTAAAAAATTCGCTGGTTATGACTACTTTCAAAATTTGGATACAAATACAGTTGTGGAAGAAATTCTACATAAATTATAAACTCAACATTCGTATCTTCCATACGACAGAAATCATAAAAATTTGAGTTTGATTTACTTTCTAAACCTTAATATTCTTCATAATTTAGAACCAATAAATACAATGTTATGAGCGAGACAAAATTAGATCAAAGTAAAATACAACCAAAAACACCTAAAATAAACGAGTTAATAGCTAATATTCAGTCGGTTATATTAGCAACAGTTGATGCTGAAGGAAATCCAAATTCTAGTTATGCACCTTATGTTTTTACAAATGGTAGTTTCTATGTATTGGTTTCTTATATGGCAAAACATACCAAAAATTTAGAAAATCAGAAAAAAGTTTCTGTTATGTTTATTGACGATGAAAGTGCAACAAAACAAATCTATGCACGTAATCGTTTAACTTTAGAAAGTGAAGCAAATTTGGTTGCTAATGATTCTGAAGAATGGACAAATGCAGTTGCTGCTTTACAAGTAAAACATGGTAAAATCATCGAGATGTTGTCTTCTCTAAATGATTTTGTTTTATTTGAATTGAAACCAATCAAAGGATCTTATGTAAACGGTTTTGGTAGCGCATATTCTGTAAATGCAGACCTTTCTATCAACGAACATGTTAGAGGTGCACATGGACAACATAATGCCGAAAAACAAGCTTAAAAACACAACATATTCTAACTAAAAAATGCTTCAGGTTTCTGAAGCATTTTTTTATTAATTATATTGAAAATGAATAATCCGAACTAAATTCTTTCGTCCATTTTTAATTTATTTTCTATTTTTTGATCAATTTCTTGAAAGAATCCAAAACCTTTTAAACCGATAATTATACCAAAAACCAAAAGACAAATCCCTACAACTTTACGTATTAGATATACTTTTTGATCTGTAATTCTTGATTTTAATTTATCTGCCAAAAATATTTTGATCAAATCAATTGCTAAATAAGTACCTAGAATAATTCCCATATACAACGTAAAATGAGAAGGATCTGGATATTTTAAAATAACAGATGAAACAATGACAAACCAAAAGACAATCACACCTACATTTAGTAAATTCATTACAAAACCATTAAAAAAGGTTTTCAGGTAGTTTTTACCTATGATTCCCGCTTCTTGACCCAAATGTAAAGGAGGTTTGGAGAAATACATAAAAAAGCCATAAACAATGACAAAAAAACCAGCTATGATGTAAATCTGATAATACCTTGGATGCGAGGCGACATAATCTGTAAAATCCTTTGATCCAAAATAAGCTGCAGCAATACACAAAATGTCTGCAGCAATTACGCCCAAATCGAGAACAATAGCAGATTTCCAACCTTTGGATAAACTGGTATCTATGAGTAAGAAAAATACTGGTCCTATCAAAAAAAGACTCAATATCAATCCTACGATTACTGCTGATAGTACTAAATCCATACGATAAAGATTGGCAAGTTACTAATTTCTTATGAATTGACTAATTCAAAGTCTAATTGTTTCTTTAATAAATCGGCACTAAGAAGTTTTACCATTACTTTATCTCCTAATTGATATTTGTTTCCAGAACGTTTACCAATCAAAGCATGATTTTTTTCATCGTAATAATAATGATCTCCAGAAATGTTTCTAGAACGAATTAAACCTTCGCTTCTTGTCATTGGTAATTCAACAAAAATTCCATATTCCTGAACACCAGAAATAAATCCTTCGAAAGTTTCACCCACAAAATCTTGCATGTATTTTACTTGCATGTATTTTATAGATTCTCTTTCTGCTTCTGCAGCTAATTTTTCTCGACTAGAACAATGTAAACATTTATCTTCATAACCTGCTTGCGCTGGAGAATTCTTTTTATCTAAGAAATCTTGTAATAGACGATGCGCCAACATATCTGGGTAACGTCTAATTGGCGAAGTAAAATGAGTGTAATAATCGAAAGCTAAACCATAATGTCCTAAATTTTCTGTCGAATATTTTGCTTTGCTCATGCTTCGCATTGCCAAAGTTTCGATCATGTTTTCTTCTGGTTTTCCTTTAACTTCCGACAACAAACGATTCAACGATTGAATTGTTTTTTTACGATCTCCTAATTCTAATTCATAACCAAATTGCACCACAAATTTTTTCAAATCCAATAATTTATCTGGATCTGGTTCATCGTGAATACGATAAATGTAGGTTCTCCCCGACTCTTTTCCGTTTTCTAAACTCACAAATTCAGAAACTTTCTTGTTACATAATAACATGAATTCTTCTATCAAATGATTAGAATCTTTGCTTATTTTAAAGAAAACACCAACAGGATCATTTGCTTCATCTAAATTAAATTTGACTTCTATTTTATCAAAATTAATTGCACCAACTTTCATTCTTTTCGAACGTAGTTTTTTAGCTAATTTATCTAAAACCAAAATCTCTTGCTGATAATCACCTTCTGCTCCTTCTATAATTTCTTGTGCATCTTCATAAGTATATCTTCTGTCAGAATGAATCACAGTTCGACCAAACCACGTATTATGAATTTTGGCTTGATCGTCCATTTCGAAAACAGCAGAAAACGTATATTTATCTTCATTCGGACGCAAAGAACATGCAACATTACTCAAAATTTCTGGTAACATTGGGACTACTCTATCTACCAAATAAACAGACGTTGCACGTTTATATGCTTCTTGATCGATCAGCATTCCTGGACGTACATAATGCGTTACATCTGCAATGTGAACACCAATTTCCCAATTTCCGTTTTCTAATTTTTGTATTGATAAAGCATCATCAAAATCTTTTGCATCTTTCGGATCGATGGTAAACGTTAAAACATTTCGCATATCGCGACGTTTCTTAACTTCGTTTTCATCAATTGCTGTATTAATTTCTTTTGCTTCTTCTTCTATCTCATCTGGGAATTTTTCTGGCAATCCATATTCTAATAAAATCGAATGCATCTCTACATTAGAATTTTCTGGATTTCCTAAAACTTCAGTTACTATTCCGATTGGTGAATCTGTACCTTCTGGCCAATCTTTAAGTTCAACAACAACTTTTTCTCCATTCTTAGCATCTAAAGATTTTCCTTTCGGAATGTAAAAATCATTTGCACCAGCACCTTGCATCACTACAAAACCAAATTTCCCAGTTTTATGTTCTTCGTAAATACCAGTAAACTGAGATTTTAATCGTTGAACAATTTCTACAACTTCAGCTTCTCTCCTACTATATGGTTTTGGTGGATACAAGAAAATCCGAACAGTATCTCCTTGCATGGCATTTTTTGTTTTGCCTTTCGGAATAAAAATATCTTTTTCTGCCCCTTCTACCAAAACATACGCACTCCCACTTTGGGTAATATCTATTTTACCAATAACATAATCTCGTTCGATATTATTCAGTTTATACTTTCCTTTATCGGTTTCTGTGATTTTTTTATCACCAGCCAAAATGTATAAATTCTTGATAAGAATCTCTTTATCTATTCTACTTTCTAGATTAAGAGCAGAAGCTATTTGTTTGTAATTAAGCGGTTTATTAGGATTCTGAAACAAAACTTCTATAATTCTCTTACTATATTTCTGAAGCTTTTGTTGATGATTTTTATTATTTTTAAAACTCTTTTTCTTTGACATAATTCTTTTCGTAAGTTGATGTAAGGCATAATACCTATTTATTATTTTGGTGTTTACTTGTTTTATAATTTATTGCATAATTATAGCTAGAAATAAATTCTTTTAACAACTTTTATTTTACATCAATCATTTAAATTTAGTTATTAATCTTCAGAATACCATTTTTTGTTCCAAAAATTAATATACCAAAAAAAATAGCTTAAGAACAAGCTATTTTATTTATTCTATTTTGATGTCTTCCACCTTCGAATTCGGTATTTAAAAAGACATTTACAATTTCGTAAGCATATTCTGCTGCAATAAATCTTGCTGGTAAAGTCAAAATATTTGCATCGTTATGTTTTCTTGCTAATTCTGCAATATCTGTCATCCAACAAAGAGCGGCTCGAATTCCTTGATGTTTATTTGCTGTCATGGTTACGCCTTGTGCACTTCCGCAAATCAAGATTCCAAAATCATATTCTTTGTTTTCAACTGCAGAGGCTGTTGGATGGGCAAAATCAGGATAATCAACACTAGCTGTTGATAACGTTCCAAAATCCTTAAATTCAATCTTTTGATCTGTTAATAAACCCTTAATTTTCTCCTTTAATTCGTATCCTGCGTGGTCAGATCCTATAGCTATTTTCATGTTTTTTGATAGTTTTCAACATCACAACTTATGTGAAATTAGTAATTATTTGTTTTTCAAGTTTTTAATTGTATTAAGAAATTGTTAATAAAATATCAATGAGTTTTCATAAAAAACTGAACTCAAAATTTGGAAAAACCATTTGAAATTTCAGCTAAACAAATTCTTTTGATCTGCAAGAAAAATATTTCATCGTGGCACGAAATATTTAAACAGCATTTTCCACAAATTTAAGACAAGGATCTTTCAACAAAAAAAGAATATCAACAATTTCTAAAAATTGTTAATAAGTACCCTAAAATGTTTATAATCTAGAATTTTATAAAACTAACATCTTGTTAATAGCGTTGGATAAATAAAAAGTAAATATACTTATCAACATATTAACAGACTTAATAACAACAATAATATTTTTCTTTTTTTTAAAATTTTAAATAAATAGAATATTATATAATTATTATGGTTGATAAGTGCGAGAAAAATTTTAGAAGCGTTTTAAAATGTTTGGTTATTTTTGTTTTGATGTAAAATTTAAAAAATAAACTTTATGAAGACGATTGATGATTTCAATTTCAAAGATAGAAAAGCATTAATACGTGTAGATTTTAATGTTCCGCAGGACGAAAATCTAAATGTAACAGATGATACAAGAATAGTTGCAGCAAAACCAACAATAGAAAAAATATTGAAAGATGGAGGATCTGTAATTTTGATGAGTCATCTTGGAAGACCAAATGGAGAATTTAACGACAAATATTCTTTGAAACATATCGTTTCTAAAGTAGAAGAAATTTTAGGAGTTCCTGTAAAATTTGCAAACGATGTAATAGGAGAGGATGCGAAAGCTAAAGTTGCTGATTTACAGTCTGGTGAAGTTTTGTTATTAGAAAACGTACGTTTCCATGCAGAAGAAGAAAAAGGTGATGTTGATTTTGCAAAAAAATTAGCAGAATTTGGTGATATTTATGTAAATGATGCTTTTGGTACAGCACATAGAGCACACGCATCTACTGCGATTATTGCACAATTTTTTCCAGAAAATAAAGCTTTTGGTTATTTAATGAAACAAGAATTAGATGCTATACAAAAAGTTTTGAAAACTGGTGAACATCCAATTACAGCGGTTTTGGGAGGAGCAAAGGTTTCTTCTAAAATTACAATTTTAGAAAATATTTTACCAGTTGTAGATAATTTAATTGTTGGTGGTGGAATGACTTACACTTTTGTGAAAGCACAAGGTGGAACAATTGGAACTTCTTTGGTAGAAGATGATAAGTTGGATCTTGCAAAAGAAATTATAGAAGCTTGTGAAAAAAACAATGTAAAATTGGTTTTACCAGTTGACAATGTAGTAACAAATGATTTCAATAATGAAGCTGATTCACAAATAGTTGATACTTATAAAATTCCAGATGGTTGGATGGGAATGGATATTGGACCAAAAACTGCAGAGTTATTTGCAGAAGTTATCAAATCTTCTAAAACAATTCTTTGGAATGGCCCACTTGGTGTTTTCGAAATGCCAAATTTTGCAAAAGGTACAGCTGCTTTAGGTGATGCAATTGCAGAAGCAACTAAGAACGGAGCTTTTTCTCTTGTTGGTGGCGGTGATTCTGTTGCATTTGCAAAATCTTTCGGTTACGATGACAAAGTAAGTTATGTTTCTACTGGTGGTGGAGCAATGTTAGAAAGTTTAGAAGGTAAAGAGTTACCTGGTGTAGCAGCAATTCTTAATTAATTAACTTTCATATAAATAAAACTCAAAAGAAATAATTTATTTCTTTTGAGTTCTTCTATTTTTTCTATTTTCTTGATATTGAGTATATTGCTCAGTAGTTAAAATCTCTTTTATTTCATTCTTATCAGATGAATTAAAATCAAATTTACTTTTTCTAATTTCCGAATTTGTATCTACTGTTTGATTGGTAATTCCTAAACGTTTACTTCTTTCAGCTTTTCTATTCTCTTTGTTTGTTGCGTAATAAACTTTTAACTTATTTTGTTGATCTTCAGTTAAATTAAGACCATCAAATTGTTTCATAAAATTTTCTTCTGTCGAATTAGGATTTACACTTTCGTAATTTCTTTCAGTTTGTGCAGAAACATTCAAAAACATAAATAATCCTGCCATTAAAAATACTTTTCTAATCATAATTTTTGTGTTTCAATTAGAAATTTCAATTCTTATACCAAAGCTTTTATTTTAAGATAGTTTTAACTCCATTTTCGTTAATTTTAATAAATTATATTATATTTTAAATTAATGATTATCAATTATTTATATTTTTATTAATGAAGATTAAAGTATTTTCGTAAACTTGCTTTTTATATATTTTAGCATCTAACCAAGCCAAAAAACTAAGTATAAATGGATCTTTATTTTGATTATTTTCTATCAATTTTTGTACAGAAATTTTATAAGTTTTATCATTTATAATTTCTGGTTTCAAAAGATTTTTTTCTATCAATAAAGCAAAATTGTAAACGTCTTTTTCTTTTACTTCTTCTAAATATTTCTTGTATCGCCTTTTAAAACTACTAATTCTTGCCAAAGCCAATTCTATATTTTCATTTTGCGTATGAATCAAAATTTCTAACATATTTTTACGAATTGTCCAAAGCATGCCCATTTTTTTCTCGTACCAAGCATCAGAATGATTCAATTGAGCTAAATATTTTACAGCAGATTTATTTTCTTTTTGTCCTAAAATCATGGTTAAAGTCAATTTCAATTCATTCAAATCTTCTATTTTAGCTGTTTTAGAAACCGATTTTATTAATTTTTCTATCAAATCGATTGCTTGTTCTGTCTTGCCAGAAAAATGAAAGTTGAGTGCTTTTAAAAGTTGTTTTCTTAATTCGAATGTTTTCTGATAAATTCCTTTTTTTTCATTCATCAGTTTTTCCATTTCTTCTAAAAAAAATAAACTTTCTCTAAATTTTAAATTCCTAAAGTGATAATTTACAATGAAATAAACGATTTGAATGTGATCGTATAAATGATTTTTTACTGATTCTTTTTTACTTTCTAGAAACTGATAACTTTTATTTACAAATTCATCAATCAACGAATAATTGTGATGGATAGAAGCATATTCATTTGCAATAAATAGAATCTGATTTAGTGATTTATAAGTTAACACAGAATCCAAATCGATTCCAACCGATTTCATGGTCGATTTTATCAGAAAATTAAGATCAATAATTTTTTTAGAACGATGAATTTCATCCAATTCTTTTCTCAAAAGTGAATATGCAATATTTAGTTTTGCTTCTTTTTGTTGTAAAATGATATTGTTTTCATACTTAACAAGATATTCGTTTAAATTATGAAAATTATTTAGGTAAGCGTATTGAATATGAATTTGATAAATTTCGTTTAGAAGATTGAATTGTTCTAGTTTTAATGCCTGATTTTCTGCTTTTGATAAGCACTGATAAGCTTCTTTATATAAATTATTTTTTAGAAAATATTGACTGACAATTAAGTATTTTAAAGCTTCATTGGTTTCTGAATTGTTTTGTTCAAATGTTGTATTAGCTAAAAATTGAATTAAACTTTCATAAAATCTTTTTCTAACTGCATAATGTGCATTATTTTTCTGATTTTTTATTTTATTTATATCGTCATTTTTATAATAATTTAATAAAGAAATATTTTGTACATCTTTTCGTTTATTTCTTTTCTTAATGAATTTTTCAAGACTTTTAAATTCATCATTATTTAATGTATTTAAGATTTCTTGTATAGCATTCATCAATTAAATATTCTTCTAAATTTCATCAAAAATACAAAAAATATATCGTAAGATATTTAGAAAAATTGATTTATTTATTTTTTTATAAAGTAAGAATTTTGTTTCAGAATTAATACCAAAAAAACAAGATTATGGAAACTTTACAAGAGAAGAAAGAATCAGAAGAAAATGTAAATAAAACCGTCAAGAAATATTCTACAGAAAAAAGAAATCCTATGAAACCAACTGCTGCTTTTGTTGGCGCTTCTTGGGCAGCTTTATTTGCTGGAACTATTGGTTATTGCGTGGGTTTATGGAATGCAACAATAGAATTGAATGAAAAAGGATATTATTTTACCATTTTATTATTTGGTTTGTTTTCGGTGATTTCTGTTCAGAAAAGTGTTAGAGATAAAGCAGAAAATTTACCAGTAACCGAAATTTATTATGGACTTAGTTGGTTTGCAACAATTGCTTCTATTACTTTATTGATTATTGGATTATGGAATGCGAATTTATTATTAAGCGAGAAAGGTTTTTACGGAATGTCCTTTGCTTTGAGCGTTTTTGCTGCAATTGCTGTTCAAAAAAATACACGCGATTCTAAGTTAATTCAAGACAAAGATGAATTCTAATTTTTCTAAATAATTTTAAATAAAACCTTCTTCAAGATAAAAATTGAGAAGGTTTTTATTATTGATAAAATCAACAGATTTAGATTTTTATACTGAAAATATAGCAATAGTTTGAAAGAATTATTTCTATGAAGAATTCGCAAATATTCGATTGGTTTTTTGATTATTTTAGAACGAATTGTTTATCAATGCTTTAGTATTAACAAAGTTTAACATAAACATTAGGAAACATTTTTGTGTAGAAAACTTGATAATGTTAAAATTTAATTGAAACTTTGAGTGTTAAATTCTAATACCAGAAAACATTGGAAATACAAGAACTTAATCAGTTGATTGAATCTAAAAGTGAAGTGATTACACGATTGATAAAAGAAATCAATCAAACCATTATTGGTCAAGAAAAAATGGTAGAAAGCTTATTAATAGGCTTATTAGGAAATGGACATATTTTGTTAGAAGGTGTTCCAGGTTTGGCAAAAACCTTGGCAATAAAAACTTTATCAGAAGCTGTAGATGGTTCTTTTTCTCGTATTCAGTTTACACCAGATTTATTACCTGCAGATGTCGTTGGAACATTGATTTATAATGTAAAAGAAAATGATTTTTCTATTAAAAAAGGTCCAATTTTCGCCAATTTTGTTTTAGCAGATGAGATCAATCGTTCACCTGCAAAAGTACAATCTGCTTTGTTAGAAGCCATGCAAGAGAAACAAGTTACGATTGGTGATGAAACCTATAAATTAGATACGCCTTTTTTGGTTTTGGCTACTCAAAATCCAGTAGAACAAGAAGGAACTTATCCTTTACCAGAAGCTCAGATGGACCGTTTTATGCTGAAAACTGTAATTTCTTATCCATCTTTTCAGGCAGAGCAAATGATTTTGCGAAATTCAATCAATCAAACCTTTCCGAAAGTAGAAAAAGTAATTTCCTTGCAAGATATTTTAGAAGCAAGAGAAATGGTAAAACAAATCTACATGGACGAAAAAATAGAGAAATATATTTTAGATATTGTTTTTGCAACTCGTAATCCAGAAAATGTTGGTTTAGAAAAATTGAAAAACATGATTTCTTATGGATCTTCACCTCGTGGATCTATCAATTTGGCTCAAGCAGCTAAAGTTTATGCTTTTCTAAGAAAAAGAGCTTTTGTGATACCAGATGATGTAAGAGCAGTTGCAAAAGATGTTCTTCGCCATAGAATCGGGATTACGTATGAGGCAGAAGCAGAAAATGTTTCACCAGAAGAAATCATCGATAATATCTTGAATGTTGTACCTGTTCCGTAAGATTTTATGATGGATATTAATGAAATCATCAAACGTGTTAAACGTATTGAAATAAAAAGTCGTCGAAAAGCATCTGATCTTTTTATGGGTGAATATAACAGCTCTTTTAAAGGTCGTGGAATGATATTTTCAGAAATTAGACCTTATCAATATGGTGATGATGTTCGTAATATCGATTGGAATAAAACTGCACGTTACGATGAAGTTTTTGTAAAAATATTTGAGGAAGAAAGAGAACAAACTTTGTTTTTGATGGTCGATATTTCTGCTTCTGAATTTTATGGTACACGTAAACAAATAAAATTAGAAACCATTGCAGAAATTTGTGCAACTTTAGCTTTTTCTGCAATTACATATAACGATCGTGTGGGCTTAATTTTATATTCAGATCGAGTAGAAAAATTTATTCCACCCAAAAAAGGAAAACAACACGTTCTTAGAATTATCAGAGAATTGATTACAACAGAAGCTAAAAGTAAACAAACTAATTTGAGTAATTCTTTAGAAGAATTGATGAAAAAAGTTAAGAAAAGAACCAACATTTTTATTTTTTCAGATTTTATTGATGCTTCTGATTACGAAAAAAATATTCGAGTTTTAGCTAAAAAACATCAATTAACTGGTGTAAGAATTTACGATGAAAAAGAAGGTGAATTTCCTGATGTTGGCATGTTGAATATTCAGGATAACGAAACAGGCGAAATCAGATTAATCAATACATCATCGCCCGAAGTTAGAAAAATGTACAAACAATATTATTTGGATTTGGATAAACGTTTCGAAGGAATTTTTCAGAAAAATCAATCTGGACATCTAAAAATCAGAAACGATGAAGATTACGTCAAACCTTTGTTAAACTATTTCAAATCACACAAAAATCGATGAAAAACTTAGGTTTTATTTTTTGCTTATTTCTTTATACAAACTTTGTTTTTGGGCAAATAGAATCTTCTATAGATACTACGCGTATCAAAATAGGAGAACCTATAAAACTGACTTATAAACTAAAAGTAGGAGAGAAGGATCAAGTAAAATTTCCTGTTTTTAAAGATACTTTATCGTATCATATAGAAATTATCAATCAGAAATTAGATACGATTTCGTTAGAAAATGGTCAGAAAGAATTGGTACAAAATTTAGAAGTCAGTAGTTACGATCCTGGCGAATTCTTAATAAAACCAATCAAGATTATAAAAAATCAAGATACGATAAGATCAAAATCTTTTCAGATTTATGTTTTAGATGTGAATGTTGATGCATCTAATCCACAAATTGCTGCCAATAAACCAATTATGAATGAGCAATATACGCTGAAAGATTATTGGAATAAGTATTGGATTTATGGACTTGTTGCCTTGTTGTTGTTTGTTATTGCGATAGTTTTAGTGGTTTTATACATCCGATCTAAAAATAAAGATCTGAAACCTAAAATCATCAAATCACCTTTCGAAGAAATTATTGATGAACTAAAATCAATCGATAAAAAGAAATATTTAGAAAGAGGCGAACAAAAGGAATTTTATAGCCGATTGTCTAATGCATTGAAGATTTATATTGGTAGAATTTATCATTTCTCGGCATTAGAATTATTGTCGGATGAATTACTTAGAGAATTAAGTAAAAAAGATGAATTGACTAAAAATGACATCGAAGAACTTGATCATTTTCTTTACGATGCTGACATGGTAAAATTTGCCAAACAAAAGATAGAAGAGCCTAAAAATACAATATATAGAACGTGGATAGAAGAATTTGCAAAACGAATAAAACCGTTAGAAATTCCACAAAATAAAGAGTTAACAACCGATGAATTAACAGGTGAAAATTTCCGAAAAATTAAAGACTAATGAGTAATTTCGAATTTCAAAATCCTTGGTTATTATTACTTTTATTGCTGATTCCGTTTCTTATTTTTTGGCAAATCAATCAAAGAAAGAAAAAGAAATTAGCAATGCAAATCAGTACTTTGCGTGCTTTCGGGAATTCTAAAAGTGCTTTGTCTAATCTACGTCCGATACTTAATATTTTAAGAATTTTGGCCTTGGCACTTTGTATCATTGCTTTGGCAAGACCTAGAATTGTAGATGTTTCTACTAAAATAAAATCAGATAAAGGAGTAGATATTATTTTATCTGTAGATACTTCTCTTAGTATGTTGGCTAGAGATTTAAAACCAGATCGATTAACTGCTCTAAAACAAGTGGCTATAAATTTTGCAAAAAAACGTGCTGCTGATCGTATTGGTTTGGTCGATTATTCGGGTGAAGCTCTTACAAGAGTTCCTCTCACAACCGATCGGGAGGTTCTTATCAGAGAAATCAATAGCCTGAAATCGGGTGAATTAGAAGACGGAACAGCTATTGGGATTGGACTTGCAACAGCTGTTAATCATCTAAAAGATAGTAAAGCAAAAAGTAAAGTTATCATTTTGATTACAGATGGCGTAGAAAGTATAGATCCAACCAATGATTTGATGTACATTTCACCTAGAACGGCTGCAGAATTAGCTGCTGCACGAGGGATAAAAGTTTATACAATTGGGATTGGTACAAATGGTTATGCGCCTTTTCCTGTAGCAAGTTATGACCTTACAGGTGAATATGTTTTTGATATGTTGCCTGTTGATATTGACGAAGAATTGTTGCAAAATATAGCAGATTTAACAGGTGGATTATACTTTAGAGCAACTGATAATCAATCTTTGAGTAAAATTTATCAAGAAATTGATCAATTAGAAAAATCAGAAATCAACGAAATCAAATATTATAATTATACCGAATTGTTTGCACGTTTTCTTTTACCTGCACTTATTTTATTGATTATAGAATTAATCTTACGTCGAACCATTTTTAAACAATTGATCTAATGCAGTGGGGAGCAATACATAATATTTGGTGGCTATTGATTCTTGGTTTGATTGTTTTTTTATCTTACCGAGTTTACAGTTGGCGAGAAAACGTAAAAAAGAATTTTGCCGATCAAAAGCTTTTTTCTTTTGTTTTTCCAGAAAGTTCTGCTAAAAAGTTCGGACTGAAATTGATTCTTTCTTGTGTAGGGTTATTTTTTATCATTATAGCCTTAATGGATCCTTTGGCAGGAAACGAAAATAAAGAAGTTTCTAGAGAAGGAATAGATATTGTTTATATGCTCGATGTATCGAGTAGTATGAATGCAGAAGATGTTGCACCAAGTAGATTAATGAAGGCATCAAAAATCATTAGCCAATCTTTGAATACGTTGGGTGGTGACAGAGCTTCATTGGTAATTTTTGCAGCAGATGCTTATACAATTTCACCTTTAACTAATGATTATGCTGCAATCGATAGCTATTTGAATAGTATTTCTACAAATTTAATTTCTAATCAAGGAACTAATTTTGGATCAGCTTTTCAGGAAGCAGTTAATGTCCTAAAAGGTGCTCCAAATACCAGTAAAATGATTGTTCTTTTATCTGATGGCGAAGATAATGAAGATACAGAAAGTGAAGCGGTAAAATTAGCTAAGAACAATCAAATTCATGTAGTTTCTATTGGTGTTGGTACAGAAAATGGTGGGCCGATTCCGGTAAAATCAATTTATGGAGATGAATTTAAAATCGACCGATACGGCGAAACCGTTATTACAAAGTTAGAAACTAAAAATCTCAATAAAATTGCAGAACAAACCAACGGAATGTACCTTTCTTCTGGAACAATACAAGAGCTTGTTGGGCAAATAAATGCTTATAAAGCAAGATTAGATAAATCACAAATTAGTACTTCTGTTACGCAAGATATGAAACACATTTATCAATGGTTTTTAGCAATTGCGATTGGATTACTTTTTATAGAATTATTAACATCTGAATATAAGAAATTTAACGGAAAAAAGGAATAAGTTTGTAGGAGAGAAATGAACTGTATTTTAAGAAAAATCTATTTTATTTTGTTTTCATTCTTTTCGTTACTTGGTTTTGCTCAAAATCAGGTTAAGGATGATATAATCCAAGGTAATAAAGCTTTTGACAAAGGAAAGTATGAACAGGCAGAATATTCTTACAAGAAAGCTGCTGCTGCCGATCCTAGTTCTATAAAAGCAAATTACAATTTGGGCAACTCGCTTTATGAGCAAAAAAGATACAAGGAAAGTATCTCGCATTACAATAAATCTGCTCAATTATCCAAATCCAAAGATGATAAACAAAGAGCTTATCATAACATGGGAAATGCTTATATGCAAGAGAAAGATTATGCAAAAGCTTTAGAAAGTTATAAAAATGCGCTTAAAAATAATCCGCATGATGAGGATACAAGACACAATTACGCTTTAGCTAAAAAATTGTTAGAGAAACAAAAAGATAATCAAGAGCAAGATTCTAAGGATAATAAGCAAAATCAAGAGCAACAGAATCAAGATCAGAAAAATCAGGATAAGGAGAACCAAAAAGATCAGAATAAAGAGAATCAAGAAAAAAATCCGAATCAATCGCAGCAAAAACCTCAAAATGAAGGTCAAGATCCTAAACAAGAAAAAAATAATGGACAACAATCTCAGAGTGGAGGAGAAAATGGGAATGATAAAGGAAATGGACAAGATAAAAAACAAATAAAAAATGGTGAAAATGGTTCTGGATCACCACAACAAAATATGCAGAGCGATCGAGGTGAAGGTTTATTGAAAGCTTTACAAAATCAGGAATCGAGAACGCATCAAAAAAATATAGAAAAGAAAGCACAAAAAACACGAAACAATTCATCGAAAGATTGGTAATGAAAACACAACAATTCTATACTACGTTACTTATTGGATTATTGGCAAGCTTTGGTTTGGCGCAGAATGTTGCGTTTAAATCTCAGGCAAGTTCACAACAAGTTCGAATTGGGGAACATTTCAAATTAGGATTTTATTTGATTTGCGATAGCCGATCGATCTCGGTAGATTCGCCAATAGATTATCCAAATCTTAAAGGATTCCGTGTTTTAGATGAAGCCAATGTTCGTAATTTTCAGGTGGTGAATGGTGATATGCAATCATCTTCTGGTGTTGAATTGGTTTTGGTTGCAGAAAAAGAAGGAAACTATAAAATAGGCGCAGCTAAAGTAATTATTGACGGAAAAACTTATGCGACTAAGCCAATAGAGATTTCGGTTTCTGAGCGTTCACAAACTGCATCAAATCAGAATACATCAAATCAAAACGCATTTCTATCGTCAGAAGTCAATAATAAAAATCCATATATCAACGAAGCCGTTAATCTATCGGTGAAATTATATGCAAGAGATTATTCTATTTTTAATAGAGCTCGAAACTTTAAAGCTGCAAAATTAGGTGGTTTAGATGCAAAAGTTATCCCAGAAGAAGAAATGGGCGAACGTATGAAACAAGAAATGGTGAACGGTAGAGTTTACATTTCAGAGGAGTTGGTGCGTTATCTTTTGTTTGCACAAGATGCGGGAAATGTAAAAATACCACCATTTACAATTGATATTATGGTTTCTGGTTATTATGGAGCAGAACCTGTAACTCTGAGTAGTAATCCAATCAGTTTAAAAGTTAAAGATTTACCAGCAGGAAAACCAAAGAATTTTAGTGGTGCAGTTGGTGATTTTAAAATGAATACTTCGCTTGATAAAAAATCTTTGAATGCTAATGATGGAGCCAATTTAGAAGTGGAGATTTATGGAGAAGGAAATCTAAATAATATTTCTTTACCGAACATAAAAAGCAACGATAATTTAGAAGTTTATCCACCTAAAAAGAGAGAAAATTTTGATGTTTCTTCTAAAGGATTTAAAGGGAAAATTGCAGAAAATTTTGTCTTGGTTCCACAATATGGCGGACAATATAATTTGGATCCGATAGAATTTTCTTATTTCAATCCGAAAACTGAAAAGTATGTTACCTTAAAATCTCCAGCATTAGAATTAGATGTAAAAGGAGATGCTGCGCCAGAAAAAGCAGATACGACAAGTGGAACAAGTAAAGTGAATGATTATCTTGCAAACAGTGGTAAGGAAACCAATGTAATACCAGAAATTGCACAGAAATTACCAGAAAACGTCAAAGAAAGTTTATCAGATCATACCATTTATTGGGTTTTAGGTTTGTTGGCTTTATTTGGAGTTGGAATTGTATTTCTCATCAAGAAAAAGAAACAAAACACAACAGATATATCAAAAGATGAGGTAATCGCTTATCAAGCTAAAAAAGTAGAACCTAAAAAAATCAATAAATTAGATTTTAAAGTAGATTTAGATGAATTAAAAACACTTGTTCATGAATCTAGTTTTTATCCAAAACAAGAACAATTATTGATAAAAATTGGACAAAACTTATCTAATTTAGATTTGGCAAACTTCAACGATCAAAGTGTTTTGATTGCCATGAAAGAAGCCAATATCAGCGATGATTTCATTACAGATTGGCAAAGATTATTAGCGAATGCAAGACAAGCTAAATATGGAGCTGTAAACAAAGATTCTGATAATTTACTAGCTTTATCTGATACTCAAAAACTACTAAAAAGATATCAGGATATTTTCTAAAAATGTCTTACTTCTAAATATAACTATTTTCGTTTGAAAAAAATCTTAACAGATTTAAAATAACTTAAGTAATTATAAACGAAAAACTTATTTTTATAAATTCTAATCAAAATAGAATTTCCGATTCAGTCATCAAAAAATACCATTCGGTCAAGATGATTTTCTAAACAAAGTTTTCTGATGAATCTTTGTATAAGAAATTAAAACAAGAGGATATGTTGTATATTTTGAGTTGTTGGATCACAAAAATTATCGAATGGATATTATAGAAGTAAAAAAAATAGACAGTAAAGTTTATAGAATCATTTATTTTTTGGTTTTTCTATCAGCTTCGATTTATCTGGCAGATTATCTACAAACAATAGATTATCATGAATTGTCGAATGCAAAAATTGCAGGAAGAATTTTTGCAAAATTTGGTATTTTCTTATTGATTGCTTTTTTGATTCGTAAAGTAGTAGAAGGTTTTCTAAACATCGATCCAAAAAGATTTTGGCGAACGTTTAGTATTCTGGTTGTAGTCAATTTTATCATTTATTTGGTTATCTTTTTTCTAAGCGGACCATCAGATTTTAAGCTGATATTAGATCCAAAAGCTTTGGCATTTTTTCTTGGATATTTGTTGTTTTCGATAACTGTTTGGTTAATTAATATTCCGAATTATTTGCATTTCAAGAATAAAATCATGACAGAGAAAATAGAATTCAGATTGATTCGATCGTATGTAATTTCTTCTTTGGCTTATTCTTTTGCTTTATTGTTTATTGCCAATTTTCTAAATAAAGCTTTTGATCCTAAAATATTCTTTTTCAATCAGTTTTCTATTATTACAACTTTAATTGTCACTTTACTTTTTGTCTCTATTTTTTATTTTATCGAGGCAAGACAATATAAATTAGCTGCAGAAGTTGACGAACAGACACATCGTGCAGAAGCTGCAACTGCACAATATGAAGGTCTGAAAAGTCAGTTAGATCCTCATTTCTTGTTTAATAGTTTAAATGTTTTGACAAGTTTAATTGAAGAAAATCAAGAAAAAGCGTCAGAATTTACTCAAGATTTATCTAAAATTTATCGTTACGTTTTAGAAAGCAAAGAATTAGAAGTGGTTGATGCTTTGGAAGAAATAAATTTTGCTAAAAAATACATCAATTTATTGCAAATTCGATATGAAGATAGTTTCCAATACGAAATTCAAGACGAATTGGTTATGCCTTATGAAAAAGTCGTTCCATTATCCTTGCAAATTTTGTTAGAAAATACAATAAAACATAATGTTGTTTCGCCACAAAAACCATTAATAATCAAGATTTATAAAGAAAAGGATTATTTGGTTATTGAAAATAATTTGCAACGAAAAAGCAAACAAACAACATCAACAAAAGTTGGTTTAAAAAACATTCAGAATCGTTACCAATTATTGAGTAACAGAGAAGTAAAAATAGAAGAAACCGAAGAAAAATTTACTGTAAAAATTCCTTTATTAACACAAAAAAATCAAGTTATGGAAATCATCGAAACACCATCAGAAAAACGATACAAAGAAATTGAAGAACGCGCAGAGAAACGCGCAAAAGAACTCAAAGGTTATTATTCTCATTTAGGTGTATATTGCGTAATGTGTTTGTTTTTCTTTGCACTTAATGCAATTACATCATTTGGTCATTGGTGGTTTTATTGGCCAATGTTGGGTTGGGGAATTGGAATTTTGATTCATACTCTAGATACAGTTGGATTTGGAAAAGATTGGCAAGAAAGAAAAAAAGAAGAATTGATTCAAAAAGAACTCAAAAAATACAAGTAAGATGAAATTGATTATCATCGAAGATGAAAAACCATCGGCAAGAATGTTGCAAAGAAAGGTAGAAAATTTAGGTTATGAAGTAGAAAAAATTCTTCATTCGGTGGAAGAAGGAATTGAGTATTTCAAACAGCATGAATTTCCAGAACTTATCTTGGCAGACATACAGTTATCTGATGGATTATCTTTTGAGATTTTCGATACGTTTGATGTCAATTCTTCGATTATTTTTACCACAGCTTATGACGAATATGCACTAAAAGCGTTTAAGTTAAATAGTATTGATTATTTGTTAAAACCTATTGATACAGCCGAATTGAAGAATGCATTAGAAAAATATAAAACACAACAACAACGATTAGATCAAACGATTTTTAGAAATATTTATCCAGATCAAAAAGAATATAAAAAACGATTTATCTTTAAGATTGGGCAATCTATAAAAGTGATCGAAATAGGCGAAGTAGAATGTATTTATAGTGAAAACAAAGGCACTTATTTTTATACCAATTCAGGTAAAAATTATTTGTATGATCAAAGTTTAGAGTCGGTTTATGATTTATTAGATCCGAAAGCATTTTTTAGAATCAATCGACAACAAATTATTGCTTTGTCTGCAATAGAAGAAATAAAAGTTTTTCAAAACACGCGACTAAAATTAGGATTATCTACTTACAAAGAAGAAACAATAGTGAGTAGAGAACGAGTACAAGACTTCAAAAAATGGATTGAATGAAAGAATAGTTAAATTATATTATATTTAATAAATTAGAGATATTTTTAGAAAAGTATTCATTTAAAATCAAATATGGTTAATTATTTTCATATAAAATATGATTTATATTAAAAATAGCTATATATTAATCGGTCATTTTTAAAAATACATAATATGAAAAAAATTAGACTATCTGCTTTGATTTTATTATCTAATTTAGTTTACAGCTACGGACAAAATTGCGAAGTTCCTTCTTATCCAGTTATTACAGCTGATAATTCCTATTGTAAAGGAGGAAATGCTATTTTAGAGGCAAATTCAAGTGTAGATACATTTCGATGGTATGATGCTCAAACAAATGGAAATTTAATTGGGACTTCTTCTACATTAGTTTTAGAAAATTTATCTACAAATCGTACAGTTTGGGTAGAAGCTTACCAAAAAGATGAAGTAGGTATAACGGATAATGGAGCAAGAGTTCAGCCAAGTAATTTATCAGGAGCAGCTGTATCCAGTGCAAGCCAGCCTTGGGGATTAAGATTCACATTACAAAAAGACATTGTTTTGAATAAAGTTGATGTTTATTTAAGAAATACGACTGAAGCTACAATGACTATTCAATTACAAGATGCAAATTATAATGTACTTGCATCTAAAGTTGTAACAGTACCAGTAGGAAATGCAGATAATCCTATAAAACACACGATAGAATTAAATTTTAGTATTCCTAAGGGGACAAACTATAGTTTAGTTACTCCAAATGGACCAAATATGGTAAGAGAAACTCAAGCATATCATAATGGATTTCCATATATGTTAGGTGATGCTGGGATGATAACTCAAGGTATGTTACAAAATACACCTACTGCAGTAAATAGTACGACTTATTATTATTTTTATAATTGGAAATTTACAGTTTTTGAAGATTGTGTTACACAAAGAGCGAAAAAAGATATTATTGTAAATGATATTCCCGTAAAACCTTCAGGAGATGAAAAACAAAATTATACAGAAGGACAAACTTTAGCAGATTTAGATGTTGAAGGTTTAAACTTACGTTGGTACGCAGATATTAATAAAACAGAAGAATTAGAGTCAACTTCAAAAGTATTGAATAATTTTACTTATTATGTGAGCCAAACAATTGGAGGATGTGAAAGTGATTTATTAAAAATCGTTACAGAAAAAACATTAGGTATTACAGAAATTAATCAGAAAACTATAAGTATTTATCCGAATCCAGTAGAAAGTGAATTCTATTTAAAAGGAAATCTTGAAAAAGTAGAAAAAATAGATTTATATGGTATTAGTGGACGTAAATTAAAAACATTCAAATCAAAAGATATTTATAATGTGAGTTCTTTAACAAAAGGAACATATTTGATTACAGTTTACTATGAAAATGGGAAATCAGTAACATCAAAATTTATTAAAAAATAATTTAATACATTTTTATAATTAAAATGGTTGGATAGTAGTATCTGACCATTTTTTTTTGAAAAACATATGGTTTAAAGAATTTCAGATGAAACAATCGTGAGTAGAGAACGAGTACAAGACTTCAAAAAATGGATTGAATAATTAATTTCTAGCGATCTAAAGTTTTATAAAACAAAGAATTCCATTATTTTTGTGCTAAAATTAAACACAAAGAGTCAATATGCAATTTTTCGAAGAGATCTCAATTTCACAAATAGGAGCCACATTTGCCGTTTTATTTGCCGTAATCGATATTTTAGGAAGTATACCAATCGTGGTAGATATTCGATCAAAAGTTGGTCATATCCAATCAGAAAAAGCATCAATTGCTGCTGGTGTATTATTGATTTCTTTCTTATTTTTTGGTACAAAAATTCTTAGTTTATTTCATGTAGATGTACAAGCATTTGCTGTAGCAGGAGCTTTTGTGATATTTGTGATTGCTCTAGAAATGATTTTGGGAATAGAAATCCAAAAAGGAGTAGAAGCAAATTCAGCTTCGATTGTACCAATTGCTTTTCCGCTCGTTGCAGGAGCTGGATCTTTGACAACAGTACTTTCTTTAAGATCACAATATGCAGATATTAACATTGTTCTAGGAATTATTTTGAATATGTTAGTCGTATATTTGGTCTTGAAATTTGCAGGAAAACTAGAAAAAATACTTGGACCAGGTGTTTTAAGTGTTCTGAAAAAAGTATTTGGAGTTGTATTATTATCAATTGCAATAAAATTATTTACCACCAATATTGGTGCATTATTTATCAACGAATTTAAGATATAATGAAAAAGTTGTATTATGGATCTGTGATCCTTTTTTTGGCTGGAATGGGATTTTGTTTTTACAGAATAGATTATGTGAAAGGATTTATGGCTGAAGAAAATTTTCCATTTATTGTCGGAATATTTGGAGCCGTTTTAGGTTTGATTTTAGCAATTATTTTTTTGAAGGCGACAAGTCTTCAATCGAATTTGACACAGAAACAAGTTTCTGCAGAATAATTTTCATAGCTTCTTCTATCTCGAGGAAGCTTTTTTTATCTTTACTTAAGTAAATAAAAATAAAATCAAAACGATCGTTTTGGTTATCTAAAATAGATTTATTTAATCGATAAGCTTCTCTTAATCTGCGTTTCAGAAGATTACGATCCACTGCATGTTTAAACTTTTTTTTAGCAACACTTACAGCAAGTTGATGATGTTCTGATGTTGATTTTCTGTAAACAATTCTTAGTGGATATTGACTGAAACTTTTTCCATCAGAAAATAAATTTTCAATTGCTTTTCTGCTTTTAAGTTTCTCTTCTTTTTTTAAAGTAAAATTCATCTATCCTGCTATAATTTTTTCAAATGTAAGGAATCTTCATATTATAGAGAAAGTTTGTAACTTTGTTTAATTAATAAACAAAAAAAATAGAGATATGTATCCATCAGACATAGTATTACCGATGAAGGCACAATTAACTTCTAACGGATTCGAAGATTTAACAACAGCAGATAAAGTAGAAGAAGTTTTACAAAGATCAGGAACAACATTGGTTGTTGTAAACAGCGTTTGTGGTTGTGCAGCAGGAGCAGCAAGACCAGGAGTTGTTTTATCATTAGATAATGAGAAAGTTCCTACAAATCTTACTACTGTATTTGCAGGTTATGACACAGATGCTGTAGCAAAGGCAAGAGAACATTTTGCTCCATTTCCACCAAGTTCACCTGCGGTAGCGTTGTTTAAAGATGGAGAATTGGTTCATATGTTAGAGCGTCATCATATAGAAGGAAATTCTGCAGAAATCATTGCAGAAAATTTAAAATCTGCTTACAACGAGTTTGTATAATGATAAAATAAAAAAAGGGTTCTTCTAATTTAGAACCCTTTTTTTATTTTATAAATATAGATCAATAATTTTTTCGCAATTATTATAGGTAATGTAAACTTTTAGATGTGTACCTTTAGTAAAGTAAGAACAAAGATTTGGAAAATTAGGACTACAGTTTCTTAAGTCAATAATTCTAGAGCTAGTACCGTTGTTGGTATGTATAAAATTTGTAATTAAGTCTCCTGTGTTTACATTTTCTATTAAAACATCTATCGGATCGTCATAATAAGTAAGAGGACCAAAGGTATATTGTATGACCAATGGATTGTTATTTACAAAAGAATAAGTGAACATACAATTTACTATACTTGTTTTAAATGGCGATAATCTTGAATCGTTATTATTAGCAAACATTAAACAAGGTAAAATAAGAGTAAAGTAAATAAATAATTTTTTCATAAAAAAGGATTTTAATTATTAAATATAATAAAAAATTAACAAAAAAAATATAATTTATTTAAAAAACTTTAACTTTTATTGAGTAGGAGTTTTTTTTTTATAAAAAATAACATTATTTTAGCTAAATAATATAAAAAAACAATTATGAAGAAAATTTTTACTCTTTTATCGATGGTTGCAATTTCAACTGCTTTTGGGCAAATGGAATATATGCAGGCAAATGATGTTTTAACATCTCCAGTTCAAGTTTCAAGTTCATCTGCAACTGCAGATGAGGAACAAACATTCTCTCAAATCTCTTCTGATGATTTATCTGCTTCTGTTAGTATTTTATCTTGTAGTAGTTTAACTTCTCCTATTCAATTAAGTAGAGGGTATGATATGGTTGCTGATTATGGTTTAAATTCACCATTTACTGTTACAAAGATAAATGTAGCAGGTAGACCTTACCCAAGTTCAACATTAGAAGGAATGCTTTTCGAATATACAGGAAGTTCATTAGATCAAGATGTATTGGCTTTGGATGATTTAGTTAATCTTTCTGATAATGCATACGGAGTATTGAGTTTTGCAGCATCTGAAAATGCACAATGGTATGATTTAGAATTGTACGAGCCATATACAGTAGCTCCAGGAACTAAATTTTTAACATCATTAGTATATACAGCTTCTGGTACTGCAAATGCATGGGCTAATTCTTTTTTACCATGGGTAAATAATGAAGGAACTACGCAAACAAGACCATCTTGGTTTGGAGGTCCATTAGGATTATGTTCTGTTCCAGGATCTGACGGAGCACCAACTAATCATTTAGATCAATTTCCTGCTATTGGAGTATATTTGATGAAAGTTACAGGTACTGCTGATGATTTAGGAATTGTAGAATTAGGAGGAAATGAGTTATCTGTTGCTCCAAATCCTGCGACTAGTGAAGTAACTATAGCTTTAAAAGGTTCTAAAATTGCAAAAGTTGAAGTTGCTGATGTAACAGGAAGAGTAATTCCTTTAAAAGCTTCTTTAAACGGAAAAGTTAATATTTCTAATTTATCAGCTGGTGTTTACTTTTTAAGAGTACAAGATGATAAAGGAGTTACACGTATCCAAAAAATTATTAAAAAATAAGATTTAATTCTTAATATTATAAAAGCCGATGAATTTTCATCGGCTTTTTGTGTTAATACTCAGACTATTTCTAATTATTTATCGTTATTTTTGTCAGTATTAAAATTTTATAATAAATAATGAAAGTAGCAGTTGTAGGCGCAACTGGGATGGTAGGAAGAATTATGCTTCAAGTTCTAGAAGAACGTAATTTCCCAGTTACTGAGTTAATTCCGGTAGCATCAGAGAGATCTATTGGTAAAACGATTGAGTTTAGAGGTGAGAAATTTTCTATTGTATCTATGCAAGATGCAATTGACAAACATGCAGATATAGCTTTGTTTTCTGCAGGTGGTGAAACTTCCAAACAGTGGGCGCCTAAGTTTGCAGAAGTGGGAACAACTGTAATAGACAATTCATCTGCTTGGCGAATGGAACCAAATATTCCTTTGGTTGTGCCAGAAATTAACGCAGATATTTTGACAACTGAGGATAAAATTATAGCAAATCCAAATTGTTCTACGATACAATTAGTAATGGTTTTAAATCCGTTGCATAAAAAATACAATATCAAAAGAGTCGTAGTTTCTACTTATCAATCTGTTACAGGAACAGGTAAAGATGCGGTTGAACAGCTAAATGCTGAAATTAAAGGAGAAACTGCACAAATGGTCTATCCTTATCAAATTTTTAAAAACGCATTGCCGCATTGTGATGTTTTTGATTCAGAAACTGGATATACAAAGGAAGAATTGAAATTGACAAAAGAACCAAAAAAGATTATGCGTGTTGAGGAAATGAATATTACCGCAACAGCAGTTCGAGTTCCTGTACAAGGTGGACATTCTGAATCTGTAAATATCGAATTTGACAATGATTTTGATTTAACAGAAGTTAGAAAATTACTAAATGAGCAGGAAGGTGTTGTTTTACAAGATAATCCAGACACAAATACTTACCCAATGGCTTTTTATTCTGAAGGAAAAGATGAGGTTTTTGTTGGTAGAATTCGTAGAGATTTATCTCAAGAAAATACGCTAAATTGTTGGATTGTTGCAGATAATCTACGTAAAGGTGCTGCAACAAATGCAGTACAAATTGCCGAATATTTAGTGAAACATAATCTTGTTAATGCTTTAGTTACAGACAAAAATTAACCAAATTATTTTATTTATAAGTGATAAGTAGAAAATCTACTTATCGCTATTTTTTTATACCCCAAACATGAAAAAATTTTTATTACCTAGTTTTATTGCATTTCAATTAGTTAATGCACAAGAGTTATCACCACCAAATTTTTCTAGAGAAAGTGGCTTTTATGACGAAGAGTTTTATCTAAATTTATCACATGAAGATCAAGAAGCACAAATTATTTACACGGTAGATGGATCTGAACCAGATATCAATAATTTGAATGGAAAAGTATTTAAGTATAAAAAGCAATATCCAGAATTTTCGGGACAGTTACCATATGAATTTTTCGAAGGTAAAATTAATACAAGTATTTATGATTCTGATTTGTTGATATTTGATAGAACAAATGAAGAAAATTTTATATCTCAAATAGCGACAACATATTCTTCTACACCATATTTTCCAGAAAACAATGTTACTAAAAATTTTGTTATTAAAGCAAAAGCGATTCTAAATGAAAAAGAATCAGATGTAGTAACAAAAGTATATTTTATCAATAATCATCAAAATTTTAACTATACCTTACCAATATTTAGTATTGGTGTAGATGCAGATCAACTTTACGGTTATGAAGATGGCTTATGGGTTGCAGGACAAGTATTTGATAAATGGAGATTAGATAATCCAGATTTAACTGCAGGACCATGGACAGACGCAAATTACCAACAGTCTGGTAGTTCTACCGAGAGAAAAATCCAACTTAATGTTTTTTATAACAAGGAGGAAGTTATAAATCAAAACTCAGGAATTAGAAATCATGGCAATGCATCAAGATATTTACCCAATAGATCGGTAAGACTATATGCAAAGTCTGGTTATGGAAAAAGCAATTTTGATTATAATTTCTTTAATAATTATGACATCTCTAGATTCAAGAGACTCATTCTTAGAAATTCTGGGAGTGATACTTTTATGACCATGATGCTAGATGGTTTTTTACAATCTTCAGTTAAGCATCTAAATTTTGATACACAAGAATATCAACCAGTTATTTTCTTTGTGAATAGTGAATATAATGGAATATTTAATTTAAGAGAACGTTTTGATGAAAAATATTTTGAAGAAATTTATGATGTTGATGAAGATGATTTAGATTTCTATGAAAACGCAGGATTGGTAAGTAATGGAACAATTGATTTTTACGAAAATTTAATGAACTATTTAAGCGAGAATAGTTTCAAATCGAATGATAATTTTAATGAATTAAATCAAAAAATAGATTTTAATAACTTTACAGATTACTACATTTCACAGATTTATTTTGGTAATACAGATTGGCCACATAACAATAATGAGTTTTGGAGAAAAAGAGTAGATTTTACAGAAGATGCACCTTATGGTCATGATGGAAGGCTTAGATGGGTAATGAAAGACTTAGATTTGGCTTATAATTCTTATGAAGTTCAAGATAATTCTTTACAAGAAGCATTTGGTTTAACTATTCACAACGATATTAAGCATACTTTAATTATTAATAAAGCAATTGAAAATGAAGATTATAAACAATTTTTTATAAATCGATTTGCAGACTTACTCAATACAAGTTTTTTAGCTCAAAGAATGATAAATCAAGTAGATATTAATAAAAATGTTATAGAACCAGAAATAGAAGAACACATAAATCGTTGGAAAACAATTAGTGATTTTTCTACATGGGAACACCATATTGATAGGTTAAAAACTTATGCTACAGAAAGACCTGCCTATCAAAAACAACATTTGTTAGATTATTTTAATCTTGATGGAACGTATCAATTAACAACCAATCTAAAAGAATTAAACCAAGGATTTGTTAAAGTAAATACAATAGAAATTAATAATACAACTGTTGGTATTGACGAAAATTACCAAACATGGTCTGGTGAGTATTTTCAAGGAATTCCTGTAAAATTACAAGCGATTGCTTTACCTGGTTATAAATTTTCTCATTGGGAAGGTGATTACAATTCTACTGAACAAGAATTAACAATAAATCCTACAAATAATACGAATATTGTTGCTGTTTTCGAGAAAACTTTGGGCGTTGGTGATGTAGATAAAGTAGATTTTATGGTTGCACCAAATCCTACAACAGATTTTGTAAAAATCATTACGCAAAAAGAAATTCATCATTATAAGATTTATACACAAACAGGTGTTTTGGTAAAACAAGGGAAATTAGAAAATAAAACCATCGATTTTCAGGAATTGCCAAACGGAATTTATTTACTCACTTTGGATGTGAACAATCAGAAGATTACAAAGAAAATCATCAAGAAATAATTATTAAAATCAGCCAATTGGCTGATTTTTTCTTTTTTTAATGAAATATTGAACTTTATTAACGAAATTTAATACATCATTAACCAACTAGAACAACTAATTTAGCATCTCATTACAAAGAATTTGGAAGATAAATTACTCATAGAACAATGCAAGCAAAATAATCCAAAGGCTCAAAAAAAGCTTTATGAAAAATATAGCGCGCGTTATTTTGGAGTATGTAAACGATATTTTATCAATATTCAATTGGCAGAAGATGTCTTAGTGAAAGGTTTTATGAAGATTTTTCAGAACATAGATTCGTATAAATACGAAGGAAGTTTCCAAGGTTGGATGCAACGAATTTTTGTGAATGAATGTCTGATGGAAATCAGAAAGAATAAAATCATAGAAGTAGATTTCGAACAATCTAAAGAAGCAAATAGCTTATTAGCGACGGAGAATGCAACTTTAGAAGAACAAGACATCATGAAATTGCTTTATAGATTACCAGAAGGATGTAGAATTGTATTCAATCTTTTTGTGATAGAAGGTTATAAGCATAAAGAGATTGCAGAAATGTTACAAATAACAGAAGGAACATCTAAATCGCAATTGAATCTAGCTAAAACAAAACTAAAAGAAATGTTGAACAAACAAATCAATTAATTTTTGCAATGGAAGAAAACGACAACATAGAAGAACTTTTTCGATCTAGAGCGAATGATTTGGATGAAAAACCAAGTGATTTAGTTTGGTCTAAAATAGAATCTAATCTACAAACAAAACAAAAGAAACCTATCCAAGAATTTGTGCAAAGCGTTTGGTTTTCGGCGGCTGTTTTTGCTTTGATTGCGATTCCGTATTTTGTGATTTTTACAATTAAACAACAAGAAGAAAACATGGATTTACCAACCTTAGTTTCTTCTGATATTGAGTTTAAGATGGAAGAAAATTCGAGTATTTTAGAAAGTAGCGAAGATGAAATTCAACCAAATGCAACAGAAGAAAAAATCGAATCATCATCTAAAATTGAAGAAAAACCAATAAAGAAATCAACGAAAGAAATTGTTGTTGCACGTAATGATGTAAAGAAAGCAGAAAAAGAAAAAAATATAGATGAGGTTAAAACGAACGAACCTGTAACATTAGCTGCAAGTGCACCAAAAGAAGAAGATTTACAAAGAGCAGAAACAACCATGAAATTATCTAGAGCAAAGGTTTCAGAGAATCAAGATGTGGTGTTTTTAGAAGATCAGTTTCTAATTTTGGATTCTATTTATAAAGTCAATTTTAAATTAAAAGAAAAATCAAAAAATCAATTGGTATTCGAGAATAAAGAAATTCAGCTAGAATTTGATCTCAAAAACGATTCTATTCATGTAAAATCGACCAATGAATTGAATCCTACTATTTTAAAGAAAATCAAGACATATAAAAAAGATATTTTTAAGAAATATAAAGAATAATATAATTAACTTTCAGTTAGATTATAAATTCTAACACATGTTAAAAATATTTACAACTGTTTTTCTATTATCGGCTAGTTTTTTGTCTGCACAAGAATTAGTTTTTTTAGAATTCAAAGACAAAGAAAATGTTTCTCAGTACCTCAATAATCCTTTGACAATGTTGTCGCAAGCAGCTTTGGATAGAAGACAAAAGAGAAATGTTGTTTTAGACGAAAGAGACGTCCCAATTACCGAATCTTACATCAGTCAAGTTAAAACTAATTATCCAATTTTAGGTATTTCTAAATGGTTAAACGGAGTTGTTGTTTATGCAAATTCTACATCAGATTTAGAGCAATTAACATCTTTAGGTTTTGTAAAAGAGGTGAGAAGTTTTGTAAGAAATCCAACTGGCGGAAAACGATCAGAACCTATTAAAAAATTTAAAGAAAATCCGTTTGATGTTGCTTCTAAAGCACAATATTCAGATGTTTTTATTCAACAATTAAATTTACAAGTTTTACATAATTTAGGTTTAACAGGTAAAAATGTAAAATTAGCTATTTTCGATACTGGTTTTCCTTACTTTGACCAAATGCAAGCATTTGAGTATTTGCGATCAAATAACCGAATAAAATATACTTACGATTTTGTAGATCATCAGACAGATGTTTATGACGAAAATTTACACAATCACGGGACGATGGTTTTGAGTAATATCGCAGCCAAAACAAACGATTACACAGGAACAGGATTTGATGCCGATATTTACCTTTTCAGGACAGAAGATAACAACGAAGAAAGTCCGATCGAAATGGTTAATTGGGTTTCGGCAGCAGAACGAGCAGATAGTTTGGGTGTAGAAATCATTAATTCATCTTTAGGATATACAACATTTGATGATTCTCGATACGATTATACACATGAAGATCTTGATGGTAAAACAGCCTATATTACAATTGGAGCTGATATTGCAGCAGAAAAAGGAATTATAGTGGTGACGTCTGCTGGAAATGAAAGAGATGATTTTTGGGGAAAAATTTCTCCTCCAGCAGATGGGTTTAAAGTGTTGACAATAGGTGCTGTTACAGAAAATGGGAATTACACTAGTTTTTCTTCTTACGGACCGACAGCAGATAACCGTATAAAGCCAGATATTATGGCAATGGGACAAGATGTTCCTTTGTATTACACGAGCAGTTGGTGGGGTGAATCCTTAACTTATGCGAACGGAACTTCTTTTTCATCCCCAATTACTGCAGGTGCAATTGCAAGTTTGATTCAAGATAAATCTGATTTTACGATTGATGAGATCATTAAAATTATGCACGAATCTGCAAATAAATTTCAAAACCCAGATAATGATTACGGTTATGGAATTCCCAATTTTGCTAATGCTAATGATGCTTTTAATGATTTAAGTATTGATGTTCCTTTTGCGCAAAAGAATCAGATTTATCCAAATCCAACAAAAGGAGAAGTTTTTATAAAAAATAACAGTAAAATTGTTTCTATTGAAGTTTATGATCAATCAGGGAAATTGGTAAAGAAAAATTATGATCGTTCTTCTATTGATCTCCAAACATTACCTAATGGTGTTTATTTGTTGAAATTTAAAGATAGTAAAGGAAAAGTTGTTACTCAAAAACTTTTGAAGAATTAATAAATTGAATTTTTGAACATAAAAAAAGCAGTGAAATTTTCACTGCTTTTTTTATATTTAGATTATTGATTGAATTAATCTACTTTGATATCATCAATTAATATATCATATTTTGTACCTGAACCTGCTTTTAGAGCAAATAAATCACCAGTTGAGTTAAGTGTTAAACCACTTACATTAAGTGTAACTAAAATCCATTGATTATTTGTATCCACTGCACCAGTATATTGATTGTTACTAGCTTTAGCTAAAGTGATGTTTTCTGCACCAAATTCTCCTCCATTGAAATATACAATACCATCTGTTGTATAAACATTAAATGATAAAGATTTTGCAGCTGAACCTTTTACCCACATGGTAATTTTAGAAGCTGCATTAGGAATTGTTAAAGTTCCTGCTTTTGCTGTAAATACATATGGATTAGTAGAACCTGTAGTTCCGTTTAAATGAAAAGCATTAGAACTATTTCTTCCAGTTCCAATACCTTGAACAGCTAAACCAGAAGTAAGACCATAAGTATTAAGAGATCCTGTAAAATTTGTCCAGTTTTCGAAATCAGCTCCATTGAATAAGATATTAGTTGCTTCATCACCATTAGATTCGCCACCTTCATCATCTCCAAAACGAGGATCATTAAAATTAACATCATTTGTATCGCGGATGTACAATTGATAAGTACTGTTATATTTACTTACAACAACTGTAATCTCACCTGAACCAGTTGGTAATTTATTACCAGCCCATGAAGCATATCCACTATTTCTTAAATCAACAGTTCTACCTAATTTATCTACAATTTTACGGTTTAAAGTAGCAGGGTTACTAGGAGTTGTATCACCGTAAGTAATATCTGTTTCTGGAGATAAAAATTGTACACCTTGTATAGTAACTAATGTATTGATGTATTCATCTTTTAGAACATCAGCAAATTTTGTAAATACTTTTGGTGTTGGTACTTCTCCTTGATAACAAAATGCAGAAATTTTTTCGTTTGCCAAAGTTTGTGGCATACGATCGATAGCATAAGTGGTGGTTGGATCATCTGCCCCAATTTTTACAACACCATTCACAACACCAGCAGCTAAACCTTTTAAGTTAATTTGGATTTTTGAATTTAATGGTAAGATATTATAAACATTGTTAAAATCTAATTCTATTTGAATACCTCTTGTTGCATCACTAGTTGCATCTTGTATAGAAATTGTTTTGTAGAAATTTCCTGTTTCGTCTGAGCTAATTACATATCCATCGATAATGAAATCTTCTGTATCGCTAAATTTGTACATAGAACTTGTTCCTACAAGAGAATAAACATCAGAAATAGTTTTATTTGCTGTTGTTACTTCTAAACATGTAATAGGAGGATTACTATAATCGTCATCTTGCACACAAGAGTTCAAAGAGAAAACTCCGAAAGTAAGTGTAAGAGTTGCTAAGATTGTTTTTATATTATTCATGATTGTTTTGTTACGTTGTTATTAAAATCTAAAAATTAAGTTTACAAAGTATGATCTTCCGATTCCATACCAATATTTAGGACCCATTAAAGTTCTATAACTAGAGTTTTGTGCATTAGTATAAGAACCTAATCTTAATTGTTCAAATCCTCCTGTTATGTAATCTTTATTATCTAAAATGTTATTAACGTTTGCACTAATTAATGCATAATATTTACCTATACGTTTAGAGTAACCAACGTTTAAATTAAGCATAAATTCATCTGAAGTTTTAGTTTGTTTAAAAACATTTGCTAAACCTTCCTCTGTAATAGGACCTGCATATCCATCAAAAACATTAGATGTTCTTCTATAAGCTGACATGTCGATGTAATTGTCTGCTAAATAATTACCAGAAACACCAACCCACCAGAATTTTGGATTGCGGTATTCTACACCTAAAGAGTAACCACTTTGTGGACCAGCAGCAACGCGTTGATCTTTGAAATGTGTTTCTCCAAAATATTTGTAAGCATTTCCATCAGGATTGTTTACTAAATCATTTGTAATATCATCAGAGAATAAATAATATTTTGGATTGTTTGTATAAGTATATTGACCAATCGCTGCAACACCATTTACTTTAATTGTTGGTGTTATTTGTGCTTCAATTGCAAATTCACCCCCAACATGTTGTTTATCAACTCCAGTTAAAACTTCTGCAGCAAAATACGTATTAGATCCTGCTTGGTTTTGACGTCCGTCTATATAACCAAAAGATTTATCTGTTTCGTCTTCTATTTTTGTATAATAAGCAGTTGCACGAGCTTTAACTCTTGGAGCACGATATACATAGCTAAAATCACCTGAATAGATTTTTGCATTTTGTATTTCGTCAATAGAGATGTCATGCAAACGTGCATTAGGGAATACTTCATCTGCAGAAGGAGCTTCTGTAGAGTATTGACCATTTAAGGTAATAAAGTTACGTCCATCTAGTTTGAATAAAAATTGTGATTTAATTCCATAATTCCAATAATCGTAGGTTTTACTTTTACCATAAGAATCATTCATATATAGGTAATGTCTGAATTTTCCTTCGCGGTAGAAATCAGTATAAGAAGTATGCATACCGATTGTTAAATCTAAGAATTTACTTTTGATTGTTGATTGAAAAAACAAATCTGCAAAGTTTCTGTTGATTTCGTAATTGTACTCGTAACGATCACCTTTTCTAGCAACATAGTCAGGATTATTCATATCATAACTATTAGCTGTAGTATTGTTGGCAAAATCATCAGAATTCAATACATAACTTGCACCTAATAAATCATCTACTTCACGGTAAAGATCAGAGTTTGTACGTTGATAGGCTAATGCAACAACAAAGTCAATGTTTTCTGTAACTTGTGTTTTGTAATTAGTATTGAATGCATAAACTTTATCTGCTGTTACATCTTTTGCTAACCAATAAACTGCACGACCATCACTGTTGTTCAATCCACCTTGCATATTATAATTTGCTTGATATAAAGAATTCCAATCTAATTGAGCAACATCGTCACCATTTCTCCAAGCATCTTGTAAATCCATATAATTTTGATTATCGATACCTAAACTTGGGTTGGCATATAAATAATAACTTGGTAAATTTCTGTAATAAGTTGGCGAAGGGTTCTGTGCTCTGTACCAATCTAAACGTGTACCAGAATCTTTACCAAATTGATATGATAAAGTTGTTGTTAATTTAGATTTTTGATCAATGTTCCAATGATGAGTTAACTGGAAAACAGGTTCGAAAGTTTTACGAACTCTCTCACTTCTTTTTTCACCATCTTGCCAACCCCAATAAGAATTGTAATGAATTCCTTTAAGATCAACCATTTCTTGTGTGTTAGGAGATCCACCAGCACGTCTGTTTGGTGCACCAAATGTTGTGAAATTTAAAGTGTGATTATCGCTAATTTTTTTCTCAACACCCAAGAAATAAGCATAAGCATCATAAAAAGTTCCCTCAATAACACCTTCTTCTGCCCATCTTCTAGACAAAGATCCCATAAAAGCCCAACCATTTTCCATCATACCCGTGTTGTAAGTTGCCATCACACGTTGACGGTAAGAACGATTAGATACAGAGTAAGCTAAACTTGCTCCTTTTCTCATAGTAGAAGGTCTTGTATCAAAATTTGTTACACCACCAATATCACCAAATGCAGTTTCTGCTGGTTCTATACCATAAGTTAATTCTTCTGGTCTTCTTGTCACATCATTCAAACCACCCCAGTTGTTGAAAGTTGCGCGACCGTTGTCTATTTTGTTCATACGAATTCCATTAAAATGGATGTCGTTGTACTTATTGTCGTAACCACGCGGTCTAAACCAATAAGCACCTAATTCATAAGCAGCAACACTCGCAAATACATCTCGAGAAGATTGTAATATACCAGAATTTGATGCTAATGACGATTCGTCAGAAGAAACTTCATCTTCACTTAAGGTAATCAAACCAACTTCTGCAGCAGCAGGGTTGTAAGTGATGAGTAATTCTCCAAGGTCTAAGTCGTTTTCGTTTGTAACTTTTACTTCTTGTTCAAACGGTTCGAAGTTTGGTCCGGTTACTAACAATTTATAAGTACCATCTGGTACATCTACAAATTGGAAATAACCAATTCTATCAGAAACTACTGATTCTTCAGAAAATCCTATAAGCTTTACATTTAGATTGTAAACCTCCTTTTCTGTTGTCCCATTTTTCACAACTCCATGTACTTTGGTCTGTCCAAAGACAGACATCATGAAGATCAAGAAGAATGAAAGACTTAATAATAATTTATTCATCCAATAATAATTTTATTTTTTAATTTTACACCAAAATTTTAAGGGGATACAAATTTAAGAAAATATTAGTAAATTAAGATGCTGAAACACAAATTAACGTTAATATTACACTTAGTTTTTACAGGTGTATTTCAACAACTTGCTTTCGGGCAACAATATCAGAGCGCTACGGTTGCATTTTATAACATCGAAAACTTATTTGATACTATAGAATCGGCTGGTTATATCAATGGAAATCTGGAATTTAACGATCCTAATTATCATATTTCAGTTGCGACAAAAGACTTAGCAAATTATGAGTCAGAAGAGTATAAATTACCTTATACTTATGAGAACATTAAAGGAAAAAAAATTGTTAGACCATTAATTCTTCAAGATGAGTTTTTACCAAGAGGAAAAAAGGTTTGGACTTCTAAAAGATATTTCCAAAAGGTAAATAATATTGCAAAAGTTATTTCAGAAATCGGAATAGATGTTACCAAAACAGCTCCAGTTATTGTTGGTTTGTGTGAGATAGAAAACGTCCAAAACATCAAAGACATTGCAAATTCATCATACCTAAAGAAATACAATTACGATGTCGTACACTTCAATTCTTTTGATGCGCGTGGTGTTGATACAGGTTTAATGTATCAAAAAGACCGTTTCAAAGTGACTTATGCAAGACCTTATCCAATTTTTATTTATGATTCTAGTGGATCTCGTAAATATACGCGTGATATCTTGGCTGTAACTGGTTTATTAGATGGTGAAGAAATTACTTTCTTGATTAATCACTGGCCATCTAGAAGTGGTGGTGAGAAAATATCGATGCCAGGTAGAATGGAGGCTGCAAAAGTAATGCGTGATATTTTTAATGAATTAAAAGAGAAAAACCCGAATGCAAAAGTAATGGCAATGGGAGATTTTAACGATGATCCTATTAGTCCAAGTATCAAAGAAACATTCAATCCGGCAGCAGATAAAGGTTCAGTTAAAGATGGTGGGTATTACAATCCAATGATCAATATGTTTAAAAAAGGACATGGAACTTTGGCTTATCGTGACGCATGGAATTTGTTCGATCAAATGATTTCAACTTCTGCTTTGGTAACAAATTCTAACGATTTTTCTAGTTATAAAATCTATAAAACAGAAATTTTTAAGAAAGATTATTTAATCACAAAAGACGGACAATGGAAAGGTACGCCGCATCGTATGTTTAGTGGTGATACTTATAGAGCAGATGGCTATTCTGATCACTTCCCTGTTTATACAATTTTGATTAAACAAGCTAAATAATTTTTTTTCTGATGAACAAACTCGATCTACTTTTCAATAAAAAAAAGAATAATTTCTTAACCATTTTTGCAACTGCAGGTTATCCAAAATTAGAAGATACAATTTCGGTTGTTAAGTCTTTGGATAAAACGAATGTGGATGTCATCGAAATAGGAATTCCTTATTCTGATCCTTTGGCAGATGGTCCTGTGATACAAGAAGCAAGTGAAATTGCTTTAGCAAACGGAATGAAAATCGATCTTATGTTCGATCAAATAGAAACGTTTAAAGAGGAAGTTTCAACGCCTTATCTTTTGATGGGTTATTACAATCAACTCATCAAATATGGTATTGAACGTTTTCTACAAAAATGTCAACAAACAAATGTTTCTGGATTGATTTTACCTGATATGCCATTTGAGATTTATTTAAAGGATCACCAAGCGTTGTTCGAAAAATACAACCAGAAAGTTGTTTTTCTAATTACGCCTCAAACAAGCGAAGATAGAATACAACAAATTGTAGGAGCGACAACAGGTTTTGTTTATGTGGTTTCTAATTCTGCTACAACAGGTACTGCAAATGGTCAATACAACGAAGAATTTCTTCAGAAAATAAAAAAATATTCATTTGATAAACCTAAAATGATTGGTTTCGGAATTGCTACTAACGAAGATTATAGAAAAGCAAATGAGTTTGCTGATGGAGCTATCATTGGAAGTGCTTTTCTGAAAATGTTGAAGAATTCGAATGATTTAGAAAATGATATTGAACGATTTGTTCAAAATATAAAAGAGGAAAATTAATTTTCCTCTTTTTTTTCATCTTCAAAATAAGCGGTTGCTTCTTTCTTGTTAAAATTACCTGCATCTACATACAAAGGTTCTCTTTTTGGGTTGAATAAAATGACATCTGCATTCGCTTCTTCTCTTGTTATACGAGTAATTTTACCGTCTTGTTTTTCAAAATCAATAATATCTTCATTAGATTCTATCAATCGATAATTTTTAGAAATCGCAAAATTTCTAACCGCATTGGTCGAATTTCCTTTTTTTGTTTTATTAATTTCTTTTCCAAGGTTTTTTAAACTATCAACTTTAGGATCTTTTGGAAGTAAAATAACCACAGCGTTTTCTGTTACTAAATAAATTCCTTTTGGAGTTTCTTCAGGTGGATTTTCTGGTTGATTAATTGCATTGTCTTTAGTAACTTCTGTAGGTAAACTTTTTTCAGCTTTTTCTTTATTGTTACAGGAATAAAAGAAAAAAAATGGACAGAAAAATAAGTAAAAGAATTGCTTCATGGGTATGATATTTAGTTTGTTACCATGAAGTTAACAAAAAAATCCGATGCAAGACATCGGATTTTTGTTAATATAGGAAAATTAAATTAATTAATTTCTTCGAAACCAGTATAAGGAACCAATACTTTCGGAATTTTGATGCTTCCGTTTTCTTGTTGATGGTTTTCTAATATTGACGCTAAAATACGTGGTAAAGCCAAAGCAGAACCATTTAATGTGTGCAATAATTGTGTTCCATTTTCTGATTTGTAACGTAATTTTAGACGATTTGCCTGAAAAGTATTAAAATTAGAAACAGAACTTACTTCTAACCATTTTTCTTGTGCTTGTGAGAAAACTTCGAAATCATACGTAATAGATGATGCAAAACCTGTATCTCCACCACATAATCTCAGAATTCTATAAGGCAATTCTAATTCTTCTAATAAAACCTTTACATGATCTACCATTTCATCTAATGCTTGAGCAGAATTTTCTGGTTTTTCTATGCGTACAATTTCAACTTTTTCGAATTGATGTAGACGGTTCAGACCTCTTACATCTTTTCCGTAACTACCTGCTTCTCTTCTAAAACAAGGCGAATAAGCTGTATGTTTTACAGGTAAATCTTCTTCTTTTAAAATAACATCTCTGTAAATGTTTGTTACTGGAACTTCAGAAGTAGGAATTAGATATAAATTGTCTTCGTTTACATAATACATTTGTCCTTCTTTGTCTGGTAATTGTCCAGTTCCATAACCAGAAGCTTCGTTCACCACAAACGGCGGAACGATTTCTGTGTAATCTGCATCAGAATTTTTATCTAAGAAATATTGGATCAAAGCACGTTGTAATCTTGCACCTTTTCCTTTGTAAACAGGGAAACCAGCACCTGTAATTTTAACGCCTAATTCAAAATCAATTAAATCGAATTGTTTTGCAACTTCCCAATGTGGTAAAAAACCAGTTTTTGGTGTTGCATCTCCATTTTCGAAAACAATTTCGTTGTCTTCAGCATCTTTTCCTGCAACAACCAATTCATTCGGAACGTTTGGAATTTGATACAAAACATCACGCATCGATTTTTCGTAAGTTGCCAATAAATCTTGTAGTTCTTTGGACGATGTTTTTAATTCTACGGTTTTTTCTTTCAAATCATTTGCTTCTTGTTGCTTTCCTGATTTGAAAAGTTCGCCAATTTCTTTAGAAATTTTGTTGGATTCTGCCAAAACATTATCCAATTCGAATTGCGTTTTACGACGTAATTCATCAATCTCTAAAACATCATCAATTAGGTTAAGTTCTTTGAAGTTTCTTTTCTTTAGTCCTTCAATAACTTTTTCTTTATTCTCTTGAATATAAGAAACTACAAGCATAAAATTTTATATTTAAATAACAAAGTTAAAGGTTCTTATCTATTTGCGTCAAATCTTTGAGTAAATTATTTACTATTTTTTTCAACCAAATAGTATTCTCTTGTCAATCTCTTGTTGTAGAAAGGCGTCAACGTATCGGCTTTGTTAAAATCCATGTATCTGATTTTTTTGTATTGATCTTTTCCAAAAACAGAATCCATAAAAACAGAATCTTTTAAATCGATCATCAAACCAAAGCGATTTTCTTTTGGTAAATCTAATTCTGTTTTACTTTTCTTGATGACTTTAATCGGTTCGCCATATAAATAAACCAATTCTGGTAAAAAACCAGTTGCCTCATACGTTTTTATTTGGTATTGATTTTCTATCTGATGAATGACTTCTTTAGGTGTATATTTCGGATTGTCAAATTTCACGGTGAACATCGGATAACCAAAAGCAATCACAGAAACCATCAATAAAATGGTGCTATAAAATACTTTTGAAAAATCTTTTCTTCTTAAATTTTTTAGAATAATAAATCCAAGAAAAATCCCAGAGATAACCAAAGGAATGCTCCAATAAGAAAAACTTTTTTGGATGATTAGGTAAGGGATAACTGCAAGAATTAAAAATCCAATAACACCAATTAAACCAAAAGTAAAGTTCGCAATTTTTAAATCTTTCTTTTTGATTTGACTATAATTTTGCCACAAATAATTGATATAAAAACTGCACGTAAAAGCTAAAGGAATGAGCGTTGGTAAAATATAACGTGTCTTTTTTTCTGGTATTACAGACAAAAGAATCAATGAACCAAATGTCCAAACAAGTGCAAAAATATAAGCTTTTTTATTTTCAACTTTATTTTTTAGATAAGGATAGAAAAGCGAAATAAGAGAAGGAATTGTCCAAATTCCTGTTTGGGTAAAAAAGCTCCAATAATAATAAAATGGTCTAATGTTGTAACTTCCCCATCTAGAAACTTCTGTTGTTGCCGCATGATTAAAAGGTTCTGGATCGTGCGTTCTTACATAAAACATCCAAGCAAAACCAATAAGACATCCAACTAAAATAACAACAAGACTGATGATTAAATTTTTTTTCCAATTTGCTTTGTATACAATAAGATAAGCAATTATAAAAGGTAAAAGTAAAGCATAAAGTGAAACTGGACCTTTACTCATAATCGACGCTGCTAATCCTAATGAAGCTAAAAAAGTAAGGTAAATTGTATAAGCTGGTTTAGATGAAGTTTTAAATACTAAGGTAAGATAAAATAAACCCACAATCATAAAGCTGTGCGTGTAAATATCCCAGTTGTTATCACGTCCAGCAAAGAAAATATAGAAAGAAGTGATTAAGATTAAACTCGCTAAAAATGCTTGAAAATGATTGGTGAATTTCTTGACTAAATGATAAAAGTAAAAGACAAGTAAAGAACTGATTAAAGCGACAGGAATTCTTAAATAAAATAAATTATCAAATCCAAAAACTTTCCCGAAAATGGCAGTTATCCAAGTTGGTAAAGGAGGTTTTTCGTATCGTGGTAAACCATTGAGCGTTGTAAAAATCCAATCGTTGTTGGTAAGAATTTCTTTTGCGGTGACAAAATTTCTAGCTTCCATGATGTTGGTTGGCGTGAAACCAAGATTTAGGAAAAGCATTAATACTGTAATTAATACCAAAAAAAAGATTTCTTTTTGTGCTCTAGTCATGTTCGTTATTTTTCCAAATCAATAAGATGTTTCTAAAATAAATAATAAATCCCATAAAATGACCAACAAAAAGCACGGGATCTTTCCGGATGATGGCATAAAATAGAATAAAGAAACTTCCGGTAAGACTGATGATCCAAAATCCCATCGGCAAAGAAGATTCGTTTTTATATTCAGAATAAATCCATTGATAAATAAAACGAAAGGTAAATAATACTTGTGAAACAATTCCTAAAGTCAATAACCAAAGCGGAATTCGTTCGTTTTTGAATAAATTATCAACGTCAAAAACATCGTTATTAAAACCAACTAAAACAATCACAATAGGAAATAACAAAATGGCAATTCGACCAATAAATGGAAAAGATTTCCAATGATGTTGCAAGTGAATATTTCTAATGTAAATGTAATAAGTAAGCGTTTGGCCAAGCATTATGGCAAAGTCGTGACGTAAATAACCGTAACAAAATAAAAGAATAGAAGCTAATAAACTAAACTCCCAAAATAATTTGGGTGTTAAAACTTTTTTGTTTTTTTCGGATACAATCCACTGAAGAATTAATCGACTAGAAAAAAGTATCTGCGCAATAAAACCTATTGCATAAATAATCCAATTAGGAATTGACATTGGTTTCTTTTACTTGATAATTGATGTATTTTCTTTTCATCCATAAATAGGCAAAACAATCTGATAGTGGACCAAGCAATCTATTCCACATATTGAATTTTGATTCACCAGCTGTTCTAGGAAAATGATTTACTGGAGTTTGTTTTACTTTGCCATTTTGTAGAAGAATCATGGCAGGTAAAAATCGATGCAAACCACTAAACATTGGAATTTTTTTAGCCATTTCTGTACGGATAATTTTTAAAGGACAGCCTGTATCATCCATTCCATCATTGGTAAAACTTCTTCGAATTCCGTTTGCTATTTTAGAGGATAAATTTTTACCAAAAGAATCTTTTCTATTCGAGCGAACACCAGTTACCAAATCGAAATCTTTTGTATATGGAATCAGTTTTTCAAAATCTTCTGGTGAAGTTTGTAAATCGGCATCAATGTAACCAACCCAAGACGTATTCGTATAATCAAAACCAGCTTTTATGGCAGCACTCAAACCAGCATTTTTTTCGAAAGTAATAAACTCAAAAGAACGATTTCTTTGACAAATTTCTTTGATCAATTTTAAACTATTGTCTTTAGAACCGTCATCAACAAGTAAAACTTTAGTTAGAAAACTCGATTTTTCTATATAATTAGAAAGCTCATTTTCAACACGAAGTAAGTTATCTTCTTCGTTGTATATTGGGATAATGATTGTAAAATTCATATCGATTTAACAAATTATATAAGAAAATCGGTGTAAATTTATTATTTATTGAAATAAAATTGAATAGGAAAAGAAAAAAATAATTAAATTTATCAAACAATATAAAATTACACATTATGAAAAAATTTACATTATTAGCTCTTTTTGCTTTAGGAACTCTTTCTTTTGCACAACAAGAACCTGCTAAAAAAGAGAAAAAAGTTGAAGCAACTTCTAAAGAAGGAAAAGCTGTTAATACGCAAAAAAAGGCGACAAGTTTAAAGTCAACTAATGTTAAGAAAAATGCGAATGCAAAAGAAACAACAAAGGCTGAATCTTTAAAAGCAGAAAAAGCAGAAACTAAGAAAAAATAAAAAAAAAGAGCATTTAGCTCTTTTTTTTTATTTTGTTTTTGTCGGTCTAACTTCTATTTTGCTTGGTAAAACATTACTGTTTAATTTCAGTAAATCGACAATTAATTGACCCAAATCTTCTGGTTGAATTTTCCATGCGTCATTTTCATCTGGTGAATGATCGTTGAAATGTGAAGTAACAGAACCAGGCATAATCGTAGAACATTTTATATCATAATTTCTAAGATCTAACATCGCAGCTTGTGTAAAACCAACTACACCAAATTTAGATGCATTGTAACCAGCTCCATTTGCAAAGAAATTAGTTCCGGCAAGACTAGAAATAGAAAAGTAATGACCTTTATTCAGTTTTAGTTGTTCTACACTCGCTTTCAAAGTATGGAAAACACCTGTAAGATTGGTGTCAATCATAGCGTTCCAATCTTCTAAACTCATTTCGTCAATAGGTGCAAATTTTCCGAGTCCAGCATTGGCGATTACGACATCTAATTTTCCGAATTCTGCGACAATTTTCTCCACAGCATTTACTTCATCATCAAAATTTCTAACATCAGAAACCAAAGCTAATACGTTTTGATTGCCCAATTCGTGTCTTGCTTTTTCTATTGATTCTTGATTACGACCAGAGATTGCAACTTTTAAACCTGCCTCTAGTAATGATTTAGCAATTCCAAATCCAATACCTTTAGAACCTCCTGTTATGTAAACAACTTTATCTTTTATATTATTCATAATTATTGTTTTAAACGATTATAATTGACTATTTTTATAAATACTAAAACGAAGTCGAAAATTATGAAAATTTTTTTACTAACTGCGATATTATCGTTAGGGATATCGCCATTAATTGCACAAAGTGATGGAAGTTCATCAGAAGCTGCAGATTGGAGGCTGGCTCCAAACAGTTACATTTTCGAACCAGAAAACACGAACAGTGGATTGTTAATTCCCGTAAAGAAAGCTTATGCTATGTGGAATGATGGAAATTATATGGGAGGAAACCCTATTCCATCAGGAAATATAAAAGCAGAAGTGTATTGGGAAGATGTTCATGGTCTGATAAAATCTGGAGAGAATTATGCCTTAGAAATTGTTGGAAGTGGAGAGCATGCAAAAATCAAAGTTCCGGTGAATAAAACCAAAAAAGGAAATGCGATGATTGTTTATAAAGTAAATGACGAAATTTACTGGTCTTGGCATGTTTGGGTAACCGATGATCCTTCTAATGGAACACATCATAAAAGTTATAGTTTACTAAAACGCGAGTTGAAAGACGGAACTTTAGAAGAAATTCCTGAAGAAGATTGGGGTTGGATGGATAGAAATTTAGGTGCTGTTTCTGGTGCAATCACAGAAGCTGGTTGGACAAGAAATAACGGATTGCTTTACCAGTGGGGAAGAAAAGATCCGATTCCGCCATTGGTTTCAAAAGGAAATGACTTTTACGAAGTTTCAGGTTCTGCTGGTAGATTTCGTCATCGTCAGGCAATTAATAAAGAAAATGCAGAAAATTTTGATGTCAAACGTTTATTCATTCCGTTGAGTAATGCAAATGTCGAAAGTAATATTCGTTTATCAGTAAAAAATCCATTAAGTCTAATTTACGTAAACAACGATTACAACGATCAACAAGCTTACTATTTAGATCGTGCACATTTACCAGTAAATTGGTTTGGAAATGCAAATTTACCAACCAATAGATTGACAGAACTTAATTTATGGTCTGATAATTCACAAGGTATAATTAGAAGAAGTGGAGCGCAGAATGAAGCAAATTGGCATAGTAGCGCAAGACCTTATAGAACAAAATCTTCTTACGATCCTTGTCCAAATGGTTGGCGAATACCATCGATGATTGTAGCTAATTTAGGTAATGACAATACTTATTTACAAACCATCAAATTAGAATACAGTCCTTTTGGTTTAAAGAGTACAGAAACTTACGATAATTTTATTTCGGCAAGTCAACACGTCATCAAACCAAGAAGTATAGGAGTAAATATGACCAAAGGTGCAAATGTTTATCCAGAAGTTGGAATGGATTTAACCGATGTTAATGGTCAAGATATTGGACTTTTCCCTGGAACAGGTTTTATTTCTAGAAAATATCATTCGGGTCAATACAGCGATATTCACGAAACTTATTTATGGACAGCAACAATGGTAAGATGGGCAGATACTTCGCCAGCAATTACAGCAAGATCTTTGCGTATAATTCCAGATAAAATGCAACCAGATATTCCTCTAGCGCAATTGCCAAATATAAAAGGACGTTACCATTTTTATCCATTAAATGAAACGACTACAAATGATGCTTTAGGTTGTAGATGTATCAAGGATCCTTTGTATGAATTGAATGAATATGATTTTCCGACAGAATATTTTCAAGAAGAAAGTCAATACCCAAATTTTGTAGAAGGTTTATATAATCCAAATACCTATCAAGTTGTAAAATCTACTACAGAAACGACTATTGCAATCCCAGTAAACAAAGCGTTTGCAGTACAAAGTCAATATCTTAATAATAAAGAAATTCTTAATAATAGAAATTTTAGTAATCTGAAAGCAAATATTTTGTGGACAAATAACAAAAGTTTGATTCAAGAAATTTCTTTGTCACGCTCGAATGCTGGTAGTTTAGCAGGTCTTAATAATACATTTATCAATGTAAAAGTGAGTCCAAGACAAAGCGGAAATGCGGTGGTAACTTTACATAATGGTAGTATTGCAAATCCTGTTTATTGGTCTTGGCATATTTGGGTAACCGATTCAGATGTTGAAGCAATACGATATGTGACTACAAATCCAAATAGATCTGCACTTAATTACATCAATTATTCTCCAAATGCACAAGTTTTGGATACCGAATTTATGGATAGAAATTTGGGTGCGATAGAAGCATTTCCTACAATTGGGAATATCAATAATTTAACTTCTGATGAACTGACAAAAATTAATTCATCGGGCGGATTACAATACCAATGGGGAAGAAAAGATCCGATTCCGTCTTTTAAAAATCCAGATGGATCTGATTATGAAATTTATTTAGGTTCGGTTTCTAACGATGGTAAAATTACTTATACAACTCTTAACGGATCTAATTACAATCAATTATCTGGACAATATATCAAAGAATACAATCAGTTTTCTAATGTTAATGCAATCGATAAAACAGATGCGAAGATTAGTAAAACAATTTCTTATTCTGTAGAAAATCCGTTGGTTTATCTAATCCCGAGTAATTTTTCGCCATACAATTCATCAGAACCTAATTATACTAATGGAACAGATTGGTTGATTGATGAGGTAAATCTTGGAGTTGATCGTTGGGGAAGAGGCGATGTTAAATCACCTTTTGATCCTTGTCCAGAAGGTTGGCGAATTCCAGATTTAACGAATGTAGATATCAGTTTGGTAAATGATAATGGATTATCTCCTTGGTATAAATTAGGAAGTAATGCAGCAACATTTTTTAATATTACAAACACATTTAAAGGAACAGTTGTAAAGAATAGAACCACAACTTTGGGTTATAATTTTAAAGATACAAGTTATAAAATTGGGAATTATCCTTTTATGGGCGCTAGAGGATTTAGAGGTGTAAAAGAGAACGAAACCGCTTCTTATGGTATTCATAACAGCATTACAGGTTTTTGGTTGTCGGGAATGTTTTCTAATTATACAGGAAGACCAATTGCTATGATTATGGATCGTTCTAAAAATGCAATGACTTCTTTTTTCGATAATTTAGATCCTTATTTTGCAATGAATTGTAGATGTGTGAAAATCAAATACACAGCAAATGATAAACAAGAAGGAGCCTATCCAAGAGATTTTATAAAACCGTATAGTGCTTTAGCTACTTTGACCGAAGATGTCATGGCAACTTTTGGTGATAAAACATCTGAAGAAGTAGAAAAAGAAACCTTTGTTTTGTATCCGAATCCAGTAAAAGATTATGTAAAAATTAATGGTGATTCGAATAAAGTTTATCCATACCAAGTTTATAATTTGTCTAATAAATTAATTCTAGAAGGTAAGTTTGTCAATAATCAAACTAATTTTTCTCAGTTAGCTCCTGGAATTTATTTATTGAAGATTAACGAATCTGAACTCATAAAATTAATTAAAAACTAAGAACTGAAAACGCCTCAAAATTTTGAGGCGTTTTTTTATAATTTAGGAATTGCTTCGATTAATTCTTTGGTATAATTGGTTTTTGGGTTTTGATAAATTTCATCAGCATCAGCTAACTCTTTCATTTCGCCATGTTGCATAACCAAAAGTTGATCGCTCATGTATTTCACAACCGCCAAATCATGAGAAATAAAAATATAAGTAAATCCAAATTCTGCTTTCAAATCATTCAATAAATTCAGAACTTGAGCTTGTACAGAAACATCGAGCGCAGAAACACTTTCGTCGCAAATAATAAATTTTGGTTCTAATGCCAAAGCTCTTGCAATTCCAATTCTCTGACGTTGACCACCAGAAAATTCATGCGGATATTTTTCGAGATCAATAGCATTTAAACTCACTTTTTCTAAAAGTTTAGCTGCAATATTTCTTCTTTCTTCGTCATTTTTACCCAATTGATGAACTTTCATTGGTTCAGTTAAAATCTGAGCAATTGTATGTCTGGGATTAAGACTAGAATAAGGATCTTGAAAAATGATTTGGATATCTTTTCTTAATTTTCTTACTTCTTCTTTGTTCAGTTTCGTAATGTCTTTTCCTTCGAAAAATATTTCTCCACTGGTTGGTTTTTCTAACAAGAGTAAGGTTCTAGATAATGTCGTTTTTCCACTACCAGATTCTCCAACCAATCCTAAAGTTTCACCTGGGAAAACTTTAAAACTTATGTCATCAACTGCTTTTACAGAAACGGTATCTTTGCCCAATAAATGCGTAGAATAAAAATATTTTTTTAATTGATGAACTTCAATTAAAGGTTTTTGATGGTAAATTTTTTCATGTAATTGCTTTCTTTCTGATGAAGTAAATTCTTCTGATTGATGATTTTCATTTGCCAAGAAATCATTTACAGTTGGAAATCTTTTATAGCGTATATCGAGTTTCGGACGACAAGCAATAAGACCTTTAGTGTAATTTTCTTTCGGATTGTCGAAAATTGTTTTTACCGAACCTTGTTCTACCACATCACCACGAAACATGACCAAAACTTCTTCACTTATATTGGCTATAACTCCCAAATCATGAGAAATAAAAATCATGCTCATACCTTCGGTTTCTTGCAATTCTTTTAGTAATTCTAAGGTTGCTTTTTGTACCGTTACATCTAATGCGGTTGTTGGTTCATCTGCAATTAAAAGATGAGGTTCGCAACTTATCGCCATTGCAATCATTACCCGTTGTTTTTGTCCACCAGAAAGTTCGTGTGGATAAGCTTTGTAAATTCTCTCAGGATTCGGAAGTTTTACTTTTTCGAAAAGTGAAAGAACTTTTTCTTTGGCTTCTTTTTTTGATAATTTTTGATGTAACAAAATCGTTTCTTCTACTTGTTTGCCACAACGTAAACTTGGATTGAGGGATGTCATCGGTTCTTGAAAAATCATTCCGATTTCGTTTCCACGGATTTTTTCGAATTCTTTTGTACTGATTTTTGTCAGATCAATCGTACCATTTTTACCATTAAAAAGAATCTTACTTTCAGAACTTATCTTTGCATTTTTGCCCAAAAGTCCCATAATTGCTAATGAAGTAATCGATTTTCCAGAACCAGATTCACCTACTATTCCTAGTGTTTCTGCTCTATTTAATTCAAAGGAAACCTCATTTAGAACTTTTTTATCTCCAAAACTCAAACTCAAATTTTCTACTTTCAGAATCCAATCGCTCATGTAAAAATGCTTTTTTCAAAAGTAAAATAAAAAACTTAGTAAATTAAAATTTTCCTAACTTTGCTTTCGAATTCATTTTTTTATTAATTTAGAGAATGGATTTCTAACTCAAAAAAATAAAACGAGTTAGCACTAATTTTTACGAATGGATACACACTCCCAGATGATGACGTTGTTGTCTATGAACATGAGCCACAACGTCACCGACGAAATTTCGGTAGGAAATTTATTATTTACCATTTTTCTAGTATTTCTCAATGGATTTTTTGTAGCAGCAGAATTTGCTATTGTAAAAGTTCGTTCTTCTCAAATAGAAGTCAATCAAGACATTAATTCTGGAGTTGCAAAAGCAGCGAAATCGATTGTAAACAATCTCGATGCTTATTTAGCCGCAACACAGTTAGGAATCACCTTAGCTTCACTTGGTTTAGGTTGGGTTGGTGAGAGTTCTTTAACTCCTGTAATTCTTAAAATTTTTGAAACCTTTGGGTTAACAAGTCCAGAGTGGATTGCGATTGCACAAAAAGCCGCTTTTCCTACAGCTTTTGTAATTATAACTATTTTACATATTGTATTTGGTGAATTAGCGCCGAAATCTTTAGCAATTCAATATCCAACGAAAACAACTTTTACAGTTGCATGGCCATTAAAGATATTTTATTTTGTTTGTCGACCAGTGATTTGGTTAATGAATGGTTTGGCTACTATGATTTTACGTGCGGTTGGTATAAAACCAATTCATGGAGGAGAAATTCACTCTGAGGAAGAATTGAAAATGATCATTACCGAAAGTCAAGAAGGTGGAGCAATAGAGGAATCTGAGCGAAATTTGATACAAAATGTTTTTGAGTTTGATGATCGTCGAGTAATTAATATTCAAACCTTACGTAAAAATGTATCAGCAATCGAATTAAAATCTACGGTAAAAGAAGCGATTGATTATGCGGTAAACGAAGGTTATTCTCGATATCCTGTTTATGAAGATTCTTTAGATAACATAAAAGGAATTCTTTACACCAAAGATTTGATGAAAGCTTTATTGGCAAATTCTGAGCAAGTTGGTGTGGAAGGACTATTGCGAGAACCCGTTTTTATTTCTGAAAGTGCATTGATAAAAAATGTCCTGAAACAGTTTCAGCAAAAACATGTTCAAGTTGCTGTTGTAACCAACGAAGTTGGAGAATTGGCTGGTATTGTAACAATGGAAGATATTTTAGAGGAATTGGTTGGTGAAATTCAAGACGAATACGATAACGAAGATCCAATTGTTAAGAAAACAGCAGACGGAATTTATAAAGTAAATGCGCACAACACGATAACAGATATTAATCGTTTATTACCTTATCATTTCGAAGAAAGTGAACATTACGATACTTTGGCTGGTTTGATTAGCGAAGTTTGTTTTGATCGTGACTTACAAGATGGTGACGAAATAGACTTGGATGCTTATCATGGAAAAGTGATTCAGATGTATAGAAATTCCGTAGAAATTATACAATTACAAGTAAAAGATCAATCAGTAAATGATATAGAAGAAGAAGCCTAAGAGCTTCTTTTTTTATTCGAAAAAGCTTAAAAAAGTATCTTTATTAATGGTATTGAGATTATACAATACATTAATTTTTACAGTTGACCAAGTTTCTTCTGGTTCAACATCAGTATCCTCAAACATATTCATTCCAGAAATATCTACCCGTTTTTTTGTAGAAAAATTGATGCTTGTAGAAGTTTCTTCACCAGAAGATCTGTGAAAATCTGATTGATCAAAACCAATCAATTCCATCTGACTTTTTTGGTAACGAAAAGTATAAGTGATATTAGAAACATACCAACTTCCGCAACTATACCAATATTGCGAAGAAAATTTAAGCAAACCTTTTTCTATGCTTAAACCAGCATTTTCTTGTTCCATTATAGGATCAGCCAAACAAGTGCTTTCTTCATCGTTTTGTGATGGAATAAAATCTGAATTTTCAGCAACAACTTTGTATTTTTTATTGGCTGTTTGTAATAAAACCAAAATTCTTCTCGGACTCAAATTTAAAGTATCAGAACCAAAACCATCATTGTATTTGATGTATTTCTTATCAAAATCTTCAACAATTAAGGCCAAATCAGGTTTTCCATCTTTGTTTAAATCGCCTTTTACAATTCCTAAAACTTTAGAGTTTTTATGTAATAAATTTTGGTAATTTTCAACAGTTTTATCTTTGTTCTGAGCCATTAAAAAAGAACCAACAAAGAAGTAAATTATGGTATAAATATAAATTTTCATTCGACAGAAATTGGATTAGAATAATTCATTTTTAGAAAAATATTGATTAAGGTAACTACATCTTTTTCACAATATTTCTGGATTCTTTCTATGTCTTGATCTTCATAATAAACTTTAGCAACTTGCGAACCGTCAATGTCATCTTTAGGTGTTTCTATTCCAAAAACATTCGCTAGCAAATCGAGTGAAGTATAATGTTTATAATCGCCAAACTTCCATAATTCTAAAGTGTCTAAATGATTGATTTCCCATGGTTTTTTACCTTGTAATTGTAAGATTTTAGGAATTTTTATCTGATTGATTAATAATCTTCTTCCCAAAAACGGAAAATCAAATTCTTTCCCGTTATGTGCGCAAAGTAAATTAGTTGGTTGATTAAAATTTTCTTCTAAAAGCTTTACAAATTCGGTTAATAGTAAATGTTCACTTTTATTGGTAAAACTTTTCAATCTAATTTTATCTTGATGAATAATTCCGCAAGAAATACAAACAATTTTACCAAATTCAGCTAAAATTCCAGCACGTTGATGGTAAAATTCTTCGGCAGAGAAATCTTCTTTTCGTTGATTTTCTGTTTTTTTATCCCAAAGTTTTTGTGTTCTTTCGTCCAAACCATTCCAATCTTTTTCTTGAGGAACAGTTTCAATATCAAGAAATAATATTTTAGAAAAATCAATGTTATTCATGATTTGGTAGGTTTTTGGTCATTTTTATAACTTCATCTACAAAGTAATAAATATCAGAATCGTTCAGAATACCTTTATTTAGAGGACGAGTATCTTTTTCTCTACCTAGACGAACAATGACTAAATTTTCAGAAGGAACGACTAAAATTCTTTGACCTAAATGTCCTAACATTCCGTAAAAACTCGGAGAATGTTTATCATCTGTCCAAATTGAATAACCATAAAAAGCTGGCTCATTTTGAAAAAAGGCTTTTTTATTAGGCGTAATCATGGTTTTTACGAAAGCAGAATCAAGAATTTGTTTATCATTCCATTTTCCGTTGTTCAGAAGTAATTGACCTAATTTTGCAAAATCTTTCGCATTAGAATTGAAACAACAATATGCTTTTTCCATTCCATTTTCAGAATCTTTAGACCAAAGCGCATCGCGTTCCATTCCCATTGGTTTCCAGAAATTGTCACTAAAATATTGCGCTAAAGACTTACCAGTTGCTCTTTTGATTACAATTGCTAAAAGTTGCGTGTCACCCGATTGGTATTCGAAATGCCCTCCTGGACTTTTAATAAATTTATAAGACAACATTTGTTTCTCTATATTGTCACCGTAATATGCCTTTGCAGTTGGATTTAACGGAAAATAATAATCTTCTTCCCAATCATATCCAGAAGTCATACTCGATAAATTTCCTACAGTACAATGACGACCAAATTCATCATCTTTAAACTCTGGTAAAAAATCTGTTATTTTTTGATCCAAACTTTTTATGTAACCTTGTTCTATTGCTTTACCAAGTAACATTGTTGTGAAACTTTTTGCCATAGAAAAAGAATTGGTTAGACTTGCATCGTTGTAATTATTGAAATAATTTTCTGATAATATTTGATTATCTTTTATCACAACAAAAGCAGCAGATTGGTATTTCTCCAACTCGTTTTGTAATTCTTTGGTTAAAGGAATTTGGTTGTAAGATGGATGTTTGATCCAAGGTTGCGGATTTCCTGCTAAAACTACATTGTTATCAAAATCCTTGTAATCTTCTATGTTTGCAGTTTTATGTCCTTTGAGATAAGTTAATCTAACGCCTCTAATAATATAATCATTACCAGTTGCAAATAAGACCAAAATCAAGACACAGATGATGACCACAATGTATTTAAAGATTTTCCAGATAATTTTCATATTAAAGATTTGATTCTTATTAATTAACGAGATCTATTTACTTAAATGTAAAGATAAAAAATTAAAAAATTGTTAAATTGTTATTTAGTATAAATAGATAATAAGGTAAATTTGTTTAAATTTATAGTAGAATTTAACTAAAAAATAGAAATTATGTCATTTGAATTAAAGAATTTACCTTACGCATTTGATGCTTTAGAGCCTTATATTGACGCTCAAACAATGGAAATTCACCACGATAAACACCATGCAGCATATACAAACAACTTAAATGCAGCCATCGAAGGAACAGATTTAGCAGAAGCAACAATCGAAGAAATTTTAGCTAAAGGAACAGATAAACCAGCAGTTAGAAATAATGGTGGAGGTTTTTATAATCACAATCTTTTTTGGGATATCTTAACTCCTGGTGGAAGTAAAGAACCAGTTGGTGAAGTTGCTGCGGCAATTACAGAAGCTTACGGATCTTTTGATAACTTCAAAGAAGAATTCTCAAAAGCTGCTGCTACGCGTTTCGGTTCTGGTTGGGCTTGGTTAGTAAAGAAAGATGGTAAAGTTGTGGTAACTTCTACGCCAAATCAAGACAACCCATTAATGCCAGTTGCGGATGTTCAAGGAACTCCAATTTTAGGTTTAGATGTTTGGGAACATGCTTATTATTTAAAATATCAAAACAAACGTCCAGATTATATTGGTGCTTTTTTCAGTGTAATTAACTGGGATAAAGTAGAAGAATTATACAAAGGATAATTTTTGTATTAAAATAATTTAGAAAAGTAGAAGGCAGTTTTGTTTTCTACTTTTTTTATTTTTGATAATTAATGTTAATTCTAGATTTATGAATTTCAGAATATTTTTCCTTGTTTTTGGTTTGATGTTAAGCTATTCTTGTTCTGAGTCAGAATCTAGAAATGAACAACTATTAACACATCATAAAATTGAGCAAGAAGTAATTCCACTCATAAATGGATTTGATTTTCCTGTTGGGAAACCAGAAGCAAAAGGATATTACAATGCACAAATCTTTGGAGCAAATTTACATTTGGGTGATGATTGGAATGGAGTAGGAGGCGGAAATACAGATTTAGGCGATTCTATTTACTCAATTGCAAACGGAAAAGTTGTTTTTGCAAAAGATGTAAAAGGCGGTTGGGGAAATGTTATTCGAATCGTTCATCAGTTTGAAGATGGTCAGCTAATAGAATCTTTATATGCGCACTGCGATGAAATCTTAGTGAATGAAGGTGATTTTGTAAAGAAAGGAGATAAAATTGGCACAATAGGAACTGCGAATGGAATTTATTTGGCACATTTGCATTTCGAGATAAGAGAAGTTGTAGGAATGCCAATCGGCTCAGGATATTCTTCTGACACAAAAGGATATTTGGATCCGACAGCGTTTATAAAAAAGAATAGAAATAAAAGATAATGGGAATCATCATTTTAGAGAATATAAAAATTTATTCTAATCATGGATGTTTAGACGAAGAAGCAAGAATAGGATCTGATTATTTGATTGATTTAGAAGTTGAAGCAGATTTTTCTAAAGCATGCGAAACAGATGAATTAATTGATGCAGTTGATTATGTGTTGCTCAATAAAATTGTTAAGGAAGAAGTAGAAATTAGATCTAAATTGTTAGAACATGTTTGTAAAAGAATTTTAGATAGAATAGCAAATGAAGTTGAAAATGTACAACGTGCTAAGGTTAAACTTTCTAAGTTGAATCCTCCAATTGGCGGACATGTAGAAAAAGTAAGTATTGTTTTAGAAAAAGAATATTAGGTTTTTGTTTTTTAAATAATTTCCTATATTTGCAGTCCGTAAAGGGAATTGGTTCCTTGACCGAGAGGCTAGGTAGCGGTCTGCAAAACCGTCCACAGCGGTTCGAATCCGCTAGGAACCTCAAAATCCTAAGTAATTTATTACTTAGGATTTTTTATTTTTATACTTTTCTGATTACTATATTTAAGTGTGTAAATATTTGATTTTTAATTAATTGAATAATTTTAATTAATTGTCCTTTTTTTGTCCACCCTATATATATTAAAGAATCTTTTCTTTTTTAGCAATTTCATGTTCAGATAGATTTTTCAAGGTCTATCACTCAAAAATTTTGAAACATGGAACAAAACAATCGTCGAAATTTTATAAAACAAAGTGTTTTTGCAGGTACATCTTTGATGTTTTTAGATTACTCTTTTTTCTCTGCAAAAGATATTTTTTTAGATGAATCTGCAATTCGAATCCAATCAAAAAAAGAAACCTTTAATTTACTTTTTACAGGCAATTTGAGGTCAGATGAGCAGAGGATTAAGTCTAAAATAAAACAAAGCAATCAATTTCTTTGGTTGGATAATGGAAACTTTTCTAAGAATGGATTTTTAACTTCTAATACCGATTTTCATATTGCTGGTTTAGGTTTTTCAGAATTACAACTTCCAGAAAATCAATTAGCAGAAATGCTTAAAAAATCAAAAAAATGTATTGTGAACAGTCATCTTTCTTGGTCAGATACCTATTTACAGAAACACATCAAACCTTATCAATTAGTCAAAATTGATCAAAGAAAAATAGGTGTGACTGCGATTAGCGATTTTAACCAAGCTTTTTTAGAGAAAAGTTCGCAAGAAAAGTTACAAAATGTAGCAACTAATCTCAAACAAAAACATCAGTGTGATTTAACAATTTGCCTAGTTTCTGCCCGAATGAATCGTCAAGAATTAATTGATTTTATAGCAAAATCAGAAGATATTGATGTGGTATTGATTGACTCACCAAATGATATGAAAGGTGAAAATAGAGTTTATAGAAATGCAAAAAACGAAGAAACTTTTGTTTTGTTAGGAAGTAAAAATTCATCTTTTATGGGACAATTGGCATTGGACATGTCAGATAAATCTTACTATTTACCTTTAGAAATGAACGTTTTACAAACACCAAAATCAAATAAATTAATCAGTTAAAATATATATTATGGATGAATATTTAGCGATAATAAAAGCTTTTGCAGGAAATTTTGCACCAGTAGGGTTTTTAGAATGTAATGGTACATTATTATCTATTAATCAAAATACAGCATTGTTCTCTTTGATAGGAACAATGTATGGTGGAAACGGACAAATAACTTTTGGGTTACCAGATCTCAGAGGAAGAACAATGGTTGGTAAAGGTCAATCTAATTTAGGGACATTTTATGAATTAGGAGGGCAGTTTGGCGTACAAACAATTACTTTGAATACAAGTAATTTACCATTTCATCAACATACTTATGAAAAATCTGGAGGTTCGTTTGTAAATGATGAAGCTAATTTAGAAGAACCATCATCTAATGCTCGTTTAGCAAAACCTGCTTTAGTAGGAAAAGGTCCAACAGCACAGAGTGTTAAAATTTATTCTGATAATCAAACAGAAGAAAAAGGTGAATTAGCTTCTAATCAAAATTCGTACAATACAAGTCTTGTAGGGGGAGTAGCACCAATAGATGTAAGGAGTCCGTCATTGGTGATAACTTACATAATTGCTGTATCAGGATTATATCCATCAAGACCATAAAAGATGAATAGACCTTTACGCATTGGTTTTTTAAGTCCATACTCTGGTATTTATCCGCATTATGGTTTACATTTTACTGCAGGTTGGTTGTTAGGAATGGGTTTAAATCCTTTTCAACAAAAGAAAGTTGAGTTTGTTTTTGAGTACTCTAAAATGGGAGGTTCTTCTGCAACAGGTGAAGCCTTGAGGAAACTTTGTTTTTTCGATCGGGTAGATTTTGTTTCAGGTTTGGTCAATTATCGATCATTAGAAGAACATGTAGGAGTTCTTAAAAATCATTTAGCACTTTTTTTTGATATGGGCGAATTAGTGCCTAATCAATCGATTTTAAGGTCAAATATTTTTTATGCGTCTCATCAATTATGGCAATCAGAATATGCTTTAGGGAGCTGGGCTCAGAAAGCTTTTGGTGATGGAGGTTTTGTCATCATGCCAATTTACGAAGCTGGATTTCATTTCTCTTCTTGTTTTCAGGCTGGTGTTGCAAATGCTGGTGGAGAAAATATGCATATTCGGGTTCTTGCAAGGGAAGAACAGTTAGGAAATCAATTGAATTTAGAATTATTTTTCAGAGAGTTAGAAGATAAAAAACCGCCTTATGTTCATGCAATTTTTAGCGGTGAACAAGGAACATATTTTTTGTCAGAATGGGCAAAAAGTAAATTCCATAAAACAATTCCACTTGTGATTAATGAGTCGATGGCTTACGCCGATGTTTTACAAGATGTAGAACATTTAGGTTTAGAGATTTTTACTTCGTTAATGTGGGATAAAGAAAACGAAAGCAAAGTCAATCAGCAATTCGTCAAACAATTCGAAACTGTTTGTCAGCAACCAGCTAATGTTTTTGGTATGCGAGGTTATGAGGTTGGTTTGTTATGGAAAGAATTATATCCTTTATTCGAGAAAAATGATTGGTCGAAAATTAGAGATTTACTCGTGACCGAACATTTAGAAGGACCATCGGGACAAGTAAATTTTTGTCCAGAATCAGAATATAATATTCCCAAAGTTAGTATTGCAAAGATCAATACAAGTCAGAATAGTCAAAAGAAACTGATTTTAGATGAAGTAAACGGCATGTTTTATAATGCAGAAATATTTAACGAATTACATGAACACAGCGTTTCTGGTTGGCAGAATCCATTTTTATGTGTTTAACCAAATAAAAAACTATGTATAAAAATCTACAATTAAAGAGTATCATTTTAGGTTTGATGGTATTGATGGCGCAACTGAATGCCCAGATTAGCTATTATACTTTTGATGATCAGAATTATACTGATAGCGAAGATTTAGGCAAATCTTTTGTTATAAATGATTTGAGTTTCTCGGTTTATAATCAAGATTTTCAAACTTCAGAAAACGATTATAACATGTATTACGAAGACGCAAGTCATGAGAATGGATACGAAAATAGTGGACTGATTTACATTGGAGATCAATTCGATACCGATGATCCATATTATTTTATTATCAAAACTATTGATGGATCTAATCGTTCTTTCAAGAGTTTTTATGCTTATGATTACGCAGGGGTTAATCAGCACAATATCATTTATACAGCAGATGCTTATCGTGATGGAGTTTTGGTTGGATCACAAGATTTTACAGTCTTACCAACTTTAACAAAATTCAATTTTAATACTAATTTCAGAAGTATAGATGAGATTAGATTTAGACAAAAAACGCCATTTAGTTTTCCAGAAGAACCAACGGTTTTTTATCCTGGAGTTGTAATGGCTTTTGATCATTTAGAAACAGAAATATTACAAAAAACAGTGTACGTGAAAAAAGGTGTAAACGAAACAAGTGACGGAAAATCTTGGGAAACCGCTTTTACAGAATTAACGGCTGCAATAAATTTTGCAAAAACCAATACGAATATAGATGAAATTTGGGTAGCAGAAGGTGTTTATAAACCACAAGATTATTCTGGTATAAGTAGAAATTCTGGGCAATCTGCTGCACTTATCGATCGTGATAAGAATTTCTCGTTGCCAGTAAATGTAAAAATTTATGGTGGTTTTGTAGGAAATGAAACCAATTTAGAAGAAAGAAATTGGAAAGATCATCCAACAATTCTTAGTGGAGATTTGGATGACAATTCTGAAGCAAATAATGCGGATGTTTTCCATGTGGTGATTTATAGAAATAATGTTGGTACGGCAAAATTAGATGGATTTACAATTCAACATGCTTATGCAGATGAAAATGGAACAAGTAATACCAGTGTTCTAAAATACGGAGGTGCGGCAATTTTGATTACAGATTCTAGTCCAGAATTAACAAATTTAGTAATCCAAAATACGTATGGTGTTCGAGCTGGTGGAGCAGTTTATTTAAACAATTCAAATGCAAAATTCACCAATGTTATATTTAAAAATAATAAATCATCAAACTATGGTGGTGCAATTTATGCAACAAATTCTAATCCAGTTTTAACAAACACAACATTTACGTTAAATGAATCTGGTGCTGGATCTGCCATTGCTATTGCAGGTACAACAAATCTAAAATTAAACAATAGCGTAGTGTTCTTTAATCCGAAACAAGGTCAAGAAGAAACAGAAAACAGTTTTGTGGTTTATAACAATGCAACTTTTCAGTTTAAAAATTCTTACATCGATTCTAGAAATTACTCGTTGAGTTCTTCTTATGATTTTGGTCAAAATATTTTTTCTGATGTCAATCCATTCGATGAAAATTTTGGTCTGAAGAATTCGAGTTTAGCAATCAACGCAGGTAGTGATGCTTTGTATGAAGAAATCGAAGATAATATAGAATTAGCAAAAGATTTAGCATCAAACCCAAGAAAATACGGTGAATCTATCGATATGGGAGCTTATGAAAATCAACAAATTGGCGCATTTACAATTTGGGAAAATAATGTTTGGTCTAATGGAACGCCAGATTATTCTAAGGATGCTATTTTAAGAGAAAGTTTTACAGAGAACATTTTGGCAAAAACACTGACTTTCCAAGCGAATGTCAATGTACCAACTGGAGTTGTTTATGATGTGATGGATGAAGTTGTGAATGAGTCTGATTATGAAGTTGTTTTCGAAGATGGTGCATATTTAATTCAGCACAACGAAGTTCAGAACCAAGGTAAAATAAAATTCAAAAGAAAATCTACGCCAATTTATCGTTTAGAAACTTTGGATTGGTCTTCGCCTGTAGCAGGTCAAAACATTTTTGATTTTTCACCTAAAACGTTACAGAATAGATTTTCTCGTTACAACGAATCTTCTAATTCTTGGGTTGCAAATATTCAGGCAACAGATGAGTTCCAAATGGGAGAATATATTGCATTTCGTGCGCCAAATAATTATTACAATTACGGTTCTGGAGAGGCTCAGGTTTTTGAAGGGATTTTTACTGGAGTTCCATTTAATGGAGAAGTTCAATTACCAATGTTTAAAGATAATTTTGGTAATAATGCAGTTGGAAATCCATACGCATCGCCAATCGATTTAGATTTTTTAATTGATGCAAATAGCGCTTTAGATATTACAAAAGTTTTTGTTTGGACGCATCAACATCATATTGTAGATGGAGTTTATCAATCGAATAACTGGATTGTTTACAATCAATTAGGTTGGAATGATGAAAGTGTAAATTCCAATTCTATTGGTTTAGGTCAAGGATTTATTGTTCAAGTGAATAATCCAGGAACTTTAATCATCAATAATTCGATGAGAAATTCAGATGCTCAAACGGTGAGTTTTAAAAATCAATCGGCAAATAAATATTGGTTGTCTTTATACAATGAAACCGATGAAAAAATGAATTCGACTTTGATTGGTTATACAAACGGAAGTTCGGTTGCTTTTGACGAAAGTTTTGATGCCAAACCAATCGAAACTTTTGCGGGGATTTATTCTAGTTTAGATGATGATTTGATGACGATACAAGCGCGTGGAGAAATTTTTAACGAAGATGATCAAGTTGATTTGAGTCTTAATTTAATCCATAAAGGCAATTATACCATTAAGTTAACAAAAGAAATCGGTGGAGAATTGATAAATCAAGATATTTATTTAAGAGATAAACAATTAGATGTTTTAACGAACCTTAAATTATCAGATTATCAATTCGAGTCAGAAATTGGATTAATCAAAAATAGATTCGAAATCATTTATAAAACCACAACCTTATCTAATGACGAGGTTACAACGCATAATCGTTTACAAGTTTATACAGATGATAAAACAATTCATATAAAATCTGATGAACTGATTAAAAACGTAAAAGTGATGGATATTCTTGGACGAATTGTTCATGTAGAAGATCAAGTAAATAATAAAAATTATTCACTCAGAACAGCAGGATATAACCAAGTTTTAATTGTTGTTATCGAAGATTTTAATGGTAAAATAACTTCTAGAAAAGTAAATATTAGATAGATTATGAAAAAATATTTAGTAAAAATAATAAGTGTTTTGGTTGTTTTTGGTTTTTTGATTTCTACCAATTTACAAGCCCAAAGTTTTTTTGAAAACTCAGAAAGAGGACAAGAAGCAAGTGATCCAGGTGGTCATGGGACGGATGAAGATCCGCCAGAAAATCCCGCACCAATAGACGATTATCTTCCTATTTTGTTCGTTGCATCAATTGCAATTGCAGTAAAATATAGGAAAAGAATTTTAACAAAAGTATAATTGTTAGTTTTAGCCGTTCCGTTTGGAGCGGCTTTTTTATGTTTGATTTTCTTAACGTTTCGATTGAAAAAATTGCTGAATTAAAGCTTTACTTTCTTCAGCAAAAATACCTTCTACAATTTCTGTTTTAGGATGCAAGGACAACATTTTCGCTCGGAAACCTCTTTTTTCATCAGAAGCACCAATCACAACTTTAGAAACTTGACTCCAATACAAAGCTCCTGCACACATAACACAAGGTTCTAAAGTCACATACAAAGTACAATCGATGAGGTATTTACCACCCAAATAATTAGCCGCAGAAGTAATGGCTTGCATTTCTGCATGCGCTGTTACATCGGTTAAAGTTTCGGTGAGATTATGTGCTTTCGCAATGATTTTATTGTTAGAAACGACAATTGCACCTACAGGAATTTCATCACGATCATAAGCAGTTTCTGCTTCTTGTAAGGCTTTTCTCATAAAATATTCATCCGAAAAAATCGTTTCCATAATTTTTTGTGTAAAGTTAAACTTAATGTTTAAATCGATTAACTTGCAACAACATTTTATACCTGTTTTATGACGAATAAAATCTTTTTATTAGGTTTGTTTTTAACTGTTTCTATGCAATTAGTTGCACAGAAGCATAAATTAATTATCGGAACTTATACAAATACTTCTTGTCCTTCGGACGGAATTTATCTTTACGATTTTGATGAAAAAACATCTGAAATTGAATTAATTACTCAAACCAAAAAATTGATTAATCCAAGTTTTTTATCATGGAATTCTGCTCAAAATAAAATCTATTCGGTGAATGAAGATGGTATAAATAGTAAAATTTCTACCTTAGAATTTGATTCTATTAATCAAGATTTTAAATTAATTAATCAACAGAAAAGTTCGGCAGATCCTTGTTATATTTTATACGAAAACAATAAGGTTTATGTAGCAAATTATTCTGGTGGTTCTGTTGCGGTTTATAATACAGATGAAAATGGTGTAATGACGAATTTGGAACAAGAATTATTTTTTGATAATGCAAGTCATGTACGAGAAGACAGACAAGAAAAATCTCACATTCATCAATTGCAATTTTCGGTAGATAAAAAGCATTTAATTGCAACTGATTTGGGGGCAGATTTACTTTATATTTTTGATGTTGCTCAAGATAATTTACCTCATTTATCGAATCAAAAAACAATCAAAATAAATGCTGGTTCTGGACCTCGGCATTTGGTTTTTGATGCGAAAGGAGAATTTGTTTTCTTGGTTGGAGAATTGGATGGGAAGATTTATTCGTACAAATTTTCTGATGGCGATTTGATTTTACAAAACGAGATTTCTATTCTAGGTAAAGATGTAAAAGATAATTTTAGATTGGCAGAAATTAGAATTTCTGATGATAATCGTTTTCTTTATGTGAGTAACCGAGATGGAAAAACAAATGATTTGACAGTTCTGAAAATTAAGAAAAATGGAAAATTAACTTTTGTTCAACAACTAAAAACCTTGGGAGAAAATCCGAGAAATTTTCAATTTTCACCTAATCAAAAACAAATTTTAGTTGCCAATCAAGATTCGAATGAAATCGTTGTTTTTAATCGAAATGCAAGATCGGGAAAACTTTCAAATACAGATGTAAAACTTAAGGTTTGTGCACCAGTTTATGTTGGTTTTTTAGAAAAAAATTAAAACGATTTTTCATCAAGTATTTTAATTACATTTGTCTGTAATGAATCAAAGTAGATATATTTTAGCTGCCATCCTAACCTTTTTTTTATGGGGGTTTTTCTCGTTTGGTTTACGACCAATCAGTCATTATCCGTCGATGGATATTTTGTACTATCGTCTTTTTTTTAGTACAATTTTGCTTCTATTTATTGGTTTTCTATTTAGAAGAAGAATCGTTAAACGAGATTTTGATCATGTCAAAAGTTTGTCGAAAAAAGAGCGCCGAAGCATCATTTTGCATTTAATTGGTGGCTCGTTGGTTTTGATGGGAAATTGGCTTTCTTTTATTTATGTAATGAATCATGTAAACGTACAAACCGCATCACTTTCTTATCTTATTTGTCCAATTTTAACAACTTTACTAAGTGTTTTTATCTTGAAAGATAAAATTACACCTGAAAAATGGATTGCGATTGCTTTGAGTACGATTGCTTGTTTTTTGATGGCTTTTGGACATTTCAGAGAATTGTATTTTAGTTTATTTGTCGCATTCACATTTGCATTTTACATTATTGTACAAAAGAAATTAAGTCGATTTGATAGTTTCAATTTATTAATGCTACAATTGACTTTGGTTTCGTTTCTATTATTACCATTTTATCTTTACAGTAGTGAACCGTTGCCAACCGAACCAATTTTTTATAGAAGCATCGGAATGGTGGTGATTTTGTTTACGATTACACCAATGATTTTAAATAATTTTGCATTGAAAGGAATAAGTTCATCAACAGTTGGTATTTTGATTTACATCAATCCGATTATCAATTTTTTATTGGCTGTTTTTTATTACAAAGAGTTTGTTTCTACAGAACAAATCATAGCTTATAGTTTAATTTTCTTATCGATTATTATTTTTAATCTAAGGACAATTATACCTAAAAAAACCTCCGAAATTGTTTAAGATTTCGGAGGTTTTGTTTTTCTATATTATTCTAGAATTTAATCTGCTATGTAAATAAATCCTGGATTTATACCAACTGTGAACGTGTTTTGTAATTGTCCATTCAGACCATAAACGAATAAAGATCCTGCAGAATTGAAATCTTTAGCGTCCGTTACGTAAATATTGTTATCCTCTACTTTGAAACCATAAATACTTGTTGCAGTAGGACTGAATTTTGCTTGTGTTGGTAAAGTTGTTGCGTTAAGTCCTAACTCGTAAACACCACCATTTAATACATAATACAATTGGTTATTTTCTTCCTCTAAAAAACTTGGGTTTTCACCATTAGCAAAAGTTAAAGTTGAGGTTACTTCATTAGTTGTTGTATTAATTTTTACCAAGCTACCATAAGTTGCTGGAGTTCCCCAAGCATATCCACTACACAAAACATAAAGTGTATTATTTTCTTCGACCAGTCCATCTGGAGAATCGCCAACTGAAATCTCTTTAATCACCGTATTGGTACGCGTATCGATAACAGAAACTATATTATTGCTGGTCCAACCACCTTTGTGTGCAACATATAATTTATCATTCGATTCAATGATTTTTTCTGGACCAAATTTTACAGCAATTTTACCTTTGTATGCTAAAGTTGTTGCATCAAACATAGCAACAAAGTCATCGTCTTCATCGCCACCATTACCCCAATTAGTTACATACAAAGTACCATTTTCTTCTTCTATGTATCTTGGGTTTGATAAATTTTCTGCAATTGTTCCTACTTTTTTGAAATCTGAACTATTTACCACTTCTATAGTGTTAGAAGCATTCAAAACAATGTAATATTTATCGTTATGTTCTAACATCGATTGTGCTGTGTCACCAACACCAGAACCGTTAACCAGAGAAAAAACATCTAAAGTCAATTCATTTGCTGTGTTAATAAAAGAAATTTCTGAATTTTTATCTCCCATGTTTCCTTCATTTAAAACAAAAATACCTCTAGAATAAGTTCCGTTGTTGTTATTTCCACCATTCGAGTCATCGTCGCTGTTACAAGATGCTAAAAATAGAGAAGATGCAATTGCTGAATACAGCAAATAGTTGGTTTTGAATAATTTCATCTAATTAAAAATTTATATTTATACTAACATTATAATTGATTCCTGGCATAAACCTCGACTCAACAACTTGATATTCTTGATCGAAAAGATTTCGAATACCAAAATTGATTTGATATTTTTTTTCTTGATCAATGTAATAATCTACATTCACATTAGAAATCCAATAAGAATCTAAGGAATAACGAGATAAATTGTCTGATGTTGTGTAAACATCACCAACATAGTTGATTTGATAAGCGAATCCGATTCGTTTGTATTGATAAGCCAGATTTAGATTTGCTTTATGATTAGGTGTGTAAATAAGATTTTTATCGGTTTCTATATTTTTACTTTCGTTGTAACCGTACATCAAATTAGTTTTGATTTGATGATGACCGATTTGCTTTTGCCATTTAGCAAAAAACTCAAGACCATAAATTTCTACATTTCCAATGTTTCTTGGTTCCCAAAAAGAACCGTTGATTGGTTGCCATTGAATCATGTTTTTTAATCGATTGTAATAAAAATTCAGATTGAAAGTGAAATTTTTTACTTTAAAATCATTTCCTAACTCAACTTGTTTAGACGTTTCTGGTTCTAAATTCGGATTTCCACTTCCTGCCCAAAATAAATCGTTGTAAGTCGGAATTCGATAATTTTTAGAAGTATTAAAACGTAAATTATAAAAATCAGAAAAACGGTAATTAATTCCCAAACTATACAAAAAAGGATTGTCGTAATATTTGGTATAATCTTGACGAAAACTTAGATCGTAAGTCAATTTTTCTCCAATCAAATGTTTCCATCGTAAAGTTCCACCAATAATGTCGCGTTTGGTTTTTAGAATTTCGTCACCTTCACCTGATTGATGATTATATTCTGCTACAAAATTCAAGGATTTTTTAGTGTCAAAATTATACATCAAATCATATTTTGCAACAAAATTAGAAGATTTCCCTGTGGTATAAGTATCGGCATATTTGTAAGGATAATAACGATAATTTTCTGTTACATAAGCCGTTTTAAAATTAGAATTCCAAGCATTTTTTTTGTAATTCCATTCAATTAAACTTCGGGTATTAAAATCCTTATATTTTGTTGGTGTTTCTGATGGTTGAGTTAAAGAAAAATGTCGATCAACATCATTCAAACTGCTATAAAATTTGAGGATATGATTTGTATTGATTTTTGTAGCAGCGGCAAAATCGTAGCTGTTCGCATAAAATTTTCCGTTTAGATTTTTACCATTAGGAAGATCATAATCATTGTCTGATTGATTTCTTGCATAAGAAAATTTCAGATCAAGATTTTTATGACTATAATTGGTTTGATAACGCGCATTTATAGTATTGAAACTTCCATAAGCTAAAAGAATTTGATTGCTAAATCTATTTTCAAAAGAAAATTCGTTGTTCAATTGAATGCTTCCGCCAATTGCTCCAGTTCCGTTTCCAAGACTATTACCACCAGCAGAAATCAAAATCTGATCTGCGCTGTACGGATTTATCACATTGAAATCGCTTTGTCCTAACAACAAAGAATTGATATTGATTCCGTTCCAAATTACGGCAGTTTGTTGCGCGGTTGTTCCTCTGAAAGACACAGAAGAAACCATTCCAAGTCCGTTTTCTTTAAAATAAATTAAAGTTTCTTGATTGAGTAATTCGGTTAAAGAACGATTATTTTTACGCAAGATAGAATCGCCTAAAGTTTGGACAAATCTTGAATTTTGATAACGTAAATGATCAAAGTCAGATAAAATAACCTCATCTAACAAAATCGAATCATTTTGTGCGAAAGCAACAAAAGGAGTTAATAAGAAAATTAAAAATTGGTGTTTCATAAAACAAAACCTTTCCTCCGAAAGCATAATGTTAAAATTGAGTTGTATTTTTTAGGTTTTCTGACTTTTGATAATCGATAAAATCATGACAATCAATTCACAGTTGCGGGGACAGTTGATGAATTTCACACCATTCTCTACGAGCTTTTTGCAAAGAAAAATACATTTACAAAAATAGGTTTTTTTCTAATAAAGAGATAATTAGGTAGAAAAAAAGGAAAAAAATTGAAAAATGCTTACATTTGCTATTGGAAAATATATAAAGTAACATAAATCAAGATGGCTATAAAAACATTTAGAGAGGTAATTGCAGAAGCAATGAGCGAGGAAATGCGTCGCGATCCTTCAGTCTATTTAATTGGAGAAGAAGTTGCAGAGTACAACGGTGCTTATAAAGCTTCTAAAGGAATGTTGGATGAATTTGGACCAGAGCGTGTAATCGATTCACCGATTGCAGAAGCAGGTTTTTCTGGTATTGCAGTAGGATCTACTTTAACAGGATGTAGACCAATTGTAGAATTCATGACATTCAATTTCTCATTAGTAGCAATCGATCAAATCGTAAATAATGCCGCTAAAATATATCAAATGTCTGGTGGACAATTCAATTGTCCAATCGTATTTAGAGGACCAACAGCTTCTGCTGGACAATTAGGTGCAACTCACTCACAAGCTTTTGATAGTTGGTATGCTAATGTACCAGGATTAAAAGTGGTCGTGCCATCTAATCCTTACGATGCAAAAGGTTTATTGAAATCTGCAATTCGTGACAATGATCCAGTAGTTTTCATGGAGTCTGAGCAAATGTATGGTGATAAAATGGAGATGCCAGACGAGGAATATCTAATTCCGATCGGGAAAGCAGAAATCAAAAGAGCTGGTACAGACGTAACTTTGGTTTCTTATGGTAAGGTAATTAAGCAAGCTTATGCAGCAGCAGAAGAATTAGCAAAAGAAGGAATTGAGGTAGAAGTGATTGATCTTAGAACGGTACGTCCTTTAGATTATGAAACAATTTTTGCATCAGTTAAGAAAACAAACCGTTTAGTAATTTTAGAAGAAGCTTGGCCATTTGCTAATATTTCTACAGAGATTACTTATATGGTACAACAAAAAGCTTTCGATTATTTAGATGCCCCTGTTAAGAGAATCAATACGAAAGATACATCTGCACCTTATGCACCAAATTTATTCGAAAAATGGTATCCACAAGTAAAAGAAGTGGTAGATGCGGTAAAATCTGTTTTATATAAATAACAAATATCATATATCAACGTTACAAGTCTAGCACATAATTTGCTAGACTTTGTTTTTTAATAATGAAAAAGTTAGTAGCCTTAACCTTAATCTTACAATGCTGGATTGTTTCAGCACAAGTAAAAATACAAGGAATTGTTGTAGATTCTTTGACCCAACAACCCATTGCTTACGCAGATATTAAGCTTCCAGAGTTAAATGTCGTTACTACAACCAATACAGATGGTTCGTTTTATATCGAGTCATCAAAAGACGCATCTCAAATTCAGATTGTAAAATCGGGATATACAACCCAAACAATCGCTTTGGTTAACAAAATCAATTATACGTTCAAAGTCATGCTGAATGCGATCAATGAAGAGGAAGATGATAGTTGGTTAACAGACGATCAAGGAAATATAGAATTGCAAGGTGCGGTCATCAATAAAAAGAAAAAAAGACTTAAAAAGAAAGAAAATCCAGCTTATGCGATTTTGCAAAAAGTTTGGGAAAAAAATAAAAACAACGGATTAGAGAGAGTTCCACATTTTGATTACAATGAATACGAAAAATTACAATTCGATATCAGTAATGTGGACAGCGCTTTTATGAAGAAAAAAATATTCAAAGACATGGAGTTTGTCTTTGAACGTGTAGATACGTCAAGCATCAATGGTAAAACTTATTTGCCAGCTTTTCTAAATGAATCTATTTACCGTGTTTCTGGTACAAATACGCCAAGTAAAAGAATACGTAAACAACTTTTAGCAAATAAAACTTCAGGTTTCGAGAGTAATGAAATTGTTGCACAAACGACCAAAAGTTTGTTTAAAGATTTTAATATTTACGACAGCCGATTAAACTTTTTAGATATCAAATTTGTTAGTCCAATTGCGCGCGATGGTTTTGCAACTTATGAATATGAGTTGCGAGATACGGTAGATGTAAATGGAGAAATGAGTTATCGAATCAAATATTATCCGAGGCGAGAAGGTGAATATACTTTCAAAGGTGATTTGTACATCAGTGTGGATCATTATGCAGTGAAGGAAATCGTGATGGAAAGTACAAAAGACATGAATGTAAATTTTGTACGAAATATTTTTTTGGATCTTGAATATGAGATCGAAAGTGATGAGGTTTATTATCCGTTAAAATATTATGCGATGATGGACATGACTTTACTAAGTAAAAAAGAATCTGGTAAAGGAATATTTGCTCACAGAACTTTGAATTATTACAATTACGATTTCAAAACAAGAGAATCAGAAGATTTTTATAACGAACGACTAGATCCATCAAAATCAGTTATTAATCAACAATCTGACGAATTTTGGACGCAAAACAGACCACAAGAATTAACCGATGAAGAAAAAGGAGTTTACGAAACATTGGAGCAATTGAATAAAGTTCCTCGTTTCCAACGAATTGTCAAAACAGTTGAAACTTTAGGTTCTGGATACTATAACATAACCAAAGGTTTGGATATCGGGAATTTATATTCTTCGGTTGGTTACAATGATATAGAAGGTTTTCGTTTGAGAGCTGGTGCAAGAACCTATTTTTCGCAAAATGATATGTGGAGAATTGCAGGTTTTATGGCTTATGGTTTTAAAGATGATAAATTCAAATATGGAACAGAAGCACGTTTTATGTTCAATAAAATTAATCGTTTCCAAGTCGGAATTGGAACTAAAAGAGACATCGAACAATTAGGTGCGCAATTGACAAGCTCTGATGGAATTATGACCAGAAGTTTTGCTTCATCTTCTATTTTAACACAAGGGGGCGACAATGCATTTCTTAGTAATAATAACATGACGAATATTTATGCATCAATTGAACCTTGGAAAAATGTGATTTTTAGAGTTGACGGAAATTATCAATTCATCAAATCAGCAAATCCAGAAAATTTCAAATTAAACTATTTACAAAACGGAATAGAAAAAAACACTTTGACTAATTCTAGTTTAAGTTTTTCTGTGATCGCTAGACCAAAAGCAAAATGGGCACAATGGGGAATCGATCGTTACGAGATTTCTACTTTGTCACCAACGATCATGCTTCGATACACGAAAGGTTTGAAAGGTGTAATTAATTCGGATTTTGAATACGATAGAATTCAATTCAGATACAATCAACCAGTTTTAATCGGATCTTTTGGTAAAAGCTGGATTACCTTAGAAGCAGGAAAAACGTTTCAAGGTGTTCCGTTGTCGTTGTTAAGTGCTTTACCAGGAAACGAAAGTTATGGTCAAATTCAAGGAACTTTTTCGCAACTAGATTATTATGAGTTTGTTACAGATGAATACTTATCTTTGGTTTGGGAACATCATTTCAATGGTTGGATTTTTAATAAAATTCCATTACTTAAAAAACTTAAACTAAGAGAAGTTGCTTTTATTAGAGGAGCAACAGGAAGTATTTCTGATGAAAGTTTAGAGATGAATCGTTCGTCAATACAATATTTAGCTCCAGATCAAAACATTTATTACGAATATGGATTTGGAATAGAAAATATTGGGATAGGAAACATTCGACCTTTACGAATTGATTTTAATTGGCGCGGAAATTATAATAATTTGCCAGATGTTCGTAAATTTGGCATCACAATCGGAACCGAATGGTCTTTCTAATCGGTTTTGTAATAATAAATTAAGATTTTACAATTAATAGTTTATAAAAATGACTTTTGACGCAATTATCGAAATCCCTAGAGGATCTCGCAACAAATACGAAATGGATCACGAAACAGGATTAATCCGTTTCGACCGCGTATTATTTTCACCAATGTTTTACCCTGCAGATTATGGATTTGTTCCTGATACTTTAGGTTTAGACGGTGACCCATTAGATGTATTGGTTTTCTTAACAGAGCCAACATTCCCAGGTTGTATCATCGAGGTAAAACCAATCGGTGTTTTAAACATGTCTGACGATAAAGGACAAGATGAAAAAATTCTTTGTGTACCTGTTGCAGATCCAACATGGAATCAATTAGAAAACATCAACGATATGAATCCTCATACGTTAAAAGCTGTTGAACATTTCTTTAAAACATATAAAGATTTAGAAAACAAAACGTGTGAAGTAAATGGTTACGGTGATAAAGCACAAGCTTTAGAAATTATCCAAGCTGCTTACGATCGTTACGTTCCAGAAGCTCATTAATAGAGTGAATAAAAATGATAAAATCTTCCTAAATGGAAGATTTTTTTATTGATATAGAATGAATTATCGAATCATTGAAAATAAAGTTGATTAAAAATTTGCATTAATTAATTTTTACGCATTATATTTGCAATCCCAAATGAGATGGTGCCTTAGCTCAGTTGGTAGAGCAAAGGACTGAAAATCCTTGTGTCCCTGGTTCGATTCCTGGAGGCACCACCACTTATAAAAGCCTTAATTTATTAAGGCTTTTTTTATTCTTCAAATTTACTTAACATTCACTTACATCCTTTTTGTATATTTGTATTCCTAAAAATTTATGAATGGAAATTGGAAATAGACCTTGGGGTACTTATTATGTTTTAGAAGATGCTGATACACATAAAGTTAAGCGTATTGTAGTGAATATTGGTGGACGTTTGTCTTATCAGTATCATTTAAATCGTGCCGAGGTTTGGACAATTGTTCAAGGTAAAGCAAATGTTACACTAGATGGTGTAGATACAATTTACTTACCAGGGCAAGTAGTAGAGATCCCTTTACAAGCAAAACACCGAATAGAAAATGTAGGCGATGAAGAATTAATTTTCATAGAAGTTCAACATGGCAAGTCTTTTGATGAAGAGGACATCGTTCGGATTGAAGACGACTATTCTCGTTCGTGAGAATAACTTATAAATAGCAACAACCAAACAACTAAATAAAACTATACATTATGGAAACTAAAAAAAGAGTAGGTATTACTTTTAGTGCCTTCGATCTTTTACATGCTGGGCATGTGAAGATGTTAGAAGACGCAAAGAGACAATGTGATTATCTTATCGTAGGTTTACAAACAGATCCGACTTTGGATCGACCTGAGAAAAATCGTCCAACACAAACAGTAGTCGAAAGATACATTCAATTAAAAGGATGTGTATTTGTAGATGAAATTGTTCCTTATGCGACCGAACAAGATTTAGAAGATGTTTTAAGATCTTTTCATATAGACGTACGTATTTTGGGCGACGAGTACAAAGACAAGAAATTTACAGGAAGAGATTATTGTGAAGAAAAAGGAATCGAGTTGTATTATAACAGCAGAGATCACCGTTTTTCGAGTACATCTCTTAGAAAAGTAGTTTTCGAAAAAGAAAACCTTAAACTAAAAAAAGGATAATTTTATAGAAAATAAAGAATGAGCAGTAAAATAGTTTTATTTTATTGCTTTTACTTTTTTCTAATATTCGTCATTTGTTAAAATAAGATTCTAATAGTTTCGTTGTATTTTTGACTGATATTCAAAATTTTGATTGAATATCTTTCATATTTTTTGAAAACGAAATAATTAAATGAACAATCAATATAGAATAGCTGTTATAGGCTTGGGTTATGTAGGTTTGCCTCTTGCTCGTTTATTTGCAACAAAATATCCTGTTGTTGGATTTGATATCAATCAAAACCGTGTAAATGAATTGAATAATGGATTCGACCATACTTTAGAAATAGAAGAAAATGTTCTAAAAAAGGTTTTGAAACAACAAAATCCTTTTCAAGAATCAGAATCAGGATTATTGTGTACATCGAATTTGGAGGAAATTAAAGAAGCGAATATTTACATAGTAACCGTTCCGACACCAGTAGATAAAAACAATCGTCCAGATTTAACACCTTTGTATAAATCCTCAGAAACATTAGGAAAGGTTTTGAAAAAAGGTGATGTCGTGATTTATGAATCAACCGTGTATCCAGGTGTAACAGAAGAAGAATGTATTCCGGTTTTAGAAAAAGTATCAGGTCTGATATTCAATCAAGATTTTTATGCAGGTTATTCTCCAGAGAGAATAAATCCAGGAGATAAGAATCATACCGTAGAAAATATTCTGAAAGTCACTTCTGGTTCAACAGAAGAAGTGGGTAAAATAGTAGATGATTTGTATCGATCGGTTATAAAAGCAGGAACGCATTTAGCGCCAACCATAAAAGTTGCCGAAGCAGCCAAAGTAATAGAAAATTCGCAACGTGACATTAACATTGCGTTTGTCAACGAATTGGCTAAGATTTTTAATTTGATGGGAATCGATACACAAGCAGTTTTAGAAGCTTCTGCAACCAAATGGAACTTTTTGCCTTTTAAACCAGGTTTGGTAGGTGGACATTGCATTGGTGTAGATCCATTTTATTTAGCGCAAAGAGCGCAAGAATTTGGTTATTATTCTGAATTGATTTTAACAGCCCGTAGAATCAACGATTCGATGGGAAGTTATGTCGCAGGACAAGTAGTAAAATTGATGATTAAAAATGATATTGATTTAAAAAATGCTCAAGTTTTGAATCTCGGAATTACCTTTAAAGAAAATTGCAACGATATACGTAATACCAAAGCAGTTGATGTAATTAACGGTTTGTCTGAGTATTCTTTAAATGTAACAACTTATGATCCTTGGGCGAATGTTGAAGAAGTGAAAAATGAATACGGAATCTCGATTAATAATGAAATTCCAACACAAAAATTTGATGCAGTTATTTTAACTGTAGCACACCAAGAATTCTTAAATTTAGACATTAACAGTTTCTTGAAAGAAAATGGCGTGATCTATGATGTAAAGGGAATTCTAAATAAATACGATAATCGATTATAAATAGATCAATGAAAATAACAGTAGTAGGAACCGGATATGTAGGTTTATCAAATGCTATATTGCTTGCACAACACCACGAAGTTGTCGCTTTAGATGTTGTTGAAGCTAAAATAGAAAAACTGAATGCGAAACAATCGCCAATAGAAGATAAAGAAATTATCGAGTTTTTATCGACTAAGGAATTAAACTTCAAAGCAACTTTAGATAAAGAGCTGGCTTATAAAGATGCAACTTATGTCATTGTAGCGACGCCTACAGATTATGATCCTAAAACAAATTATTTCAATACCAACAGTGTAGAGTCTGTTATCAAAGATGTATTGACTTATAATCCAGAAGCTGTTATTGTGGTTAAATCAACTGTTCCGGTTGGTTTTACAAAAGATGCAAAAGAGAAATACAACACAGATAATCTAATTTTTTCACCAGAATTTTTACGAGAAGGTAAAGCTTTGTACGATAACTTATATCCATCAAGAATTATCATTGGTGAACAAAGTGAGCGCGCAGAAGTTTTTGCAAATCTTTTAAAAGAAGGTGCAATCAAAGATGAGATTAAAACTTTGTTTACAGATTCTACAGAAGCAGAAGCAATTAAATTATTTTCGAATACTTATTTAGCAATGCGTGTAGCTTATTTTAATGAGTTAGACAGTTATGCTCAGATTTATGGACTAGATTCTAAACAAATTATAGAAGGTGTTGGTTTAGACCCAAGAATTGGTTCGCATTATAACAATCCATCGTTTGGTTACGGAGGTTATTGTTTACCAAAAGATACTAAACAGTTATTGGCAAATTACGATGCTGTACCAAATAATATTATTCAGGCAATTGTAGATGCTAACCGTACGCGTAAAGATTTTATTGCTGATTCAATAATCGCAAAACAACCTAAAAAAGTTGGTGTTTATCGTTTGATTATGAAATCGGGTTCTGATAATTTCCGCGCATCAGCCATTCAAGGAGTAATGAAAAGAATCAAAGCGAAAGGAATAGAAGTTGTGGTTTTCGAACCAGCGTTGCAAGAAGATAATTTCTTTGGTTCTAAGGTCGTGAGTGATTTAGAACAATTTAAAAAAGATTGTGATGTCATCATTTCTAACCGTAACGCACCAGAATTAGCAGATGTACAAGAAAAAGTGTACACACGTGACCTTTTCGGAAACGACTAATTTTTATTCATTACTTTAGAAAGCCATTTTATTCGAATGATTCACAAAAAGTTCAATTCCATATTTCCAGATACTTCAGAATCAGAAGTAAGGCACGTTTATAGTCCATACAGAGTTTGTCCGGTTGGTGCACACATCGATCATCAGCACGGTCATGTTACCGGTTTTGCATTAGATCATGGAGTAGATTTTTATTATACACTTACAGAAACAGGTGTAATTAATCTTTTCAGTACAGATTTTGACGGTCAAGTTTTATTTCCGATAGAATCTATGCCACCAAAATACGAGAACTGGGGACGTTACGTTCAAGCGGCAATTCATACCTTAGAAAAGAATAAAAAGTGGGAATTGAAAATTGGTGTTCAAGGCTTGATTTGCGGTTCTTTACCTGTTGGTGGATTATCTTCATCATCCGCAGTTTTGCTATGTTACATCATGGCTTTAGCTGATGCAAACGGAAAAGAATTGGACGAACACGAATTGATAGAATTGGCTTTTTTAGCAGAAAAAGATTACATCGGTTTGAGTTTAGGAAAACTCGATCAAAGTTGCGAAGTGCTTTGTAAAAAAGATCATTTATTGTATTTAGATACCAAAGATGATTCTTACAAATTAATCGCACAAGCAGAATCCATGCCCGATTTTGATATTTTGATTTTCTTCAGTGGTTTGACGAGAACCTTGATGGGAACTGGATACAATACAAGAACGGACGAATGTAAAGTTGCAGCATATTCTCTTTTAGCATTCGAAGGTTTACCTTATGATTCTTTTGACAATACGAGATTGCGCTATGTAGATCGTAACATTTTTGATAAATGGAAACATCGTTTACCAGAAGGATTATCGAAACGAGCAACACATTACATGAACGAATATGATCGTGTAGAAAAAGCGGTAGAAGCATATTCTAATGGTGATCTTGATATGTTAGGTGCTTTGATGTTCGAGTCGGGTGATAGCACAATCAATCTTTGGGAATCAGGCTGTCCAGAAATGATCGGACTTTATCAAGCAATTAAAGAAGCGCCAGGAATTTATGGAGGACGTTTTAGTGGAGCAGGTTTCAAAGGTTGCTGCATGGCAATTGTTGATCCAACTAAAAGAGAAGAAGCCATAGAATATGTGACCAAATCGTACCTCGCTCAATTCCCAGAAATGGACGGCGAATACGAAGTTAGAGTTTGTAAAACAGCAGATGGCGTAAGTCGTCTAAAATAATAGAAATACTAAACGATGAAATCTTTAGTTTTAGCAGCAGGATATGCAACCAGATTATATCCGTTGACCAAGAATTTTCCGAAACCTTTACTAGAGGTTGGTGGAGTAACTATTCTCGATCGTTTGATTCAGAAAATAGACCAAGTTCCAGAAATTACACAACACATTATTGTGACCAATGAAACGTTTTCGAATCATTTCAACGAATGGAAAAATCAATCCGATTATACCAAAGAAATTGTGATTCTAAATGATGGAACAACTAGTAACGACAATCGTTTAGGAGCCGTTAAAGATATTTTATTTGCCATAGAACAATTAGCAATAGACGAAGATTTATTGGTTTTGGCAGGTGACAATGTATTGACATTTTCTTTAGCAGATTTTATTGCTTACGCACAAGAAAAGCAAAGTAGTTGCATCACTTGTCACGAAGAAGAATCTATAGAAGCTTTACGTAAAACAGGAGTTTTAGAAACAAATGAGGATTTCGAAGTTTTATCAATTCAAGAAAAACCTCAAAATCCACCATCACATTGGGCAGTTCCACCATTTTATTATTACCATCAAAAAGATTTAGCTTTCATCAAAAAAGCAATTGAAGAAGGTTGTGATTTTGATGCGCCAGGTAATTTAGCTGCTTGGTTATGTCAGAAAACAAAAATGTACGCTTGGCCAATAAATGGAAAACGTTACGATGTGGGAGATATTAAGGCGTATGAATACGTTCAGGAGGTTTTTAAAAAATAATAATTGCGTATAAAAACGTAAAGAATGAGTCAAGAAAATAAAAAAATATTAGTTACAGGAGCCGCAGGATTTATAGGTTTTCATTTAAGTAAAGCCCTTTTAGATTTAGGCTATCCGGTAGTTGGACTAGATAATATCAATGATTATTACGATGTTAATCTAAAATACGATCGTTTAAAAGAATTAGGAATCGAGCGTTCTGAAGCCGAAAAAGAAAACAATTTGGTTCAATCATCAACAAATGAAAAATTCACATTCATTCGATTGAATTTAGAAGACAGAGAAAATTTACCAAAATTATTCCAATCACAACAATTCGATTCGGTAATTAACTTAGCTGCACAAGCAGGAGTTCGTTACAGTTTAGAAAATCCAATGGCTTATGTCGATAGCAATTTGGTTGGTTTTGTAAATATTTTAGAATGCTGTCGTCACAATGATGTTAAGCATTTGGTTTATGCATCAAGCTCATCTGTTTATGGTGAGAACGATAAAATTCCGTTTGGCGAAGAAGATCAAGTAGATAATCCGGTAAGTTTATACGCAGCGACCAAAAAAGCAAATGAATTAATGGCACATACCTATAGCCATTTATATAAAATACCAACCTCAGGTTTACGTTTCTTTACGGTTTACGGACCTTGGGGAAGACCAGATATGGCACCGATGTTATTTGCAGATGCCATGACCAATGATCGAGAAATCAAAGTTTTCAATAACGGAGAAATGAGTCGCGATTTTACTTATATTGACGACATTGTACAAGGAATCATCATTACCTTAAACAATCCATCAAGTCAAGAAAACCTATACCAACTGTTCAATATCGGAAATGGTTCACCAGTTTCGTTGTTACATTTTATAGAGTGCATGGAAAATTCATTAGGAATTAAAGCACAAAAGAAAATGATGCCAATGCAACCAGGAGACGTACCAAGAACTTGGGCAGACACCAACCACTTAAACCAATTAGGCTACCAAAGTACAACACCAATAGAAGAAGGAGTTGAACATTTTGTGCAATGGTTTAAAGGGTATTTTAAATAAATTATGTCATCAAATAGCTCGATAGCAAAAAATACAATGTTTTTGTATTTTAGAATGATTCTCATAATGGCTGTACAGCTCTATACCGTGAGAGTTGTATTATCTGTATTGGGAAGTACTGATTACGGTCTGAATAATGTTGTTGGAGGTATTGTAACCATGTTTTCTTTTTTGAGTGGAACAATGGCAACCGCTTCACAAAGATATTTTGCTTTTGAGATTGGTAGAAACGATATGGTGCAACTAAAAAAGACTTTTAGTTTGACACTAATTATTTATTGTTTATTAGGATTTATCATCTTATTATTAGCAGAAACTGTTGGGTTATGGTTCCTGAATAATAAAATGGTTATACCAGAAGATCGTATGAATGCAGCGAACTGGGTTTATCAGTTTTCTGTATTTTCTTTTATAGTTACGATGTTTCAGGTTCCTTACGATGCTTTGGTTATTGCAAGAGAGAAGATGAATGTTTATGCTTACGTTAGTATATTCGAGGTTGTTCTTAAATTATTAATTGTCTATCTTTTATCTATATCGTCTTTTGATAAATTAATTACCTATTCTTTTCTAACTTTTTCTGTTACATTAATTATTACCAGTATTTATAAAAGTTATTGTATTAGAAATTATAAAGAAAGTCATTTTAAATTTTTCTGGGATAAAAAATTATTTAAAGAGATTACATCTTATTCTGGTTGGAATTTATTTGGAGCATTAGCAGGAGTAGCAAATAACCAAGGAATTAATATTTTAATTAATTTATTTTTTGGTCCAACGATCAATGCAGCAAGAGGAATAGCCTATCAAATAAATTCATCAATTAATGGGTTTGTACAAAATTTTATGACTGCCTCTAAACCTCAAATTACTAAATTATACGCTCAAGGTAATATAAAGGAATTGAATATTCTGATAGAAAGAACGTCAAAATTTTCTTTTTTACTTTTGTTATTGATTGTGTTGCCAGTAGGATTAGAAACATCTTTTATATTAAAAATATGGTTGAAAGATTTTCCTGAATATACAGTTGTTTTTGTACAGTTAATTTTGATTAATACATTGGTTGATACAATTTCGTATGCTTTAATGGCAGGAGCACAAGCTACAGGTAAAATAAAGACTTATCAAGCAACAGTTGGAACGATTATGTTATTAAACATTCCTATTTCTTACATTTTTCTTAAAATAGGAATAGAACCTTATCAAGTTTTGTATATAAATATTTCGATTTCTGTTATCTGTTTATTTTTTAGATTATTTTTTTTAAAAAAATTGATAAAATTAGAAATCAGTCATTTCTTAAAAGAAGTAGTATTAAAGGTGTTTATATTAACACTTGTTGTTCTATTAATCATGTATCAACTTAAAAAATACTTAAACGAAGAAACATTAGTTAATTTTATAATTATTAGTGTATTATCTGTCGTTTTGATAATATTCTTTTCTTACTTATTAATTTTAAGTAAAATAGAAAAACAACTTATAAAATCTTTTATTGATAAAAAACTTTTAAAAAAAATTAAATGAGTATTAAGAAAATTATAAAAACTATTTTACCAAACTCAATATTTCTTTTCTTAAAAAAAGTAAAGAGAAATTATTCTAACAAAAAGGCACTGAAAATTGAGTATGATTATGATAGAAATAGGTATTTTGAACATTCCAGTTTTCTAAACAAAAATAATCCGCAAAAACTAATAGGATACATAATAAGAGAATATCATGTTGTAGAAAAAGGATTAACAATGCCAGAAACTAAATTAGGTTTTGGAAAAGATTTAATTATGAGACTTTCTGATGCTTGTTTACAATATATTCAATTATATGGTAATGATGAACCTCAATTAAAACAAGCTGTAAAAGTTTTATTAGAATATAAAAATTTTCATCAAATTAGAGATTTCCAATTAGATAAAACTGTTTTAGAAAAGATAAATCAGCTATCAAAATTAAGCCAGTTAGATGAATTTTCAGAGCAAAAAATATTGTCATCAGAAAATTATTTTTCTAAAAGTGAGTCATCGTTTAAAGAGTTTGCAGAGTCAAGAGCTAGTATTAGAAATTATTCTAATGAAGATGTCAGTTTAGAACAAATTAATAATGCCTTAGAATTAGCTACGACAACACCATCAGCTTGTAATAGACAATGCTCAAGAACATATGTATTTACAGACAAAGAAGAGGTTGTGAATATATTAAATGCACAAGGGGGAAATAGGGGATTTGGACATCTTGCAAATAAATTGATTGTGATAACTGCAGAAGTAGGAGTTTTTCTAAATAAAACAGAAAGAAATCAAGCGTTTATAGATGGAGGAATGTATGCAATGAATTTACTTTATGGTTTGCATTATAACAAAATAGCTGGTTGTATTTTGAATTGTAGTTTTAGTAGTGATAAAGATCAAGAAATGCGTAAACTTTGTAAGATTAAAGATTCTGAAGTTTTTATTGCAATGATTTCTTGTGGTAATGTTCCTCAAGATTTTAAAGCAGCTTTATCTAAAAGATATAATTACGAATTTATCAATACAACAAATAAGTAAACATGAAGATAGGAATCTTAACATACCATAGTGCACATAATTACGGTGCGGTTTTACAAGCTTACGCTACAAGACAATATTTGCATCTACAGGGACATGAGGTTTATATGATCGATTATAGACCAGAAGCTATAACTAAAAGATATGAATTAAGTTCTAAACGATTTTTTCGTAAAAATCCAATCAAGATTTTAAATGAATTAAAAATCAGTCAAGCAAAAAAAATTAAATACGATAAATATGTTAATTTTATTGATTTGTTGAACTTGAGCAAACCTGTTAATCAAATTCCAAGTAATTTAGATGCTTATATCATAGGAAGTGATCAGGTATGGAATCCTAAGATAACCAAAAGATTCGAACCTTTTTATTTCGCAGATTTTAATTTTCCGAAAGGAGAAAAAAAATACATTTCTTACGCTGCCAGTGCAGAAACTAAAGCACTTACGAATGATGAAATTGAGTTCTATAAAAAGAATTTACAAAATTTTGATAGTTTAAGTGTTAGAGAAGAAGAATTAAAAACTTTATTAGCGCCACTTACATCTCAAGAAATTACTCAAGTTTTAGATCCAACTTTATTATTAGAAAAACAAGAATGGGATAAAGTTGCCAAAACACCAAACGAAAAAGAAAAGTATGTTTTGGTTTATGAAGTAAGAAAAGATCCAAGAACCTTAGAATTTGCAAAAAATATAGCAGAGCAACTTGGTGCAAAAGTTGTACAATTGGCAACAGATGTCACCATCAATAATTATAAAGATGCAACGGTTGATGCAAAAGCTGGTGCTGAAGAATATGTTGGTTGGATAAAAAATGCAGCATGTGTAGTGACGAGTTCTTTTCATGGAACGGCATTTTCTGTAATTTATCAAAAAGACTTTTATTCGATTGCATTAGAAGATGGTAAAAATACAAGAGTTTCATCTCTACTTAGCAAAATCAGTTTAGATCACCGCATCATTCCTGTTGGGGAGAAAGTACAATTCGAGAAGATCGATTATGAACAATCTTCTAAAGATTTGAAAGTAGAAGTGAAAAATTCACAAGATTTTTTATTGAAATCGCTTAATCCATAAAATAATTTAGATGAATCCCGAATTGTCTATTATCATTCCTTGTTATAATTGTCAAGAAAATATTTCTGTTTTATTGAGAAATATTTATCGTCAATTAACATCATCTGTAGAAGTTATTTTGATAAATGATGGATCAAAAGATGATACAGTTTCTGTTATTAATCAATTTTTAGTTGAAAATCAAGAACATGATATTAACTTGTATTCATTCGAAAATCAAGGTGCAGCAAAAGCAAGAACCGAAGGATTGAAAATTGCAAAAGGGAATTATGTTTTTTTTGTGGATTCTGATGACAATATTACACCAAATGCATTAGAAATAATTTCTAATTTTTTGAGAGAGGAATTAGATATGCTTTATTTTACTTCTATCATCAAAATGAAAGATAGAGAGGTTTATAAAATGAAGTTTGAAAAAGAGCAAATTTACTCTAACCCGAATGATTTTTTGTACCAACAATTAGCAAAAAAATCTTGGTCTGCTGCAGTTTGGACTTATGTTTTTAGAAGAAATTTAGCGTTAGATAAAAAAGCAATTTTTACAGATAGAGTAGCGCATGAAGATCATTTATTTACCATGATTCTTTTAGCAAATTCTAAAAGAATACAAATAACAAATGAGTTGATTTATGAGCAAGATTTTTCTGAAGGTTCTTTAACTAGATCAAATAAGAGTTTACCTTATATAGAAGAAAGATACATTGCATACAGAGAATGCAAACAACTGATGCAAGAGAGTAAAAAGTTTACAGACAAAACAATTAATAAGTATAGTTTGTGGTCTATCAATAGTTTTTTCAGTTTGTATTTCGAGAAGTTTGGAAAAAAACGTTTTTATCTATCAAAACATTTTTGGTGTTATTTTTTTAAAAATCCACAAGAATTTATCAACCTTAAATTATTATCGAAAAATATCTAATCTAAACGATTAATGAAAGTATTGACCATCATCAGTAAATTAGAAATGGGCGGTATAGAGAAAACCTTACTGTCCTGTATTCCTTATCTGAAAGAAAAAGGCGTAGAAATGTCTGTTTTATGTACTTTAGGAGGAGCATTAGATGAAGACTACAAGAAATTAGGTGTAAAACTAATTGATTTTGGACCTCATAAAAAACCAGTGAAAGATGCACTTTATCTAAAGAAAGTATTACAAGCAAATTCATTCGATTTGGTTCATAGTCGTTACGGTCATACTTCTGGTTTGTTTGCAAAAGTTTGTTCAGATTTAGGAATTCCTTTTCTTATTTCTATTCATAACGAAAAAGCGATGTTTAGAAATTCTTGGATCAACAAACCTGTTTTGGGTTTTCTTAGGTCAAGTTACTTAAATTATCACAAGAATCAATCGGTAAAATATGCAACAAAGATTATTGGACATTCGAAAGCAAATCTAAAATATTACATTTCGCATGTCGATAATTTAGCAAAAGAAGGCAAATTTAGAGTGTTGTATAATGGGGTTGATTTTTCGAAATTCGAGAATTATCCAGCATTAGAATCAGTAAAAAAAGAAAGTTTAGATAATTTTACTAAAGACAAATCAAAAATATTAATCCATATCGGAAGTTTCAAGGAACAGAAGAATCATGGTTTCTTAATAGATGTTTTCAATGAATTAAAACCAAAAGAAAATCAGTACGGATTGATCTTGTTAGGGGTTGGCGAAATGATGAATTCTATACAAGAGAAAGTGAATAATTTAGGTTTAACAAATCAGGTGTTTTTTGTTGGCATGGAAACCAATATTGCTCCCTATTTATTTGCATCAGATTTGTTTGTTTTTCCATCTTTATACGAAGGTTTTGGAAATGTTTTAATTGAAGGACAATTTGCCAATCTACCTATAGCAGCATCAGATATTGCACCACATTATGAGGCAACATATAAAGCTTATCATACATCTTTTTATAATCCTAAAAATGTAGAAGATGCAAGCCATAAAATACAAAAACTGTTAAAAGAGAATCAATCTTCTAAAATTGAAGAAGCAAAAATGTTTGCAAAAGACTTTTCTGTAGAAAATATGGCAGAAAATTTATTTGAGATTTTTCAAGAAGCGATTAATAAATAGAAATAAATGAGTTCGTTAATATCCAAAATACAACATAATTTAAAGTTAATTTACAAAGAGTTGGTTTATACCATTCGCAATCAATTTTCAAACGAAACAATTGTGAAAAAAGAGAATCCATCTATTATTGTATCATTAACGACTTTTAATAAAAGAATAGACAAAGTTTTTATAACAATAGAAACCTTGTTCGAACAAGAGATAAAGCCAGAAAGAATTATTTTATGGTTGTCGTTAGAAGAGTTTCCTAATAAGATTTTACCAAAATCATTAGAACGTTTAACTAATAGAGGTTTAGATATACGATTTGTAAATGAGAATTTACGATCGTATAAGAAATTGATTTATACAAAAGAGGAATTTCCTGATGCTATTATTTTAACCGCAGATGACGATGTTTATTATCCTAAAAATTGGTATGGTGATTTTGTGAGAATGAATCAGCAATATCCAAATTATATTTTATGTGGAAGAGGACATTATTTAATGAAGAAAGAAGTGAATCAATTATATTCTTATAATGAAATGTATAATAAAACAGAGAAAGGATATAATATTGGATACAATTTAATGCCTACAGGAGTTTCAGGAATTTTATATCCGAAAAACGCATTGAATTCTGTTGTTTTAGATAAAAAATTATTATTAGAATTAGCACCGTTGGCAGATGATATTTGGTTCAAAGCATGTGGGTTGTTAAATGATACACAGTCGATGAGAATTTATGATCAAAACAAAAAATACCTCACAAGAAAAGATGGTGTAAGAACGGGATTGGCAAATCAAAATGTTGGGAAAAATATGAATGATGTACAATTAAAAGCAGTTTTTGATTATTTTAGTTTGTACGATAAAATAAAATAAGGTGAGTAAGACGAAAAGTTTTTTATATTTCTTAACGGTTATCAGTTCTTTGGCTACTCTTTTTTATGGGTTTGCTATGGGATGGTACTCTTATATTATCTTATGGTTTGTTTTTCTTTTTGGTAGTATCGTGTTCTTTAAACAATTTTATAAGAAAGAGACGAACTATATTATACCATTATTTTTAGGAATTTACTCCATCTACACACTTTACATGAATATTACCAATGTTTTGTATGTGAAAAATCCTTCAACAGATTTTTTCATGATGGTGGATTCTATGAAATTCTGGAAGTACACAGATTATCCTTTGTACAGTTTTAGTGATATTTTTAAATACTTTTTTGCAGATCTCAACTATACATCACGTTATGCATTATTTAGTCTGATCAATTTGTTTTTTTCCTTTTTTTCACAATTAATAGATGAAAACAACATTCTGGTACAGAAACTACAAAGTGTTTGGATCGGAGCTTTTTCTATTCCGTTTATTTATTTAACATTTAGAGAATATTTCAATCAAAAAAAGTCATTTAATTATTCCTTGTTCTTTGGCGTTTTTTCATTTGTTTGCATTTATTCTATTGTATTTAATAGAGATCCACATGTTTATTTGATGTATGTGCTTGGTACATATTTAGTGGTGACACATAAACGAAATAAAAACCTTTATATAAAATTAGGCGTACTTCTAATACTAACTGCAGGATTTAGATTAGAACATGGTTTGTTCTTTTTGATGTTTATTGTGGGGTATGTTTATATACAATCTAAGAGAGATAAAAATAAAATTGTTTTATTGATTATGATGATTCCGATTGCTTTATTAGCAATGGGACCTTTTCTGTTTTCTAAGTACCAAGATAATACAGAAATGTATCAAGAACAGATAGATCGTGTGGATAGAAGTGAAGCTTCTGCAGGGGCATTCTTTTCTAAATTACCACCAGGAGCAAAACAAATTTTTATGGGAATTAATAGCCAAGTTGCACCGGCAGTACCTTTTTGGAGAACTTTTTCTGCAAAGTATAATGGTGCTGGGGCTCTAAAACATCCGCAAGCAGGTTATTTTAATGGTTGGCGAATTATGGAAGGTGTAGCTGCAGTAGTTTGGCTTTACGTAATTGGTTTCATTATTGCAGGTGTCTATCACAAAAAATTCAAATTTGTACCGATTGAGTTGAGGGTCATTTTATTTATTGGTGTTTTACTAATATTAGCAGCCTCCTCATCTATCAATGTAAGAAGAATATACTGTGTTTATCCGGCGCTATTTATAACCTCGATGTATTTTTATAATCTATTATCTAAAAGACAACGTAAACAAGTATTGAATTTTACAACAGTTGGTCTAATTGTAATTTATGGTTTATATGTATCAATAAAAGGATTTTAAATTATGAAAAGTACAGCATTAATTGTTTCGTTTTTATTATCAATTATTTTTTCTTGTGCTCAAGAAAGTAATATCCCAACAAATCTGATTCCATCAAAATATCAATCAGAAAAAATTAATTCAGATTTTAAGACTTATAAGTCAAAAGCAGTTGATTTAACCAAATATTTACCAAAAAATTATTCTAAAAAAGGAGATATAGATTATACAAAATACCTTCAAAAAGGTTTAGATGAAAATAGAACCGTTCTATTTCCTAACTTTCCCATTTTGGTAGATGACACAGGTTTAACAATTTCTTCTAATAGTATTCTGTTGTTTAATGATGATTCTCAACTACTTTTACAAGCATCTTCTAAGGATACCTATGAAATTTTGAGAGTACATCAAGTAGATAATGTAAAGATCTTTAATGCAAACATTACTGGGGATTCTAAAAAACATTTAGGTAAAACTGGCGAATGGGGAATGGGAATTGCCATAAGAAGTAGTACTAATATAGAACTTTATAATCCTAAAATAGAAAATTGTTGGGGAGATGGAATTTATGTCGGACAGATTTGGAATAAAGGAAAAAACGTAAAAAGAAAACTAGAACCCGTTTCTAAAAATATAACTATTTATAACGCATTTATAAACGCCAATGGTCGTAACGGATTGTCTTTGGTTGCAATTGATGGTATAAAAGTTTACAATAGCTTTTTTGCAAATAGTAAAAGAACTTTTCCAAAATCTGGGATAGATATAGAACCAGGTCCAGGCATAACAACGAACATAGAAATTGTAAACTGTGTTACTTATAACAACGGAGCAAGAGGGATAGATTTTATGCTAAGAAAACTTCCAAGCATGAAAGATAATGATCTGAATGTAACAATAAAAAATCATACAGATGATTCTTCTCCAATAGGTTTGAGAATTGCAGGATACAAAAAAGCAGAACCAAGTGCAAAAAACAAGATAATTTCTGGTTCTATAAATATCGATGCACCTAAACTTAGTAACAATAGAATTAATGCAATTGATATCGAAAGTAATCAATCATTAGCTCCTAAGATTATTATTAAAAATTATAAAGGGACACAAAAACTACAAAAAAGCTTAGAAAAGGTCAATAACGCAAAAGCTTTTCAGATTGTAAATTAGTTGATAAATTAACACATGATAAATAGTATTCAAATTTTAAGAATCGTTGCTGCTTTTGGAGTGGTGATGGCTCATTATGAATTGTTCGGATTAAGAGCTGGAGGTTTTGGGGTTGATATTTTTTTCATCATTAGCGGTTTTATAATTGCATTTGTAGTAAATTATAGTACGAAAGTTTTTATGAAAAAAAGAATTGCGAGAGTGGTTCCTCTTTATGCTTTTGCTACTTTATTGACTACAGCTTTGGCGTTAATAAAACCCGAATGGTTTAAAAATGTAATTGTGAATTCAGAAGCCGTTATAAAATCACTATTATATATTCCTTATCGTATAGAAAGTAGTGGTCCAATTTTATCATTAGGATGGACTTTAAATAACGAAATGTTTTTTTACATCATCATGGCGATATGCATTTTATTAGTAAAAAATAAGAAGTACCTGGCACTTATTTGTGGTTTGATTGTACTTGTAATTTTTGTTATTTTAAACTTGATTCAAACAGATTCATATATTCTTAATTTCTACGCTTCAGGATTACTTCCCGAGTTTGTAATGGGAATTCTGGCTTATTTTATCTGGAAATATTTAAAAAAGAATGAAAATAAAACAACTCAAAACCTATTGATTGGTTTGGCAATTGTATCACTTATTTTTATGATTTATGTAGATTTAACGGGAGAGTTTAAAGTGATTTCTAGAAATATTTGGAGAGGAATACCTTCATTTTTTGTTGTTTTAGGAACTTTAATGTGCGAAAAATATATCAACTCAGAATCAAAATTTACTAAATTTTTTGTAGAAATGGGAGATGCAAGTTACGTGATGTATTTATTTCATCCTTATGTATTATTTGGTCTAGAAAGAATTGTTTATCCAAAAGTATTTGGATCTACTGAATCCGTTTTTATAGAATTAGTCAAATTCTCAATTATGGTAATTTTGCTTTTTGTGGTTTGTTTATATCTGTATCGATTTTTAGATAAACCAATGGCAAAATATACTAGAAAACTTTTAAAAGCTTAACATGGCAGGAAGAGATAAATTTCAAAAAATAAAACCAGTTTTAAACATCTTAACAAAGATTTTTAAGATATTCCCTTTTTTCGTGTGTAAATTTTTATGGCATAGCTTGATGCCATATAATGGAGTAATTTCAAAAGCTATACGTTATTGTTTGTTAAAAGCGAAAGCTAAAAATGTGGGCGATAACCTTTCTGTTGGTGCAAATACAATTATTAAACATTGGCAAAATTTCTCTTGTGGGAACAATGTTAGTATTCATGAGAATTGTATGATAGATTGTGATACCAATATAACCATTGGTAATAATGTATCTATTGCTCACGCCACTTCTTTAGTAGCAGCTAACCATACTTGGGATGACTTAACATTACCTATTAAATATAACCCAATTACAAAAATAGGCATCAAAATACATGATGATGTTTGGGTTGGTTGTGGAGTAAGAATTTTAGATGGTGTGATTATTAAAAGTCGTTCTATAATAGCTGCAGGAGCCGTTGTAAATAAAATAGTAGAAGAAAACTCTTTGGTAGGCGGAGTTCCTGCAAAACTAATTAAAAGTATATAATGAAAGCTTTATTTGTACACGATCATATATTTTATAAAAAAGAAGAGAATTATTTTAGTCCAGGCGGATTACCTAAAGAAGCTTGGAGCAGATATTTGGACAATGTAGATGAATTAATTGTTGTTTCAAGAGGTTCTAATGATGAGAATAAAAATGGATTAATACTATCTTCACGAGAGAAAATTCAATTTGATTTACTTTATCAAGTAAAAGGAGGATTGGACTATTACAAGTTTAAGAAAGATATTGTATTGAAATTAAAAAAATACATTCAAGAAGTGGATTTTGTAATTATTCGTGTTCCTTCTACAATAGGATTTTTTGCCTATGAAATTTGTAAAAAACTGAATAAACCCTTTGTAACAGAAGTGGTGGGGTGTGCTTGGGATAGTTCATGGAACTACGGTTCTTTACCAATAAAATTACAAGCTCCTTTAGGTTTTATGAGAATGAGGAAAATGGTAAAAAATAGTTTTGCGACAACTTATGTAACCAAATATTTTTTACAACAAAGATATCCAACAAATTCTAATATTGTCATACATGCATCAAATGTGCAAATTCCACCTACAGAAGATTCTGTATTAGATAGGCATCTAAATTTATTAAATAGAGAAGATAATAATAAGATTTATAATATTGGCATTATCGGAAATTTGTCTGTTAAGTACAAAGGGTTTGATGTTGCTTTAAAAGCTTTGAAATTATTAAAAGAAAATTATCCAAATTTTAAATTTCATTTAGTAGGTGGCGGAGACCAGATTTATGTAAAAGATTTGATAAAAGAAAATCAGTTAGAAGATAATTGTGTAATTGTTGGACGTTTGCAAGCGGGTGAGGATATATTTAATTTTTTAGATCAATTAGATTTATATATTCACCCATCTAAGCAAGAAGGTTTACCACGTTCCGTTATAGAAGCGATGAGTAGAGCTTGCCCTGTTTTAGGTTCAAGTGTTGCTGGAATTCCAGAATTGATAGAAGCTAAATATTTACACAAACCTGGTGATGTTAATAAATTGTATCAAGATTTATCTAATTTATTTTCTAATGATTCTGAATTAATAGAGATGTCTAAAAATAATTATATAAAATCGAAAGAATATACAGTTGATATTTTAGAAAGAAGAAGGTCAGAATTTTATAAAAATATAGTAGAAAAAATATCTAAATGAAAATTGCTTTAATAGAAAATTTTGGTTCTGATTTTTATGGTGCGCGATTACGTTACGCTCAGTTTTTAAAAGAAAAGGGACATGAGGTAATTGCTATTGTACCAAATGATGGATTTGCAGATAAAATAAAAGATGGAGGAATAAAAACCATTGCATTAGATATAGACATTCGACAAAGAAGTGTTGGTTCTATGCTGTCCTTTGCAAAACAATTGCGAAAAATATTTAAAAAAGAAAACTTTGATGTGATTCATTTTTATAGAATGCAACCTAATTTGATTGGAACTCCAATTGCATTTTTTAGTACAAAAAAAAGCAAATTACTCAATCATATTACCGGTTTAGGTGTCGCATTTACAAAATCAACACCAAAATTCGAGTTAATAAAATTCATAATAAAATCGGCTTATAAAATTAATTATCGCTTGTTTAATGCAAAATTAATTTTTCAAAATGAAGAAGATAAAGTTGAGATAGGAATTAAGGATGCGTTGGTTGTTAAAGGAAGTGCTGTCAACGAAGACAGATTTAATCTTGGAATTCAACCCTCAAGAGAGTTAATAGAGGAAATTCAAAATAAATTAGATTTAGAAAATGCAGTCAATCTAATATTTGTTTCGCGTTTGTTAAAGCAAAAAGGATTATCTTATTTAATAGAAGCTATTCAGAATATTAATAAAAAACAACAATTTAAAGTAAATCTGTTAGTAGCTGGTTGGATAGATCCTAACAATCCAGATTCTTTTTCTGAGGAAGAAATCACTAATTATGGAAAATTGAAAGAAGTTTTATTTTTAGGAAAACGAACAGATATTAACGAGATTATTGCATTTTGTGATTTAGCTATTCTACCAACTTTTTACAGAGAAGGAACACCTCGTTTTCTGTTAGAATCTATGGCAATGGGTAAACCTGTTCTGACGACAGATATGCCAGGATGTAATCATTTAATTATTAAAAATAGAAACGGAAGATTAGTTCAGCCTCAAAGTGTAGAAGAAATTGTTGAAGGTTTAGAAGAATTATTAATTTCAGATTTAAGACAATTAGGAATTGAAAGTTCAAAAATTTACCAAAGTGATTTTTCAGAAAATGTAGTTTATAATCAATTATTAGAAGCGTATCACTCATGAAAATTACCATTACAGGGGCTTCAGGATTTGTAGGTCAAAATTTATCTGTTTATCTAAAACATAAAAATCATTCGATCCATGAGTTGTCTTTGAGAGCCAATGATTGGCAATCGAACCTAGATAAAAATTCTGAAGCAATAATTCATTTGGCTGGGAAAGCTCACGATACTGAGAACACATCTGAAGAAAAAGCCTATTTCGAGATTAATAGAGATTTAACGATTGCCTTGTTTCAAGAATTTTTAAGATCCGATAGTCGAGATTTTTTTTATTTCAGTTCTGTAAAAGCGGTTGCAGATACAGCAGATGATATAATCGATGAGAATATTAAGCCCAATCCTTTAACACCTTATGGTCAGTCAAAATTCGAGGCAGAAAACTATTTATTAGCACAAGAAATACCAGAAGGTAAACGTTTATTTATCATTCGCCCTTGTATGATTCATGGTCCAGGAAACAAAGGAAATCTCAATTTGTTATACAAAATCGTTGAGAAAGGAATTCCTTGGCCACTATCTAAATTCGAAAATCAGCGTTCTTTTTTAAGTATTGATAATTTATCTTATCTGATCTTAGAAATGTTGAATAAACCAATAATTCCTTCCGGAATTTATAATTTCGCAGACGATGATTCTTTATCAACCAATGATTTGATTAGTGTCATCAATCAAGCATTAGGAAAAAAGGCTAAATTTTTACCAATTAGTAAAGGACTATTAGAAAACCTAGCAAAAGTTGGAGATAAAATAGGTTTGCCTTTAAATTCAGAACGCTTAAAAAAATTAACAGAAAGTTATGTGGTTTCAAATCAAAAAATAAAAGAAATTTTAGAAATAGAAAAATTACCACAGACAGCACAAGAAGGATTAATTAGAACAATAAAGAGTTTTAAAAAATAATTATTCACGAGTTCCCTTTTACCAACTAAAAATCAAAAGTTGCTAATTACTAAAATAAAAAACATGACAAGATTATTTGATTTTATATTCTCATTTTTCGGAATATTATTTTTATGGCCAATCGGTTTGATTTTATACATCATTGGGTTATTCGACACAGGATCACCAATTTTTGTACAAGAACGCGTGGGAAAGGGAAAGAAGCCGTTCAAATTAATCAAATTCAGAACAATGGACGTGAATACAAAATCAGTGGCGTCTCATTTAGCTTCTCAAGCTCAAGTAACTAAGTTTGGCTCTTTCCTTAGAAAATCAAAATTAGACGAATTGCCACAATTAATCAATGTTTTGGTTGGAGATATGAGTTTGGTAGGCGCAAGACCATGTTTGTTTAATCAAACCGAATTAATTGATGAACGCGAAAAACGCGGCGTTTTTAATCATTTACCAGGAATTACAGGTTTAGGACAAATAAACAATGTGGACATGTCAACACCAGAAAAATTAGCAAAATTAGATGCAGAAATGTATGAAACGATGAGTGTTCCAAATTACTTTAAATACATTCTGGCAACCGTTACCGGAAGTGGACAAGGAGATCGAGTAGGAAAATAGATTTTCAAGTTTTGACATTTAGTAATTTTTCAAGCGTCAATTATCTGTATAAAACGAGAGAATCAAATACGAAGTGAAACGGCTTTATTTGATTTCGTTTTAAAGGATTGCTTTGACCGAAAAATAACTAGAGTCTTGATTTTTGGTTACTTTTTATCAAGAAAAAGTAATGAGAAGCTGGTTATAAATATTCATTATTCCTATTCTCAATTGACTTTACTATAATAACTTTTTTGTTTCGTTTTAGGGCTATCAAAAATGAAAGTAAAGAATTATTTATAAGCTATTTTCTATATAGGAATATAACTTCATTTGATATACTAAGCAGACATTTAGTAATTTTTCGAGCGTCAATTATCTGAATAAAACGAGAAAATCAAATACGAAGTGAAACGACTTTATTTGATTTCGTTTTAAAGGATTGCTTTGACCGAAAAATAACTAGAGTCTTGATTTTTGGTTACTTTTTATCAAGAAAAAGTAATGAGAAACTGTTTATAAATTATTCATTGTTCTTATTCTCAATTGACTTTACAGCAAAGCCGTTTTATTTAATATTAATTATTTAAATCGACTGCGTAAAAAATAAGTTGAAAAACAGAATAAAATGATTTAGTGAGTGACAACGAATCATTTAAATCATTTCTGTTTTGAGACAAATTTTTAGCAAAAGATTTATGTCAAAAGCATTTTTGTTTCGTTTTTGGGCTTTCAAAAATGAAAGTAAAGAATTATTTAGATTACAAATTACCGTTAAATAACTATTCACCAATACCAATATTTATAATTAACTTTGAGGCTTCAACCTAAAACAAATCAATGAAATCGAAAATTTGGTTATCACCGCCTCATTTATCTGGGAACGAAATGCATTTTATAGAAGATGCATTCCAGAAAAATTGGATTACTTCGATAGGTGATAATATTAATGGTTTCGAGAAAGATCTTAATCAATTTTTAGACAAGAATCAATTCATCGTAGCATTAAACAGCTGTACTTCTGTACTACATTTAGCTTTGGTGATGTTAGATGTTAAGTTTGGTGATGAGGTTATTTGTCAATCCATGACATTTTCAGCCTCTGCAAATCCAATCGCTTATCAAGGAGCAATACCTCTTTTTGTAGATTCAGAACCCGATACATGGAATATCTGTCCTATTGCGTTAGAAGAAGCAATTACAGATCGTCTTGCAAAAGGTAAAACACCAAAAGCTATTATTGCGGTTCATCTTTACGGCATGCCTTACAAAGTAGAAGAAGTTCATGCAATTGCTAATAAATATAAAATTCCAGTAATCGAAGATGCGGCTGAAGCTTTGGGTTCAACCTACAAAGGTCAAGCTGCTGGGACATTTGGTCGATTTGGAGCATTGTCTTTCAACGGTAATAAAATCATCACAACTTCTGGTGGTGGCGCATTGGTTTGTCAAACACAAGAAGATAAAGAAAAAGCAGTTTTTTTAGCTACACAAGCACGTGACGATGCACCACATTACCAACATTCACACATAGGATTCAACTACAGAATGAGTAATATTTCTGCTGGTATAGGTCGCGGACAAATGCAGGTTTTAGCAGATAGAGTAAATGCTCGTCGCGGAATGAATCAGTTTTATCAAGATTTATTTTCAGGTATTGATGGAGTCACTGTTTTTACAGAACCAAGTGTAGATTTTTATTCGAATCATTGGTTGAGTGCTATCTTAATTGATGAGAAAATCGCAGGAAAATCACGAGAAGATTTACGCTTAGCTTTATTAGAAGACAACATAGAATCTCGTCCATTATGGAAACCAATGCATTTACAACCAGTTTTCAAAAACTCACCTTATTACGGTGGAAACGTAGCAGAAAAGTTGTTTGATAATGGATTGTGTTTACCTTCAGGATCTAATTTAAGTGAAGCAGATAAAGAAAGAATTGTAAAAAAAATCAAAGAAGTTTTCGGAAAGTAAATATTATTTGAAACGTGATTTCTAATTTAGGATTTTAATTAGATAAGTAATGTTACTCTGAGGTTTAAATGGATTGCGTAAAAAAATTAGACTTTCAATATATTGACATTTAGTTATTTTTCGAGCGTCAATTATCTGAATAAAACGAGCGAATCAAATACGAAGTGAAACGGCTTTAATTGATTTCGTTTTAAAGGATTTTTTTGACCGAAAAATAACTATAGTCTTGATTTTTGGTTACTTTTTATCAAGAAAAAGTAATGAGAAGTTATTTATAAATATTCATTGTTCCTATTCTCAATCGACTTTACAGCAACGCCGTTTTATTTAATATTAATTATAATCTGACGTTTAAATCGACTGCGTAAAAAATGAGTTGAAAAAACAGAATAAAATGATTTAGTGAGTGACAACGAATCATTTAAATCATTTCTGTTTTGAGACAAATTTTTAGCAAAAGATTTATGTCAAGAGCATTTTTGTTTCGTTTTTGGGCTTTCAAAAATGAAAGTAAAGAATCATTTAGATTACAAACTACTATTACCTAACCAAAAGCCACTAATTTAAGTTTGGTTACTTTTTATCAAGAAAAAGTAATGAAAGGATTATTTAAGAAATTATTATTCTAAAAAAAGATTTTCCTCAAAACTCATTGAATAGAAATCAGATAATCGAACATAAAATAAATCGACTAAAAGTTAAAGTTTCAGTAGTTTTTAAGAAATTGTAAAATTCATATAGAAATGGTTTACTTTTTGTATTGGATAAAAATTGTTAACTATTTTTAAGTATATTTGTGCATAGTGAGCAAAAATTGATATTGGTGGTTAAATAATATTTTTACTCATAAATAATAGAATCAGGAGCTTAGGTTTTAAACGGTTTTATTTGATGTATTAATTTTTTAATCTATACATGATTTTACTAAAAGTAACGTTAACATTTTTAGCAATAACATGAATAGCATTTTAATAAAAATTAGTATGAGTAAATTTTCTTTAGTTAATAGTAATGAACAAATAACTAGAAAAAATTTTTGTAGGTAACATGAGCATACTGAAGCAGCGCTTGAGAAACGAAACTCCCAGAAGTATCGTTTTATTTTTAGACATCATTATTGTTGCGATATCTTATTTTGTAGCAAATTTTGTGTTTAATAGTTTTAGAGGAGATTTTGATATTGTCCGATTATTCAACAGATTACCTGTTGTACTTCTGATTTATCTAATCACTTTTTTTATTTTCAAACCTTACCGAGGTGTCATTAGACAGACTTCTCTAAAAGATGCCAACAAGGTTTTTGCTTCTTCAATAGTTGCATGTTTAGTATTATTTATCATCAGCTATATTGTTAGAAATTTTGTTCAAAATGAAACTTTAACTACTTATTCAAGGTTCTCATATTCAATCTTAGTTTTTCATGCATTTATTACAACAGTATTAATGGTACTGAGTAGAGCGATGTATAAAAGTTTCTACAGAGCTTATGTTTTAGAAGCATCGAGTAAGGTTAGAAGTATTATTTATGGAGCGGGAGATTCTGGGATAATCACCATGAATGCTTTGCTTAATGATACTGTTAGAAAAAATTTAATTTTTGCTTTTATTGATGATAATGAAAAGAAACAAGGAATGACGATCAATGGAGTGAAAGTTTTGAGTCCACAAGTACTTACAGAAAGTTTTGTGGTAAAACATCACATAGACGAGTTGGTAATTTCTATGCAAAAAATAAGTAACGATGAGCTTTTTGAGTTAACAAAAAAATTAGATAAACTTCCCGTTAAGATAAAAATTATTCCACCTGCAACCGATTGGTTAGATGGTAAATATTCTTCTAAACAAATCAAACCATTAAACATAGAAGATCTATTAGGACGTAAACAGATAAATCTTAATAATCCTATAATAAATGAAGAGGTTCGTGGAAAAATAGTTATGGTTACTGGTGCTGCTGGTTCTATTGGTAGTGAATTGGCTCGTCAATTGGCACAAAAAGATTTTAAACAATTGATCTTGGTTGATATTGCAGAATCTGCTTTGTACGACATTCAACAAGGTTTTAAATCAACCAATAAAGAAGAAACGTATTTTGTGATTGGGAATATACGTGACTACAAAAGAATGGAGCAAATATTTACGTTTTATAAACCAGATATTGTGTTTCATGCAGCGGCCTACAAACATGTTCCTTTGATGGAGGAATATCCTTTTGAGTCGGTTAATACGAATATTCGTGGGACAAAAAATATTGCAGATTTGAGTGTGCAACATGGTGTACAAAAATTTGTAATGGTTTCTACAGATAAAGCGGTGAATCCTACCAATGTGATGGGAGCAACTAAGCGTATTGCCGAGATTTATGTAAGCTGTCTTAATAGAAAATCAAAAACGAATTTTATTGTAACACGTTTCGGGAATGTTTTGGGTTCTAATGGATCTGTTATTCCGTTGTTCAAAAAACAGTTAGACAAAGGAGGTCCATTAACCGTAACGCACGAAGATATTACTCGATTCTTTATGACTATCCCAGAAGCTTGTCAGTTGGTTTTAGAAGCTGCAATTATGGGAAAAGGAGGAGAAATCTATGTGTTTGATATGGGTAAATCGGTTAAAATTATCGATTTAGCTAAACGCATGATTACTTTAAGTGGACTGAAATATCCGGATGATATTGATATTAAAATTACTGGATTACGTCCTGGTGAGAAAATTTACGAAGAATTACTAGCAAACGATGAAAATACAACGAAAACTCATCACGAAAAAATCATGATTGCACATGTTCGTGATTGCGATTTTTTAGAATTAGAAGAAAAAGTCAATGATTTGACTATTTTTGCAAAAGATCGTTTTGCTGGTCCAGACAATATCGATTTAGTGAAAAGAATAAAAGAAATTGTTCCAGAGTACATTTCACAAAACTCTGCTTATGAAATTTTAGATAAACAATCTTATGAAAAGTAAATTGAAGTATTTATTGATGATTTGCATGTCTTTCATCGTTTTTTCTTGTGCGAATAGGCAAGAAATTGTCTATTTTCAAGGAAATGATCAAGAGGCTTTAAATACAATTTATGAACAACAAGTTCCCAAAATACAAGTAAATGATATTTTAGCAATAGGTGTTACTGCTGCAGATGTAAGAGCAACAGAAGCATTCAATCAAAGTAGTGTTTACGAAACACGTCAATCACAAGACGGATCTTTTCGTGTTACTTATACCGTTGATCAGAACGGATTCATCGATTTTCCAGTTTTGGGTAAAGTAAAATTGGCTGGTTTAACCAGAACACAAGCAATAGATGAATTAAGAAATAAATTAGCTCAGTATATCAAAGATCCTGGTGTAAACCTTACTTTTCAAAATTTTAGAATTAGTGTATTAGGTGAAGTTCAAAAGCCAGGAAGTTTTACATTACCTAACGAGCGTGTTTCTATTTTAGAGGCAATTAGCATGGCTGGAGATTTAACAATCCAAGGAGTTCGTAAAAATATTATGGTGATTAGAGAGCACGATGGCGTAAAAGAAACACATCGTATAGACTTGACTTCTCGTGACGCTTTAGATTCACCAGTTTATTATTTGGCTCAAAATGATGTGGTTTATGTGGAACCAAATAAAACTAAAATGCAATCTTCTGTCCTAAACTATACCGTTTTTGTTTCGATTGCTGGTGTAATAATTTCTGTAATTGCTGTTTTATCTAGGTAAAAATGACTGACTTGAATAAAAATGAGTTTGATAACTCGCATGATGAATCCATCAACTTAAGAAAACTTTTAGAACAATACACATTTTATTGGAAATGGTTTATCCTATCGGCAATTATTGCATTAATAGCAGCTTTTATTTACTTAAGATATGCTTCTAAACAATATGCAGTAGATGCCAAAATATTGTTGAGTGAGAAGAAAAACATGTCATCAGAATTAGCAGCATTAGGTGATGCAGCAACATTAATTGGTGATGGATCAAATGCAGTGGTTTCTGATCAAATAGAAGTATTGAAATCTAGACGTTTAATGCATAAGGTCGTAGTAGCTAATAATTTATATAAACGTTATTACAAAGTTGGACGTGTCACAGAGGTAGAAACTTTAGAAGAAGATTCTCCGATAAAAATTTCTTTTCTAAATGATACACTTGCTTATAGAGATGATTTTGCAGGTAATTTAGAGATTAAAATTGTAAATTCTGCTCAATTTTCAATTGCAGAAAGTACCATATCTGAAGTTGGAACTTATAAGTTCGGACAAAAAATAAAGGGACGTTTAGGGGATTTTATCATTTTTCCAAACAAAGAATTTACAGACGCAATAGGATCTTCGATTAATATTGCGGTTCGACCAATAATGAGTACAGTCAATTTGTATCGTAATAAAATAAAAGTCGATCCAAATACAGAAAAAACATCAATGGTTGTTAACTTCTCGATGGTTGATAACGTAAAAGATCGTGCAGAATTGGTTGTAAATTCAATTATTGACGTTTATAATAAAGACATAAACGAGGATACAGATCGTTTAACTAAAGCAACGACTAAATTTATCAACGATCGTTTGTCTTTAGTAACGGGTGATTTACAAAATGTCGATAAAAATTTAGAAACTTATAAAGAGTCTAATAACATTACAGATGTTAGTTCAGAGGCAGGTATATTCTTACAAAATGCTGCTGATAATGATAAAAAAGTGTTGGATTATTCGACACAATTGCAAATTGCAGATTATGTAAAAGGAGCAGTTACTTCTGGCAGTAACGAATTGTTACCGTCTAACGTAGGAATTCAAGATCCAACTATTGCAGCTCAGATTTCTAAGTACAATGAGTTGATGTTAGAAAAGCAAGATTTATTGAAGTCGATGACTGATGAAAATCCTGCCATTCAACCGTTGAATGAAAGCATCAAAGATTTACGTCAAACGATTTCAAAAAGTTTGAATATTTATGGTACCAATATGCGAACAGCTTTAGGTTCTGTTCAATCAAAGCAAGGTCAGATTCAATCTCAAATCAAACAATTACCATCTAAAGAAAGAGGTTTTAGAGATATTTCTAGACAACAGCAAATTGTAGAAGCATTGTATTTATTCTTGTTACAAAAAAGAGAAGAAGCAGAAATACAAGCATCAGCAACGCCAGACAATATCAAAATTATTGATCATGCTTACGGTGATAACATTCCAGTTTCACCAAAAAGTAACATCATTTATTTGGGAGCTTTAATAATGGGACTATTAATTCCGTTTGCAGTGTTGTACATTAAATTCTTGTTAGATAATAAGATTAAAGATAAAAACGATTTCGAAGGTGTGGTTCACAATCCAATTTTGGGTGAAGTACCAACGTCAGATAAGAACATCATCGAGCATAATGATCGTAGTAGTTTAGCAGAAGCTTTTCGTATTTTGAGAACCAATATGAATTTTCTTTTACCTCAGAATACAAATACAGGTCAGGTGGTTTTTGTGACTTCGACAACCAGTGGAGAAGGAAAGTCTTTTGTGTCAACAAACATGGCACAGGTTTTAACTATGTCAGGTAAAAGAGTGTTATTAATTGGTGCTGATATTCGTTCGCCTAAAGTATTGGATTATTTAGGAATAACCGATCAGGTAAAATACGCAAAAGGAATCACAGAATACTTGATTGATTATTCTTTAAATCCAGAAGAAATTATCATTCAGCAACCAAATCCATACAAATTTGATGTGATTTATTCAGGTATTATTGCACCAAATCCATCTGAATTATTAATGAATGGACGCTTCAACGAAATCATCAATTTTGCAAGAGAAAGTTATGATTATATTTTGGTCGATACAGCACCTGTTTCTTTGGTGACAGATACTTTGTTGATTGCAAACGAAGCAGATATGACAATTTATGTTGCGCGTTCTAATTATTTAGATAAACGAATGTTGCCATTCATCAAAGAAATGTCAGATACCAAAAAATTGAAAAATATGGCAATTCTTATCAATGATGTGGATTTCCAAAAAGGTTACGGCTATGGTTATGGCTACGGTTACGGCTATGGTTACATAGATAAAGAGGAATCTTGGTTTATGAGGATCATCAATAACTTCAAAAAAAGATTTAAGAAATAATATAAGGACCTAAGTTTTGCTTAGGTCTTTTTTTATACATCTTTAAATGTAAATTTGTTAGATAAACGACAAAATATGTTTTTAGAAGATTTTAATCAGGAATTGTGGCAAGGTAGAATAGATCAAGAAGATGGTTTGGATGGTTTGCGCTTGCATCAAATTGTACAAGATTATTCAACAAATCAAGAGGTAGAAAAAGTAATTGTTGGTTTTTCTTCTGAAGAAGGTATTTCTAGAAACAAAGGTCGTTTGGGTGCAAAAGGTGCACCTAATTTTATTCGAAAAGCTTTATCAAATTTGCCTGTTCATTTTGATGTAAAACAGAATCGAATTTCAGATTTCGGAAATATAGTTTGTGATGAAAAAGATTTAGAAGAATCTAGACAAAAACAAATAGAAGTTCTGGATAGAATTTTGACTAAAAATCAATTGCCAATTGTTTTGGGTGGCGGCCACGAAACAGCTTTAGGTAATTTCTTAGCGTTGTCTAAACATTATAAAAAAATCGGAATTGTCAATATCGATGCGCATTTTGATTTGCGTTTACCAAATCCAAAATCAACTTCTGGGACACCTTTTTACGAAATGTTTTTGTATTGTCAAGAAAATCATCAAGATTATCATTATACTGTTTTAGGAATTCAAGAGAATGGAAACACACAAGCTTTGTTCAAAAGAGCAGAAGAGTTAAACGTAAAGACTATTCTTGCAGATGAAATACATTATAATCTGAATCGTGTGATTGATCATTTAGAAGAATCTATCAAAGATTTTGATGCAATTTATCTTTCTCTAGATATGGATGTTTTTGATGTAGCTTTTGCTCCAGGAGTAAGCGCAACTACGATTAATGGCTTAACACCTTTTCAGGTAAAATACTTGATTAAAACTTTATTGCAATCGAACAAAATAAAATTGTTTGATGTAGTAGAACTCAATCCAACATACGATCAAGATTCACAAACAGCAAAGTTAGCAGCTCAGATGGTGAACGAAATACTTCAATATTAAAATTATTTTAAACTTTGTGTAACCTTTTTGTATCTTTTTACGTATACCTTATTAGTCAAAGATTATTTTTGATAAACTAATTAATTATAATAAGTATAATAAGGGAATTTGTTCAATGAGACAGCTTAAAATTACCAAACAGGTTACCAACCGTGAAACCGCATCTTTAGACAAGTATTTGCAAGAAATTGGAAAAGTAGATCTGATCACAGCAGAAGAAGAAGTTGATTTAGCTCAACGCATAAAAGCTGGTGATAGAGTAGCATTAGAAAAATTAACCAAAGCAAATTTGCGTTTCGTGGTATCGGTGGCTAAACAATATCAAAACCAAGGTCTTAGTTTACCAGATTTGATAAACGAAGGAAATCTAGGTTTGATAAAAGCAGCTCAAAGATTTGATGAAACTCGTGGTTTCAAATTCATTTCGTATGCTGTTTGGTGGATTCGTCAGTCTATTTTGCAAGCTTTGGCAGAACAATCTCGTATTGTACGTTTACCTCTTAACAAGATTGGTTCGATCAACAAAATTAATAAGGCTTATGCTTTATTAGAGCAAGAACATGAACGTGCGCCATCTGCTGAGGAAATCTCAGAAGTTTTGGACATGTCTGAAGGTGATGTAAAAGAATCTTTAAAAAATTCTGGTCGTCACGTATCTATGGATGCTCCGTTGGTAGAAGGTGAAGATTCTAACCTTTATGATGTTTTGAATATCGGAGAATCACCATCGCCTGATACAATTTTGATGATGGAATCTTTACGCGTAGAGATTGAGCGTGCATTGCAAACATTAACTCCAAGAGAAGCTGACCTTATCCGTTTATATTTCGGATTGAATGGCGCTCATCCAATGACATTGGAAGAAATCGGAGAAACGTTTGATTTAACAAGAGAACGTGTTCGTCAAATCAAAGAAAAAGCAATCAGAAGATTGAAACACACCTCAAGATCTAAAATCTTGAAAACCTACATAGGGAAATAATTTTATTGAATATTTTATGCTAAGCAATCCGTAAGGGTTGCTTTTTTTTTGAATTAAATTTTAACTAGATCAACCAACCTTTTAGAATTTTCTAGCATTATATTTATAAATCAATAAAATATAATCATGACGAAAAATCTTAAAATCATCAGTTTCTTTGTTCTTTTAGTTTCGATGTTTAATTGTACTAATCAGAAAGTCAAACCAACAAATTTAGATGGCGTTTCTGCAAATTTTGTAGGTAAATGGAAGGGAGAAGAAAAAAATCAGCAAGTAGAAGGAGCAAAAAAATCCTGGGAAATTAACCGTAAAACAGATGGAACTTTTGTGGTAAAATTTGTGATACAGTACGAAGGAGAAAAACCAATGAAACATCAAGAATCTGGTAAATGGTGGCTGAAAGATGGTAAATATTATGAGTACAATAATTTGTCTGAACTAACAGATGTTTATAATTATGAAATCTTAAATGAAGAACAAATAAAATTTTCTGCTGATCAATTATCAGTAGAATTCAATAACGAAAATTACGAATTCATAGATACTAGAGTGAAATAATTTGCTTTACTTTGCGCAAATTTATTACATGAAAAAAAGTTTATTTTTGCTTTTTATCAGCGCTTTATCTTTTGTAAAAGCTCAAGAAAAAGTGGTTGATTTATTTAGCGTAAATGTACCCGTAATTGGAGTAGGAGTCGAATACGAAAAGGCTTTGGGTGGAAATACATCTTTGGTCGCAGATGCCCAATATTTAGCAGGTTTTACTTATCAATATTCAGATTATTATGGGAGTGAGTTTAATTTTGCACTATTTGCTAACTTTTCACTTGAAGCCCGTTATTATTACAATTTCAATCGTCGTTTGAAAAATGGTAAAAATACCTTGAATAATTCGGCTAATTATTTTGCCTTGAAAGGTCAATATACACCAGATTTTTTAACGGTTTCTAGCGATGATTATGATGTTTTATCACAAGCAGGATTTACGTTAAATTACGGATTGAAAAGAAATTTTAATGATCGATTCTTTTACGAATTTTATGCTGGTTTAGGAGTTTCTATCTACAAAGAAGAAGGTTACACAAGCAAAACAACCGATGGTTTAATCGATTTAGGGTTTAAATTCGGATATTATATCAAATAATTTTAATCGCTGATTTTTCAGCGATTTTTTTTATTTCTAACTTTGACAAACAAACACAAAAAACAAACAAAATATGGCAATTATTGCACCATCAATTTTAGCAGCAGACTTCGCTAATCTTGGTAAAGACATAGAGATGGTCAATCAATCACAAGCAGAATGGTTTCATTTAGATGTGATGGACGGCGTTTTTGTACCGAATATTTCTTATGGTATGGACGTCATCAAACGAATAGATGAATTGACAGATAAAATACTCGATGTCCATTTAATGATCGTTCAGCCAGAGCGTTACATAACTGATTTTAAAAAAGCTGGAGCTGATGTTTTAACTGTTCATTATGAAGCCAGTACACATTTGCATAGAACAATTCAGGCAATAAAAGCTGAGGATATGAAAGCTGGTGTTGCACTTAATCCTCATACGCCAATTCATGTTTTAGAAGAAGTAATTGCAGATTTAGATTTGGTATTAATTATGAGTGTAAACCCAGGATTTGGAGGACAGAAATTTATAGAAAATACGTATAAAAAAGTTAGACAACTGAATGAGTTAGCAAAAGAAGCTAATCCAAATTTGATTATCGAAGTGGATGGCGGAGTAAATGTAGAAAATGCTCCTAAATTGATAGAAGCTGGAGTTGATGCTTTAGTTGCAGGAAGTGCAGTTTTTAAAGCTGCTAATCCAAAAGAATATATTTCAGAATTGAAAAAAGCATAAGATTATTTCTTACTAAAAGTTTAAACCTTGTCGCTTGACAAGGTTTTTTTTGTTATTGTAATTCGATTAAATTTGTTGCATGAACAACTTCTCTAAAAATCAAACCAAAAAGATTTATACCATCGAAGAGATTAAAGACAAAATGGGAAAATATTGTCTTTATCAGGAACGTTGCCATTGGGAAGTTGAACAAAAATTACGTGAATTCGATTTGATTCCAGAAGCTAAAGAAACGGTCATCGAATCTTTGTATAAATATGGGTTTATAAACGAAAGTCGTTTTGTAGAGCAATTTGTTCGTGGGAAATTTAATCAGAAAAAATGGGGAAGAAATCGTTTGAAATTAGAATTAAAAAAACGTCAAATCCCAGAAAAAATGATTAACGAATCCATCAAAAGAGAAATTGATTTGGAAAAATATGCTTTGACTTTAGAAACTTTAGCTCAAAAAAAATACGAATTGTTAACTTCGGAACGCGATAGTTTTAAAAAACAACAAAAAATTAAATCGTATTTGGCTTATAAAGGATATGAATTTGATTTGATACAAGATGTTCTTCAGCAATTATTTACAAAATAATATTCTTTATTGGCAATTCTTCAGCTTCATCAAAATCCATTAATGCATTAATACGTTTAAAAGTTAAAAAGTCATTGAGATCATTAACTTTAATAATTCGTTGTTCTATTTGATTTTTTTCTAATAAAGATTGTCTCATTGTTCCTTGTAATAAACAATGCAAAGGCGTAAACCATTGTTTGCCATCAAAAAAAATAAGGTTAGTAAAAGTGGTATCGGTAATGAAATTATTTTTTGTTAGTATAAGATCTTCTGCTTGATGAAAACTTAATAATTCTGCAAAATATTTACGATTTGTTGATTTGTAGTAATAATCAAAATCTGTATCAATAGAAGCGATTTTTAGGGTTTGAATAGAAATTGGGAAATATGGAATAATTTGTATATCGATGATTTGATCGGTGTAAATGACGCGAATTTTGTATTTGTCATTGGTCGTGTTTTCTGGAATTTGAATGATTTCTTCGAGGTCTAAAAATTGTTGAGAACCGAAATTCAGTTTTCTAGTCAGATTCATTCTTCTATTATGAAACTTCAGGTTTCGTAGTTTTTTATTTACCAAACAAATGGTTTCAACAAATGGGTACATAGACTTTTTGTATCAATTCTTTGTATTCGCTTTCTGCATCACTTTTGTGCGTAATTCCACCACCACTTTTATAAAATAATCCATTTTCGTTTTTTTCTATAAATCTGATCATTACTGCACTGTCTAGATTTTTACCGTCAAAAACACCAAAAACACCTGTATAAAAATTACGTGGATAATTTTCTGCTTCTAAAATAATTTCGATTGTTTTCTTTTTTGGAGCACCACAAATAGAACCTGCTGGCAATAATTTATCGAATATATCGCCTAAAATATTTTGCCAATTTTCTGGTAAAGTTCCTTCTATTTCTGAGCTTACTTGTAACAATTGAATATCATTTGCTGAAACTTCTTCAATATAGCGAAATTTTTTCACTTGTACTTGATCCGCAACTAAACTCAAATCATTACGAATAAGATCTACAATTGTGGCATGTTCTTCTGTTTCTTTTTCGTTATTCAGGATTAGATTTTTTGCATCTTGAATTGATGCATCAATCGTGCCTTTCATCGGATGAGAAAAGATTTTATGATCTATAATTTGTACAAATCTTTCTGGTGAGAAACAAGCAAACTGATCTTTGTATTTTAGTTTAAATTTTGCTTTTGCGTGTGTAAAAATTTCATCAAGAGTTAAATCTGTTTCAATTTTTGTTGGTAAAGTGAGATTCGTTAAATAAGAATTACCAAAAAGTAAATGTTGATGAACAATGTTGAATTTTGGTAAATATTCTTGGTAAGAAATTGGTTGTTTATCAAAAGTAAAATCTCGATGAATTGGGTTTTGATTTTGAGTATCGATTTCGAATTTTATTTCATGGTCTAATTCATTTAAAGGAATTACTTCACCTTTCTCTTTCAAAAAATTAATCATAAAAAAAAAGGGAACTTTTTTAGCTCCCAATTCATTCATTTTTCTAAAAATCGAATGTTTTGTAAACATGCGATAAAATTAGCGTTATTCTTTAGTTGTAACAAGAAATTCTTGTTGAATTGATTCTGAATCTTCTGTTAGTAAAAAATCTTTGATCAAAAAGTAATTCATGATATACGAAAAAGGTAATGAAGCAACAATACCAATGATGCATAAATACAAACCGATCTGAGAAAGAATAGAAAATAAAATTGTATAAAGTAAAATGTACCAAAAGTTTTTCTTACAGATTTGCCACGATGTTCTTAAGCTTTCACTTGCACTTAATTTTCCATAAAAAATAAGGTAAGGAGGTAAAAAAGAAATGACAGAAAAAATAAATATCAAGATGAAATAAACAAAATAGAGTAAAATTGACGACATCATGAAAATAACAGATATTTCTGGTGACGATTCTGATGTAGCTATAAATCCAAAGAAAAAGATTAGAAATGGAATCATTAAACAGATACTAATCAAAATTATTAAGAGCGAATAGCCAAGAAATTCTGCCCAATATTTAAAACCATAAAAGAAATCATTGAATTCATAATTTTCTCCTTTTTCAATTTTTTCTGTTACATAACCATAGCCCATTTGGATTGGAAATGTTAAGATTAATGGACCAATTAATGTAAAAAAAGATAAAAATAAAATTAAACCAGATACAAAGGTATAAAGTGCGAATTGTTGCCAATGACTACCAAAAATGGTGATGGCTTCGTTAAAATATTTTCCAATATTAAAATTGAATTTTTCTGTTTTTGCTTTTTCTAATTTAGTTAGATCAATACTTTTCATCTCAAAATAGTGTAAATTTGCTCTATAAGTACAACAAATCAATTAATTGTTACAAAATGAATACAAATGATTTATTATCAGTTATAAAAAATAGACGATCTGTTTTTCCTCCACAATATAACCAAGAAGAAATTACTAGAGAAGAATTGGCTTTGATTTTCGAGGCAGCGAATTGGGCTCCATCTCACAAGAAAACAGAACCTTGGCGTTTTATTGTTTTAGAAGGTGAATCTAAAAATAGATTTAGAGAATATGTGAAACGAGTTTATGTGCAAACAACGCCACCAGATCAATTGAGCGAAAGAAAAATAAATGCTTTGGTAGAGAAGTGCGACAAATCGAATAAGATTGTTCTGATAAATTTTGTTGATGCTGAGAAAAATCCAGAATGGGAAGAATTAGCAGCAACAGCAATGGCAGTACAAAATATGTGGTTGATGGCAACTCATCTAAAAATTGGTGCTTATTGGTCATCACCAACCAAGGTAATTGCCAATGCAGATGAATTTACAACAATGGCAGAAGGTGAAAAATGCGTTGGTGTTTTTTATATGGGAAAATACGATGGAGATTTACCAGAAGCCGTTCGTAAACCGATAGAAGAAAAAGTAAAATTTTTAGATTATTAAAGAGAAAAAAGAATGCATTTAGCATTCTTTTTTTTTATTAAAACGGAATAATTTTTTTCATTGCTAAGATGTAACCAAGATGTTGACTTTCGTGTATGTTGTTGAATTGTATGGCATCTTCTATACTTTCTAATTTTACCCCAAAACTTGTCATATAAGGTTTGTAAAATGCCAACTTTTCTGATCGGTAATCTTTGTAGAGGTATTTAGGTGTTTGTTCTAAAACTTCTATTAATTCTTTTACATCGGTTTCTGTAATTTCTGTGTTACCAAAAGTTCCTTTTTTGTATTTTTCTATAAATGATTTATCGACATACATTTTATTCTCTGTCAGATAATACATAATCAATTGTTGTGTAGCCAAAACATGAGCAGCATTCCAATAAATATTATTTTTAAAACCAACAGGAATGTATAATAACTGCGTAAGAGAATGAGTTTCTAATTCCTCTATAATGTGGTTTCTTATTTGTCCTAAATAATATATTTGTTCTTCCATCTAAGTTCGTTTTCAGAACCAAATTAAAAAATTTTATTGGATTATCACATAAAACGATTAAAATCAGTGAGCAAGATTTTATTCCTCAAGGCTTAATTCGTAAATTTGTACATTATTTATTTAAAAAATGGCTTACACAAGAGACGATATAAATGCAGTTTTAGAGGAGTTAGGGATTCGTAATTGGATGAGGAATGCCCAAATTATGGGTAATAAAATTATCTTGGATATTGCTTCTCCAACGCCTGCAATGCACGAAAGAAAAAGATTAGAAGTCGCGGTAAAAAATGCTTTTAGAGAAAATTTACCTGATGCAGATTTACAGTTGAACATAACGGTTGAAGTAGAACCAAAAGAAGATAATCAGATCAAAGGGAATGCTTTACCTGGCGTAAAAAATATCATTGCAATTGCTTCTGGTAAAGGTGGTGTTGGTAAATCTACGGTTTCTTCTAATCTAGCAATTAGTTTAGCAAATATGGGATTCAAAGTTGGTTTATTAGATGCTGATATTTATGGTCCATCTATGCCAATTATGTTTGATGTGGTTGATGCTAAACCATTTTCTGTAGAAGTAAACGGTAAAACAAAAATCAAACCAGTAGAAAATTACGGTATAAAATTATTATCAATCGGATTTTTTGCAAATACAGATCAAGCAATTGTTTGGCGAGGTCCAATGGCAGCAAAAGCTTTGAACCAAATGTTGAGAGATGCTCATTGGGGAGAATTAGATTTCTTATTGATTGATTTACCTCCAGGAACTGGTGATATTCATTTGTCAATCGTTCAACAGATTCCATTGACAGGTTCTGTCGTAGTGAGTACGCCGCAACCAATTGCCTTAGCAGATGCAAGAAAAGGAGTAGGAATGTTCCAAATGGAAGCAATTAATATTCCTGTTTTGGGAATTGTAGAAAATATGGCTTATTTTACACCAGATGAGTTACCAAACAATAAATATTATATCTTTGGTCAGAATGGTGCAAAACATTTAGCAGAAGACATTGGTGTTCCATTTTTGGGAGAAGTTCCAATCATACAATCAATTAGAGAAGCAGCAGATGTTGGGCGTCCAGCTTCTATGCAAGAAGATTCTGCAATAGCAGATATTTATAAAAATATCGCTAGAAATATGGTACAGAGTTTAATAGAAAGAAATAATACATTGCCACCAACCGAAGCTGTTCGTATTACAACAATGGCAGGCTGCTCGGCAGTAAATAAGAATTAATTATGAGTACAGAACAAATAAGTAATATTCAAAAAGCATTGGATGAGATTCGTCCTTTTTTGAATTCGGACGGTGGTGATATCGAGTTCGTTTCTGTGGAAGATAACATTGTAAAAGTTAAATTGATAGGTGCTTGTACGGCATGTTCGGTTAATCAAATGACTTTGAAAGCAGGCGTAGAAACCACTATAAAAAAATATGTGCCAGAAGTTGTTAAGGTAATTGACGTATCTGGTGATTTTTTGAAATCTGAAAGTTTATCAGAATAAAATAAACTTAATCGATTTTCGTTCAAATAATTAGTAAAATATTTTTATTTTTAAAACTCGTTTCCTTGAAGCGGGTTTTATTTTGGCAAAGAATTTGACATTATTGTCAAAATAGATACGATACACATTAATAATGAAAATCATACTAAACATATTATTTGGACTTAGCAGTATCTTACTTTCTGCACAAGTTAATTTTAAATCAGGTGAGTTTTTAAAATACAGAATTCATTACACTGGGCTTAATGCTGGTTTTGCTACGCTAAATGTAAAAGATGTAGATTATGAAGGTAAACCTCACTTTCAGATTGTTGGTAAGGGAAGTTCTAGCGGAGCAGTTAGGGCTTTTTATAAAGTAGATGATATTTACGAGTCTTACATAGATAAGACAGATTTTAAACCCACAAAATTCGTAAGAAACATTAAAGAAGGTGGTTATGAGCGTTACCAAATTTATTATTTCAATCATCAAGATCAATATGCAATTGTAGATGATATCAAACGTAATAAATCTTCTTCTGTGAAATTTTATGGTGAAGTTTACGATTTACTTTCTGTGGTTTATTCTCTGAGAAATGAGAATCATGCAAATCTAAAAGAAGGTGATTTTTTGGATCGAAATATCTTTCTGGGAAATGAAACCTATAAATTTAGAATCAAGATTTTGGGTAGAGAAGTTAAGAAGACAAAGTTTGGTAAAATTAATACAATTATGATTCGTCCTTATGTACAAGAAGGAAGGATTTTTAAGGAATCTGAAAGTTTGACGATGTGGGTTTCTGATGATGCAAATATGATTCCGATTTCAATCAAAGCTTCTTTAGTTGTTGGGTCTTTGAATGCAGATTTGTATGAATATAAAAACCTTAAATATTCTATAAATTTTAAGGATTAATCTGAATGTCTTTTAGGTATTCTAAATAATCTTCAGCATCAATCATTTCAGCTCCTAAACTTTCTAGATGTTCGGTATAAACCTGACAATCGATGATTTTGTACTTTTTATGATTTTTAACGACAAATTGTATAAAACCAGCTTTAGAAGCATTACTCACTTTAGCAAACATACTTTCGCCACAAAAAACAGATCCTAAATCAATACCATAAAAACCGCCAACTAATTCTTTGTTTTGCCAAACCTCGATACTTTTTGCTAATCCATTTTTATGTAATTGTAGATAAGCTTGCAACATTTCTTCTGTAATCCAAGTTCCGTCTTGACCTTTTCTGTTGATTTTTGCGCAATTTCTAATGACTTCTTCAAATGCTTGATTTTCTGTAAATTGAAAAGTTTGATCTTTAAAAACTTTTTTCATCGATTTAGAAACACGAATATTTTGTGGGTATAGAACAAATCGTTCTGGAGGGAACCACCAAATAATCGGATCTTCTTGATTAAACCAAGGGAAAATTCCTTTCTTATAGGCAAGTGTTAACCTCTCGGTTGATAAATCACCACCAATAGCCAAAATTCCTTCTTCAGTAGCCAGTTCGTAATCAGGAAATTGTAAATCGTTTTTGTTAAGCCAAATCATAAAAAAACGTGCCCAAAATAAGACACGTTATATAATTATTTTTTTAATTAAAATGGTAAATCATCATCAGCATCTTGATTAAAATCTGCTGGTGGTCCTGCAGGTATATCTTGGTATTGATTAGGAGCTGCAGCCGCATTTGCTAAGTTTTCTATTCTCCAACCTTGGATCGAATTAAAATATCTTGCAACACCTTCTGGATTAATCCATTCTCTACCTCTAATGTTGATAGATACACGAACCTCTTGACCTGGTTGATAAGCATTCAAAACATCAGTTTTATCTTGTGTAAACTCGATGATAATATCTTGTGGATATTGTTCTTGTGTTGTAATAACGATTTCGCGTTTTTTGAAACTAGCACTAACATTTTGAGTTTCAAATATTTTTTTAATTCTACCTGTAATTTCCATAAATCTAACTTCTAAGTACCGCAAAGTTATAAGAAAGTGAATGAATAAAAAATTTGTTTTCTCAAATTTTGTCAACAAAAAAAATAATGTATATTTGCAGTCCAAATGAGTCAAACGCGGGCGTGGTGGAATTGGTAGACACGCTAGACTTAGGATCTAGTGCCGCAAGGTGTGAGAGTTCGAGTCTCTCCGCCCGTACTTAGAAACCTCAACTTTAATTAGTTGAGGTTTTTTGTTTTTATTGATTTTTTATAATGGGGTTTCTGTGTTCGGGTTGTTAAGGGTTTTGTTCATTTGTTCTTTATCTAATTGTCCTTCCCAGTTAGAGACAACAATTGTTGCAACACCATTTCCGATAACATTTGTAAGTGCTCTACATTCTGACATGAATTTATCAATACCTAAAACTAAAGTCATACCAGCAATAGGAATATCCGGAACAACGGCTAAAGTCGCGGCAAGAGTTATAAATCCTGCGCCAGTTACACCTGCAGCTCCTTTAGAACTTAAGATTGCGACACCTAATAAAATGGCCATTTGTTCAATCGTTAAATCGATGTTACATGCTTGTGCAATAAATAATGCGGCTAAGGTCATGTAAATATTTGTGCCATCTAAATTAAATGAATAACCGGTTGGTATAACCAAACCAACAACGCTTTTTTCACAACCCATTGCGGTTAATTTTCTCATCATTCCTGGTAAAGCAGGTTCGGATGAACTTGTGCCTAAAACCAAAAGTGCTTCTTCTCTGATGTAATAAATGAACTTGAATATATTAAAACCATTGAGTTTGGCAACAATTCCTAAAATAACTACAATAAAAATAAAAGACGTGAAATAAAACGTAAGTACTAAACCAAATAGATTTTTTAGTGATTCAATACCGAATTCTCCAATGGTAAATGCGATAGCACCGAAAGCACCAATTGGTGCAAGTTTCATTAACAATTCAACCACTTTAAAAACAGGAATCATACAGACGTTTAATAAGTCAATTACAGGTTTACTTCTGTCAGCAGTCAATGCCAAACCAATTCCGAACATAATTGCTACAAATAAAACTTGTAAAATAATATCGCCAGTTAATGGTTGAAAAAGTGAATCTGGAATAATATTAAAAACAAAGCTTTTCAAGTCGCTTTCCTCAGCAGCTTTTACGTATTTGGTTATTTTGCTTGTATCGAGTTTGTCTGGATTGATGTTTAAGCCTTTTCCTGGTTGTACATAATGACTTACAACTAAACCAAGAACCAATGCTAAGGTTGAAAAGAAAATGAAGTATGAAAATGCTTTTCCTGCAACTCGCCCAACTTTTTTCATATCATTCATACCAGCGATACCAGTAGAAACCGTCAAGAAAATAACGGGTGCAATAATCATTTTAACGAGTTTAATGAAACCATCGCCAAGTGGTTGCATTTGTACGCCGAGATTGGGATAAAAATAGCCTAAAGCAACACCAATTATGATCGCAATGATTACCTGAACATAGAGAAGTTGGTAAAATTTTTTAGGTTTTTTGGGTTGATTGTTTTCTAAATCTATTTGCATGTGGTTTTGTTTTGATTTTTTAAATATAAAAATCCATTTCTAATTCTGAAATTTTATTCAGGATTTTTAATGTTAAAACGCAAATAGAAGATTAATTGAAATTGATCTTGAAAATAATCAACCCAAAAAGCCTCGAAAATTCGAGGCTTCAAAATTAACACATGAGGACAAAATTTACTCTACTAAATCTTATTCGAAATGATAGAATCAAATCTTGTGCCAAAGTTAATTTTAATTATTTTATTCAACAACTTTTATGATGCCTTTCATGAAAAGATAATGATTTGGAAACGTACAGATAAAGTTGTAATCTCCAACTTCATTGAATGTTACTTTAATCATATCACTTTCGCCAGGACCTAAAAGTTTGGTGTTGGCAATGATTTCATTTTTTAAACTTTCTGGTATATAATCATTTGCAGCTTCTGATTGCGAAGTTTTTGCAAAATTTTCAACATCAGTAGAAGGTTTTAATATCACCAAATTATGCCCCATTGCATCTTTTGGCATTTCACCAATGTTTTTTAATTCGATACTGATTTCTTGTCCAGCTTTTACGGTGAATTCTGTCACATCATATTTCATTCTGTCATCGCCAGAAATCACGATAGAACTGACAGGTGTGTTTTCTGATTTTGTGACACTTGTTTCTTCAGAAGATAAAGACACCACTTCCTTTTTGTCGCTACAAGCTGTAACAAACAAAGTAATAGCTAATAAACCGATAAATTTTCTCATAAATGATTTTTGATAAATTTACGAAACTTACTGTTTATGGAATGTCTAAATATTTATGAGTTTGAACAGAAATTCGCCAGCGAGGATTATTTTTTACAAACTCAACAATCTGATCAGACAAAACGTCTCTTTTGCTCCATTCTACTTGCATATAAAGCAAGCAATCGTCGGAAACTTTGTCAGCTTGTTCGACAGCAAATTTAAAATCATGCTGATTGAAAATGATTGTTTTTAATTCTGACGCTTTTTGATAGATTTCATCTTCAGGCAATTTTGTTTTTTTAGGTGAAAGTGTAATCCAGTCAAGATGACCACTTAATGGATAAGCACCAGAAGTTTCTATATGGATTCTTGCACCATGTTTGTGTAATTCATCTGTCAAGAAATCTAAATTCCACATCAAAGGTTCGCCACCAGTAATTATGATAGTTTTAGAATGATCTGTTGCTAATTTAGCTAATTCGACAATATCAGTTAATGGATGTGTTTCTGCATCCCAACTATCTTTTACATCACACCAATGGCATCCAACATCACAACCTCCTAATCGAATAAAATAAGAAGCTACACCAGCATAAGCACCTTCGCCTTGTATGGTGTAAAAATGTTCCATGACTGGTAATAATTTACCAGATTCTATTAATTCTTTTTGTTCTGATGTAACAGATGCGATTGGTATCATTTTTTATTTCTGATTTCTTGTGTATGCAAGCAAAGTGTTTTGTAATAACATGGCTCTCGTCATTGGGCCAACGCCACCTGGTACAGGAGTTATCCATGATGCTTTTTCTTTGACAGAGTCAAAATCTACATCACCTGTAATTCTGTATCCTTTTGGCGAATTTTCATCATCTACACGTGTAATCCCGACATCTATAATAACAGCACCTTCTTTGATCATAGATGCTTTTAGAAAATTAGGAACACCAAGTGCAGTTACGACAATATCTGCTTGCAAAGTTAATTCTTCTAAATTCGTAGTACTCGAATGTGCTAAAGTTACCGTGGCGTCACCAGGATAATCTTTCCTGCTTAATAAAATACTCATCGGTTTACCAACGATTCTAGATCGTCCAATAACTACGACATGTTTTCCTTTGGTAGGAATTTCGTTTCGTTCTAATAACTGTAAAATTCCGTAAGGAGTTGCAGGAATAAAAGATTCCATATCCAAAGCCATTTTACCAAAATTTTCTGGATGAAAACCATCCACATCTTTTTTAGGGTCTATTGCATTAATAACAACTTCCTGATCGATGTGTTTAGGCAATGGTAATTGAACAATGAATCCGTCAATAGCGTCATTATTATTTAGTTTTTCTATTTCTGCAATTAATTCTTCTTGTGTAATTGTAGCGTCAAGATTAACTAAAGTAGAACCAAAACCGACTTGCTCACAATCTTTTATTTTACTACTAACATAAGTTTGCGAAGCACCATTTTCTCCAACCAAAATAGCTGCTAAATGAGGCGCTTTTTTACCTTCATCTTTCAGGTGATCAACCGCTTGTTTTACTTCTTGTTTAATTTGTTTGGATAATTTTAATCCGTCTAAAATTTGCATTTTGTGTTTGTTTTTGCAAAGATAAAGCGAAAAACGTGCTTGCCCAATTTTTTACATTGCCTTTTTCTCGCGAATATTCTTAATCTTTGCAAAGTCAAAAATTATTCTTTTGGAAAAAATTGGAATTATTGGTGGTGGAGCAGCAGGATATTTTCTAGCAGCTAATTTATTGCCAGAAATTGGAAAAAATACAATCTTATTCGAGCAAGCTTCTTCTCCTTTACAAAAGGTTAGAATTTCCGGTGGCGGAAGGTGTAATGTAACCCATGCTTGTTTCGATCCGAGGGAATTGGTCGAGTTTTATCCGAGAGGAAAAAAAGAATTATTGAGTGTTTTTCATCAATTTCAACCAGGTGACACAATGGAATGGTTCGAGAGTAGAAAAGTTGCTTTGAAAATTGAAGATGATAATCGAATTTTTCCGCAATCTAATACTTCTCTTTCGATTATTGAATGTTTACTAAAAGAAGTAGAAAGATCGAAGGTAACAATAAAATTAAGCGAAGGAATTCAGGAAATAAAATATCAAGATGAGCAATTTATTGTATCGACAAATGATCAAAAGTATCAATTCGATCAATTGATTATTGCGACAGGATCTTCTGTTAAATTCTGGAAAATCATTAAAACTTTAGGGCATAAAATAGTAGAGCCTGTTCCGTCTTTATTTACATTTAATTGTAAAGATGTTCGTATAAAAGAGTTGATGGGTGTTTCTTTTGAACAAGCTGAGGTTGAGGTTTTAGGAAAGGATTTGGAGTCGGAAGGACCTTTGTTAATCACGCATTGGGGATTTAGCGGTCCTGCAATTCTAAGATTGTCTGCCTGGGGCGCTTTGGTGTTGAATCATGAGAAATACGATTTTAAAATAAAAATTAATTTTATTCAACAGGATTTAGAAGATTGTATTGATTTTCTAAATTCGTTAAAACAAAATCAACCGAAAAAGAATTGTTATTCGAACAATCCATTTGCTTTTCCGAAGAGATTTTGGCAATCGATTTTACATTTTCTAAAGATCAACGAACAGTTGAATTTTGCGGATCTTAATAAAAGTCAAATTCAAAATATAGCCAAAGAATTAACGCAAGGAATTTATGATATTAAGGGTAAAAGTACTTTTAAAGATGAATTTGTTACAGCTGGAGGTGTTGATCTTAAGGAGGTTAATTTTCGGAAAATGGAAAGTAAAATTATTCCCAATTTATATTTTGCGGGTGAAGTGTTAAATATTGATGCGATTACAGGTGGATTTAATTTTCAGGCTTGTTGGTCAGAAGCTTATCTTATTGCAAATGAATTAAATAAAAAATTTAAAGTGTAAAAAATACACAATTAAATTAAAATGTTAATTAATTGATTTTAAGAAAGTTTAAAAAATTATTATGTAAGCATAACAATATTTAAATTAAACAATTATATTTGTGTTAATAATATTATAAAATAAACAGATTATGAAGAGACTTTTTTTAACAATAGCTATGCTAGGTTTATGTTCTTCAGCTTTTGCTGGAGGGTATCGTGTAGCTCTTCAAGGGGTTCGTCAAGCTGCTATGGGTGGTGTAAGTGCAGATGTTCGTGATGCGAGTATTGCATTTTATAATCCTGCAGGTTTGGCATTTGTAGATAGTAAACTGAGTGTTTCTATCGGTGGTTTTGGTGTTAATACCGAAGCTAGGTGGCAAGATCCTTTAACATTAAGTCGTTCTGTTACAGATAATAAAATGTCTACTCCTATTTATGCAGCAGTAAGTTACAAACCAACAGATGATTTGGCTGTAGGTCTTAGTGTAACAACACCTTATGGTAGTTCGTTAACTTGGCCGAAAGATTGGGAAAACAGAGCGAATGTGACCAAAATTGAGCTACAATCATTTTACATTCAACCAACGGTTGCTTATAAATTTAATGAATGGTTTAGTTTGGGGGTGGGAATGATTTTCGCAAGAGGATCGGTAGATTTAGATCGTACGATGTCGGTTGCTGGTAATGATATTGAGTTAAATATTAAAGATAAAGACGCAACAGGTAGAGGATTTAATATTGGAGCATATTTCAAACCATCAGATAAATTAGCTTTTAGTATTGCTTATAAATCAAAAGTTGATATGGAAGCAAATAAAGGTAATTTAACTTGGTCTAATGTTCCTGCGGTTTTACAATCAAATCCAAACTTTGCAGTTAATAAATTTAATGCATCATTACCATTAGTTTCAGAATTTACATTTGGTATTGCTTATCGTCCAATCGAAAGATGGTTAATTGGTGCAGATGTTGTGGTTAACGGATGGAGCAGATACAAAGCATTAACATTTAACTTATATGACGAAGAAACGGGTGCAGGATATGCAAATTCGGCAACTAAAAACTTCAAAGATACTGCGATTTTACGTTTCGGAACAGAATACGCTTTTACAGATATGATTATGGGACGTGTAGGTTATTCGTTTGACCCTACACCAGTACCAAGTGAATATTGGTCATCAGAAACGCCAAGTACAGATCAGCACACAATTTCTGCAGGTGTTGGATTTAAATTTGGTAACGGATTTTATCTTGATTTGATGGGTCAGTATTTGATGGGAGAAGAACGCTATGTTCATAATATCGAGTCTAATTTCCAAGGAGATTTCAAAGTAAAAGCTTTGAATTTTGGTGTTGGATTAACATATAATTTAAAATAATCTCGCTTTATGAAAAATTTCAATAAAATAATATTAGCTGCATTAGCAGTTACCTTTTTTAGTTGTAGTGATGATTTTGATAATCCAGTAGAAGATTTTCAAGTAACATCAGGAACAGCTGATTTTACCAAATATGTAGCATTAGGAAATTCCTTAACTTCTGGTTACATGGATAATGCTTTGTATATCTCTGGTCAAGAAAATTCATATCCAAATATTTTATCAGGATTAATGAAACCTGCTGGAGGAGGAGAGTTTACACAACCTTTGATGCCAGATGATATTGGTGGTTTTTCTAATTTTGCTATAGCGGGAAAATTACAATTACAATTGGTAAATGGCTCGTTAAGTCCTGTACCTACTCCAGCTCAATCACCTTTTACACCTGCAAGTGGTTCTTATAATAATATGGGAGTTCCTGGTGCTAAATCGTTTCATTTAGGTGTTGCTGGTTATGGTAATCCTGCTGGGATTGCTGCTGGGACAGCAAATCCATATTATGCAAGATTTGCATCAAGTTCAACATCTTCTGTTATAGCAGATGCTGTTGCGCAAGCACCAACATTCTTTTCGTTATGGATTGGGAATAATGATGTATTGTCTTATGCAACAAGTGGTGGTGCAGGAGTAGATCAATCAGGAAATACAAATCCAGCTACTTATGGTTCTAATGACATTACAGATCCAAATGTTTTGGCAAATGTAATTGATGGTTATGTGAAAGCATTAACTGCGAATGGTGCAAAAGGTGTAATTGCAAATATACCAAGTGTGACTTCTGTTCCGTTTTTTACAACAGTTCCATCTAAACCTTTAACAACCTTACAAGATGCGCAGGTTTCAGCATTAAATACTGCTTATGCTACTTATAATGGAGCTTTGGCACAAGCTAAAGCTGCTGGAGTATTGACGGATGCAGAATATCAAAAGAGGTTGATTAATTTTACTGCTGGTACTGCTAATGGAGCAGTAATGGTTGATAAGTTCTTAACAGATCTTTCGGCAATGGGGATTCCAAGTTATAGACAAACAACAACTAAGGATCTTCTTTTATTACCAGCTTCAACAGCTTTACAACAGGGGTACGGAACATCTTTGCAATTACCAGATTCTTTGGTTTTGTCTGAAGATGAGTTAGCAAAAGTGGAAGCGGCTGTTATTGCGTACAATACAAAAATTGCTGCAATCGCAACTGCCTATGATGTAGCATTAGTTGATGCAAATGCGGAGATGAGAAAAATTGCAAACTCAGGTCTTACATTCTACGGAACAACTTATACAACTACGTTTGTTTCTGGAGGTGCGTTTTCTTTAGATGGTGTGCATCCAACAGGAATTGGTTATGCTATTGTTGCAAATATGTTTGTAGATGCAATCAATAGAAAATATAATTCTACTTTAAGACACGTTAATCCAAATCATTACAAAGGAGTAACTTTCCCAGGCGGATAATAATTAATTTATAATAAAGTAATAAAGATAATTCTCGTTCTAATGATTTAGGACGAGAATTTTTATTTCCCATTGTTTTGTATTTTTAAATGATTAAAAATATTTGATTGTTTACTGATGATATGGTATTTTTTTTTGTTTAATGTAATTAATAATTTATTTTTTTAACTAAAGTTTTGCATATTAAAATATAATGTATAATTTTAAGATAAATTAACATTTATACATTATTTATGAAGAAAAGTTTACTCACGCTATTTCTTGTTGGTATTTCATCAATAGGAATGGCTAAAACTAATCCGTGGCAAACAAATCTTGTTGATTACGGATTTCGATCTCCATTTAAATCAGTCACCGCAAGTTTAGCAGACTATTGTACACCTTCACTTCCATCAACAGTAGAGGCGATTACTTTGGTTTCTATAGGTGAGATTAATAATCCTTCACCAAAAACAGGCGCTCCTGGATATGAAGATTTTACCTCTTTAGCTCCGGCTCAGTTGAAAATTGGTGATTCTTATGAAATCAAATTTAAAGGAGATACTGGTGGTAATTTTGCAACAAGTTATACTGTTTTTATTGATTACAATCAAGATGGTGTTTTTGATGCTAATGAAAGAACAGATGTAGGTTACATTCAAAATTCAACAGGTGAAGATGATTTAGAATTGTTGGGTTCTATAGTTGTATCAGAAGATGCTCTTGTAGGAGAGACTAGAATGCGAGTATTGAAGAGATACACTTCAAATGTTACAATAGCTTACGCAACAGACGGTTGTACTTTAGGTTCTTCTTATGGGCAAATTGAGGATTATACAGTTAATATCTTACCGATGGCAGGCTGTTTAGCTGCACCTAATGGACTTTATCCTACTGCAACATTTTCACCAAATACGTTTGATGGAACTGCTTATAATGTTACAACTGCAGGTTGGACAGGGGAGTATTCTAACGTAAAAGTAAAAGAAGGGTTTACTTATACATTTTCTACAGCAGCTGGTACGCAATTTATTACAGTTGGAGATGCTGCAGGTGAAAATATTTTAAAATCAGGTGTAGGTTCTGTTACTTGGAAAGCAGATAGAACAGATGTTGTACGTTTCTATACACATCTAGCAGATGATTGTACATATTCTTCTGCAGGTGTTACAAGAGTACTTTCTGCGGTAGCTCCTGTTAGGTCAGCAGCTGATAATTGTACAGTAGAGTCTCCATCAAATAACTTCGAAAATGGAGGTGTTTTAGGAGGAACAGGTAACCAAGAATTAGCATTCCACGTTAATGTAGCTCCTTATCAATTAATTACAGGTACAGGTGTTAAGTTAAGTATGTTAGGAACTACATCATTTGTTAATTTTGAGATTTACAATTCAGATGCAAGCGGACTTCCAGGTGAATTGAAACAAACTTTAACAGGTACGATAACAGAAAATGTAAGTACAGGTACAGCGTTTAATTTACCAACATTTGATGTAACAGCTACATTCTCTGAGGATGCGGTGTTTAACGGTGATGAGTCTAGTAGATATTGGGTGAAAGTTTTATCTGATGCTGCTGGTATAGAATCGACAACATCAAGTCCGACGACTGTAAATATGGCATTTAAATCAACAGGTACTACAGGTCTTTGGAGATATTCTACAGGTGATTTGGTTTATCAGTTAGAATCAGAATGTTCTTCTACTATAGAAGGTGATGAATGTAATCAATCAGTTGCTTCTAATAATTTAGAAAATGGATCATTTATTGGTGGTGATGGAGCTCAGAAAATTGCTTTTGATATTTCAGTAGGTAGTCAGCAAAAATTAACTGCTACAGGTATAGATTTGAATCTTTTCGATGGTCAAACATATGTTAATTTCGAATTATATTCAAGTGTTAATGATGCACCAGGAGAATTGTTACAATCTGTAACAGGTGTGATTGAAAGCTCTACTCCAGTAGGTACAGCTTTTGGATATCCTGTAAATAAAGTTAGTGTATCTTTTGCATCTCCTATTGTTTTAGATGGAGCGAATGGAACACGTTATTGGTTATCTGCAGATTCTGATGCAATAGCTTGGGAATCAACAAGTACAGGCGTGTTGGGATTACCAATGGCATTTAGTAATTCTTCAACTTCAGGTGCTTGGCAAGTAGATCCTTCAGATGATTTAGTTTATACTTTAAAAGCAATCTGTGAAGGTGATCCTGACGAACCAGAAGAACCAGGAGAAGTAGAGTATTGTATCCCAGAAGCAATATGTTCTGACGGAGATAACATCACAAATGTAACTTTCCAAGAGATTAATAATACAACTGACTGTGAGTCTGCAAATGGATATAGTGACTATACAGCTATGAAAGCAAATGTAGAAGCGGGAGGTTCTTATCAAATTTCGGTAACTGTTGGTGCTGGTTGGACTTACGAAACAGTAATGGTATGGATTGATTTTGATAAAAATGGAGTTTTTGATACAGATGAGTATTTTGCTGTTGGTGATTCTACTCCAGGTACACAAACAGGTACTATTGCAATTCCTGCTGATGTTGCAAATGGTGAATACCGTATGAGAGTTAGAAACCTAGCGTTGAATCCAAACCATGCAGATACTGGTGATTTAGCAACTTATGCTTGTTCAGAAGCAATAGAATACGGAGAAATAGAAGACTATACATTAGTTGTAGGTGAATTGGGTGTTTCAGACTTAAATGGTTCTAAATTAAGTTTATATCCAAATCCTGTGAAAGATGTGTTGAATATTTCATCTAAAACATTAATCAAAACAGTAGAATTTGTAAACATAGCTGGTCAAGTAGTAGCTACTCATAAAGTAGATAATGCTAAAGCTGCTGTAAATGTTTCTAGTTTAACTGCAGGTGTTTATGTAGTACGTACAACCGATGTTAACGGAAAAGTACAATCTTATAAAGTGATTAAAAAATAATCATAAATAAATATTAATTTATTTGAAGCCACTCTTCTTAGAGTGGCTTTTTTATTGAATTTTATGTAAATTTCATCATTGTAAAAAGAATATTATATATGAAAAGATTTTTTATATTTTCAACTGCATTAGTGTTTTTGGGTTGTGCTAATCATACATTTTCTATAAGCGAAAAAGATAATCTTATCAAAGAATTAGAATACATCAGAAAAATAGATCAAGAATTTGCTGGCGTTCCATCTACTGAAATGAAAGAAAAATATGGCATAGAAAAAGCTTGGGATATTTTTGAGAAGAAAAGAGACAGTGTTTCTGTTGATAACCAAGAAAAAATAAAAGAGATGACTTCTAATTATGGTTTTTTGGGTAAAGATAAAGTAGGAAATCATTCATCAACTATTTGGTTGGTTGTACAACATGCAGATAATGATGTTGATTTTCAGAAAAAAATGTTGAAAATTTTCAAAAAAGAACTCAGAAAAAATAATATAAGTAAAAGTAATTATGCATACTTAGAAGATAGAATTGCTTCTAATACAGGTAATAAACAAAGATTTGGGACGCAAGTAGAATACAATAAAAAAGGACAAGCTGTACCTAAAAATGGTTTGATAGATAGTCTAAAGGTTGATCAATACAGAATTGATTTTGATATGGATTCTTTGAAAATATATTACAATGAAATGACACAAATGCATTTCGAAATGAATAAAGAAAATTTTTTGAAACAAGGAATTCAGGAAGCTCAGTTATATCGATAAAAAAAGAGAGATTAATCTATAATCTCTTTTTTTTTATCTTAAAGTGTAATATCTGGATTTTCACCTTTAGCTTTCGCCTCATTTATTTTTCGTTCTAATTCTGCCTGAATGTCTTCTAAAACAGGTTTTACAGTAGAATCTGGTAAATCAGAAATGCGAATATACATCAATCCATCAATCGCATCGTTAAACTTTGGATCAACGTTAAAAGCAATCACTTTTGCATTTTGTTTGATGTATTTCTTGATTAGTACTGGTAATCTAAGCATGTTAGGTTCTAGTTCATCAATCAATTTATCAAACTTATTAAGATCAGCATCAGATTCAAAAATCAATGAACGATCTTCGTCTTTAAGTTTCACTTTATACTCATTTTTTGCATGAACATATTGCGAAACGATCGGATCATAATAATGCGAACGCATAAACTCGATCATCAAAGATTTAGAAAAATCAGAAAATTGATTACTAATACTTACTCCGCCCATGATAAATTTCTGTTGCGGATTACGTAAAGTTACATGTACAATTCCGCGCCAAAGCAAAAATAAAGGCATTGGCTTTTGCTGATATTCTTCCACAACAAATGCACGTCCCATCTCGATACATTTCTTAAAAAATGGATGAATTTCTGGCTCGAAATTAAAAAGTTCACTGATGTAAAATCCTTTTACGCCATATTTTTTAAAAACTTCTGCACCCAAAGCCATGCGATAGGCACCAACAATTTTGTCGTTTTCCTTATCCCAAAGAATCAAATGATGGTAATGATTATCGTACCAATCCAAATCAATTTCATGGTTTGTTCCTTCGCCAATTGCTCGGAAAGTAATTTCTCTTAATCGTCCAATTTCTCTCAAAATATTCGGAATATTTTGCGCCAAAGAAAAATAACATTCGTATTGATTACTGGTAAAAAGTAAACTCATCGAATCTGATTTTAAAGTTTCGATGTCTTTCTTTAGTAAATCTGGCGAAGTTTCAGAAATAATTTCTTGTGGCTTAGAAGCTTTGCTTAATTGCGGAATAAATTGCGGAATAATTTTTAAGGGTAAATTCGGAATGCTAGATGGAATTTTCTTAATAGAATCAATCGATAAATTTTCTCTCAACGAATTTTTCTTTCCATAAAAAGATGACAAAATATAAACTTTCTTGCGTAAAAAAGTTTTAAATTCTGCTAAAGTTTTATGTTCCTCTTGATTTTTTACTAAAATTGGTTTTCCGATTCTGATCTGAATTGGTTTTGATCTTTTTCTAATCATTTCAGATGGTAACATCGCAGTTTGTAAGTCTGGATGCATTTTAGCAACGCGATAAAACAATTGACTATTTCTAGCTCTGAAATACATTGGAATAATCGGAACCTTGGCTTTTTGCGCCAATCTTATGGCAGAATCTTGCCATTCACGATCGATGATTTCTTTTTCGTCGTTTTTATAAGAAACTTCTCCCGCAGGAAAAATTCCTAAACATCCACCATCTTTTATTTGTTGCAAAGCCGCTCGTAATCCATTGACACTGTTATAAGCATCTTTTCTACTTTCAAAGGGATTTACAGGAATTACGATAGGTTCTAAAGGTTTGATTTTATGCAACAAGAAATTTCCCATTACTTTAAAATCAGGACGAATTTTACCAATAGCATGCATCATAATGATGCCATCTAATGCTCCTAAAGGATGATTGGCTAATAGAATAAAAGGTCCAGTTTTCGGAATTCGGTTAAGGTCTTCTTCATGGATTTCGTAATCAACATCAATATCATCTAAAAGATAATCTAGGAATTCTTGTGCAGGTAAATGTTTACCTCTGTTATAAATGTCGTTTACAACATTCATACGAGTCAACATTTTTATGCTCCATGCAATTGGTTTACCCAAGAAACCGAACTTTTTTAGCCCAATTCCGTCAAAGATGTCGTTTGTAGATACAATTCCCATTGTTATGCTTTGGTAACGATTTGTAATGTCTCCTTCACAGTTTGTCTTAATAATTCTTTTTGATCTGGAATGATTTGATCAGAATTTTCATCAAAATGACGGATAGTGTAAAGATTTACATTCTCATCGTGTTCTATTTTATAATTCGTGTTTAGGTTTTCAATCAATTCATTCAAATGATTGTATTTGTCTTCAATACATAAAGATAAACTAATTGCAGAATTTTGCATCAAATTTACTTTGATCTTTGCATCGTATAATTGATTAAAAATACCACTTAATTTATCTTCTGTTATAAAAGAGAAATCTTTACTAGAAATTCGGATTAAATGTTGTTCTTTCTTTAGAATAAAACAAGGGACTTTTGGCTCTAATGGTGTTCCTTTTTTTACTGCTGTTCCATCGGCTGTTGGATTGATAAAAGATTTTACAAAAAACGGAATTTCTTTGTTTTGTAATGGTTGCATAGTTTTCGGGTGAATAACAGATGCACCGTAATAAGCCAACTCAATAGCTTCTTCGTAAGAAATATGATTCAGTAAAACTGTGTCTTTAAAATATCTAGGATCGGCATTTAAAACGCCAGGGACGTCTTTCCAAATGGTCATGTTTTCAGCATCAAGACAATAAGCAAAAATAGCTGCAGTATAATCAGAACCTTCTCTACCCAAAGTCGTTGTGAAATAATTATTATCAGAACCTAAAAAACCTTGTGTAATGTAAAATTTGTCTTGAGATATTTTCTTGACATTTTTTTCGGTTTCTTCCCAGTTTACTTTTCCTTCACGATATGTGCTATCTGTTTTAATGTAGTCTCTAACATCTAACCATTCGTTCTCAATGCCAGAATTATTTAGATAAGCGCTGATGATTTTTGTAGAAGCAAGTTCACCGTTACAAACAATTTGATCGTAAACATAACTGTAATTTGGTGATTTGTTTCTTCTAAGAAATGCAACAATATCGCCAAAGAATAATTTTAAATCTGCTGTAATTTCGTTTTCTTGCTGCCCAAAAAGTTCATTTACAATTTTTAAATGATCATTTTCTATTTGATTGATTTTAGATTCATAATCGCCCTTGTCAAAATACAATTTCACGACTTCTTCTAATGCATTGGTTGTCTTGCCCATAGCAGAAACTACCATAAATGTTTTATCATAACCAACTGTCTGTAATAAATTGGCAACATTTCTTACGCCTTCTGCATCTTTCACAGAAGCTCCCCCAAATTTGAAAACTTTCATCTTATTTTTTAATGTAAACTAACTACAAAGATAAGACTTAAGCTTTTTAATTTATCGAATGAAAATCATAAATACTTAAAAAATTAATAAAGATTGAAACTTTTTATTCCTAAATTATCTTCCTAATTTTACGCAACAAAACACAAACTATTAATATGGTACAAAACACACACACCACTCTTGGTGAATTCATTATCAAAAAACAAGAAGATTTTATTTATTCAAGTGGTGAGTTAACTCGCTTATTGAGTTCTATAAAATTGGCTACTAAAGTAGTTAATTATAAAGTCAATAAGGCTGGATTGGTGAACATTTTAGGTGATTACGGAAACGAAAATGTACAAGGAGAAAAACAACAAAAATTAGATGTTTTTGCAAATGAAGTTTTTATAGAAACACTTTCTCAGCGCGAAGTTGTGTGTGGAATTGCTTCTGAGGAAAATGAAGATTTTATAGAAATTCATCCAACAACTAATGCAAATAATAGCAAATATGTTGTTTTGATTGATCCTTTAGATGGATCTTCTAATATTGATGTTAATGTTTCTGTAGGAACGATTTTCTCTATTTATAGAAGAATTTCAGAACCAGGAACACCTGTAACAATTGAAGATTTTTTACAGCCAGGTAATAAACAAGTTGCTGCGGGGTACATTGTTTATGGGACTTCTACTATGTTGGTTTTTACAACTGGTAATGGAGTGAATGGTTTTACGCTTAATCCTGGAATTGGAACTTTTTATCTTTCTCATCCAAATATGACGATTAGTGAAGATGGAAATATTTATTCTGTAAATGAAGGGAATTATGCAAAATTCCCGAAAGGTGTAAAACAGTTTATCAAATATTGTCAAGAAGAAGAAGGTGAGCGTCCATATACTTCTCGATACATTGGTTCACTTTGTTCAGATTTTCATCGAAATATGTTGAAAGGCGGGATTTATATTTATCCCTCAGGAACAAATAATCCGAATGGTAAATTACGTTTGTTGTACGAATGTAATCCAATGGCATTTTTGGCAGAACAAGCAGGAGGAAAAGCTTCTGACGGTTACCAAAGAATATTAGATATTCAACCAACAGAATTGCATCAACGTGTGCCGTTCTTTTGTGGATCTAAAAATTTGGTAGAAAAAGCAGAAGAATTTATGTTGAAATGTAAAGACGAGAATTAAACTCTTTATTAATAAAAAGTAAAAACCCATTCAATTTTGAATGGGTTTTTTAATATCTAGTTGTAATAATGATTAATCATTAAGTTTAAGAACTGCTAAGAAAGCGGATTGCGGAACTTCTACACGTCCAATCTGACGCATTTTCTTTTTACCTGCTTTTTGCTTTTCTAATAATTTACGCTTACGAGAAATATCTCCACCATAACATTTTGCTGTTACATCTTTACGTAAAGCTTTAATGGTTTCACGAGCGATGATTTTTGCTCCAATTGCAGCTTGGATTGGAATGTCAAACTGTTGACGAGGAATTAATTCACGTAATTTCTCACACATTTTTTTACCAATATTGTAAGCATTGTCAACATGTATTAATGCAGATAAAGCATCTACTACTTCACCATTAATCATGATGTCAACTTTTACCAATTTAGAAGCTTTCATCCCCGAAGGAGAATAGTCAAAAGATGCATAACCTTTTGAAATTGATTTTAAACGATCATAAAAATCAAAAACAACTTCAGCCAAAGGCATATCGAAAACCATTTCCACACGATGTTGTGTCAAATAATTTTGCGATTGTAATTCGCCACGTTTCTCTATACATAAACTCATTACAGGACCAACAAATTCTGATTTAGTAATGATTGCGGCACGAATATAAGGTTCTTCTACACGATTTAATCCAGATGGATCTGGTAATTCTGACGGATTATGAACTGCGAATGCTTTTTCTGGATCTTTTTCTAAATAAGCCAAATAAGAAACGTTAGGAACAGTGGTAATCACGGTCATGTTGAATTCTCGCTCTAAACGTTCTTGTACAATTTCTAAATGCAACATTCCTAAAAATCCACAACGGAAACCAAATCCAAGAGCAGCAGAAGATTCTGCTTCAAACGTAAGCGAAGCATCGTTTAAACGTAATTTTTCTATCGACGAACGTAAATCTTCGTAATCTTCTGTATCGACAGGATAAATACCAGCAAAAACCATTGGTTTTACTTCCTCGAAACCATCGATAGCCTCAGAAGCTGGATTATCTACCAAAGTAATTGTGTCACCAACTTTTACTTCAGATGCATCTTTAATACCAGAAATGATGTAACCAACATCACCAGTTTTTATCACTGGCTTTTCTACCTGAGATAATTTTAAGGTTCCGATTTCATCAGCACCGTATTTTTTACCAGTAGCCATGAATTTTACTTGCTGTCCTTTTTTTATCTCACCATTAACAACTTTATAGAAAGCTTCGATTCCACGAAATGGATTGTACACAGAGTCAAAAATAAGCGCTTGTAAAGGAGCATCAGGATCACCTTTAGGAGCAGGAACTTTTTCTATAATTGTATGTAAAAGATGTTCTACACCTTCTCCTGTTTTACCACTTACGCGTAAAACATCATCAGGATCACAACCAATTAAATCGACAATGTCATCGGTTACTTCTTCTGGATTTGCAGAAGGTAAATCGATTTTATTTAAAACTGGTATAATTTCTAAATCATTTTCTAAAGCCAAATAAAGGTTAGAAATGGTTTGTGCTTGAATACTTTGTGCAGCATCAACAATTAATAAAGCACCTTCGCAAGCGGCAATAGAACGAGAAACCTCATAAGAGAAATCTACGTGCCCAGGAGTGTCGATTAAGTTTAATATATATTTTTCACCATCTTTCTCATATTCCATTTGGATAGCGTGCGATTTAATGGTAATTCCACGTTCGCGCTCCAAATCCATATCATCAAGGGTTTGATTTTGTAATTCACGATCTGTAACGGTTTTAGTTACTTGTAGCAATCGATCGGCTAAAGTACTTTTCCCATGATCTATGTGAGCGATAATACAAAAGTTACGGATATTCTTCATGTTCTAATTCTCGAATAGGCAAAAATAATCTTTTCCCATCATACTGCAATATTTTATAAAAAATAAAGTGTTTTAATTGTTTGATTATTTTATGATTTGTGTTAATCGAGTTATAGAAAAAGTCATTATTTGAATCGTGTCACTATTTTTATGTTTGATTTTTAGAACATTCTTTCATTTTTATGTAAATCACTTTTAATTGTCAACGCAGTTGTCAACACGCAAATTCAGTTAAAATTCTTAATAGAAGTAAATTTACATTAAACAATTAATGACATGAAGTTCACAATTAAAAAAATTGTTGCTTTGTTAATGACAATACTTTTTATAAAAGTTACAGCACAAAGCACAAATCTTACAAATCAAAATGGTTACCAAGTATCAAAATCAACAGGTGGATTTTCTTTATTATCCAATTATAAAAATTTAAAAGTTAATCAAGAAAAAAAATCAAGTAAAGAATCTAATCAAAAATCATCACCTCAATTAGGTTTAGATTTTAAGAAGGATAGAAATAAGTCTGAAAATAATTTCGAGTTTTTTGGAGGACAAGCTTATAAAGGAAATAATGTGCCTTATGCATCTATTACAGATACTGATGGAAATACCTATATCACTGGCGCGAGTAGTAACGAAAATCAAACTTCTGGTGATTTTTTTACGATGAAAGTTGGTGCTGATGGACAAATACTCTGGCAACAAAGAGAACAAGCAACAATTTATGCAGTAGAATTTGGTGCTCAAATTAAATTTGATAACGATGGTAATGTTGTCGTTTCTGGACTCAAATGGAATGGAAATGACATGGATATTCGGTTAATAAAATACACAAGCTCTGGAAATAAATTGTGGGAGACAACATTTGATAATGGAAAACAAGGTTTGGAAGTACCAAATAATTTATCAATAGATCAGTTTGGAAATATTTACATCGCAGGATTTACTTGGTCTGGAAATTCTGTAGATTATCTTACTTTGAAATACAATAGTAATGGAGAGAAACAATGGCATAAAACAGAAAATCCTAACGGAGGAGAGTTCTGGAACGAAGCAACTGCTGTAACATCAGATAATAATGGGAATGTTCTTGTTACAGGTTACAGCCCAAATGTAGAAGGATGGTTAAATTATCATACCATTAAATACAGTCAAGATGGTGTGAAAATTTGGGAACAAGCTTATAATTATGAAAGTTCAGATCCAGAGAATATTGCTCCAGTTACGAATTCTGTTGCTCGTGCAATTATTACAGATTCTGATAATAATATTTATGTAACAGGAACATTTGATACCTATTTAAACCGTATAGGAACAATTAAATACAATGCTAGTGGAGAACAACAGTGGATGAAAACGTATAAAAATGAGAATGATCTAACCAACGGTTGGAATGTGGAAATTAAAGATAATAAATTGTACGTTGGTGGTAGTCATAGAGGTGGTTTTTCTGATGATGGAACTGTACTGATTTCTTATAATTTTGACGGAACTCAAAATTGGGTAAAAGAAACAAATGATTTAATAGAATCAGCAAACTCAGAATTATCTTTTGATACGAATGGAAACATTATTGTTTCTTCTAACGGAATGACACAAGGGGCGGAAGTTTGGGAACAAGATGTTGCAGCTCGTGCTTATCAATATACTCCAAATGGTGATCTGTTGGGAGAATCGGCTTTTGTTATTTCTACATCTACAGGAACAGCTAGCATGGGAAATATGGCAGGAGTTGGTACGGATGCTGATGGGAATGTCTATTTTTCTGTGAATTCTTATTACACAGATAAAGGTTTTGTTTTCGAAACAGTGAAATCAAGTTTTGCAAATACATCTCCAGAAATAGAATGGAGCTCAGTTTATACCAATCTTGGTTCTCCAGATGCAATTATGTTAAATTCTTTTTCAGATTATAAAGGAAATACACTTTCAACAGGTTCTTATTATACTTATTCTGATGAAATTTTGAATGTAAACTATTTTATTGTTAAACATAATGAAAATGGAAATGTTGTTTGGAATAAAGTTTTTAATTCAGAAAATGGAAATCCAGCAGAAGGGATTATAGGTAGAGCAGATAAGAACGGAAATGTCTATATTGGTTTAATTCCTTCATTTGAACAATTCCCTAAAATGCTGAAAATTATAAAACTATCACCAGAAGGAACAGCGTTGTGGTCAAAAGAAATCGAATGGACGAGTTCGGTAGCTTTTGTTTTGGAACCTCAAACAGATGGTTCAGTTTACATTGCAGGTAGAACCAATCAACCAGGAGGAAGTAATTCTGCTGTCGGAATCAAGCTTAACGCTGATGGTTCAGAAGCATGGAAAACTTTTTTACCAAATACAGCTGGTCAAATCAATATAGGTAAGGTTAATAACGATGGAGAATTTATTATTACAAGTTCTAATTTTACATCTATCAAATTGAATTCTGACGGTTCTATAGCTTGGACATCGCCTGTTAATATTCAAGGTCAAACAATTACTGCAACAGATTTACTTCTTGCAAAAGATGGAAGTTTTTATATCAACGGAAATACATCTCAGGAAGATATGCTTCTTGTGAAATTAGATGTAGATGGTCAAATGTTATGGTACAAAACCTTTGGAGATCAGGCGAACAATGAACGTTCTTATACCGTTAAATCTTTTAGCGATGGTTCGGTAGGAATGATTGGTTACAGTTTGGCAATCAATGGTGATATTCACAATGTTTTATTAAAATATAGTACAGAAGGTGATTTGGTTTGGAATGTAACGTCAGATAATATGCGTTATTACAATGATTTCTATATTGATGCTTCTGATAAATCATACGTTCTGAATCAAGAAATTATAGATCCATCAAGACATAAAATTGTCGTAAGCCTTTTTCCGATCGCTTCATTATTAACGGTGGATAAAAATGGTGAAAACAAAAAAGAAACTCAATTTATTGGACCAGAATTTTCTGAATTTTATCCTAAAAAATTAATACCAAATAACAACAATAAACTTTTGTTAGCGGGTACAGTTGCAGATCAAAGTTTTTATAGAGGTCTTTACTTTTTAGAAACAGATTATGATGGAACTTTGGATGTTTCTGATGAGGTTATTACAGATAAAAAGAAAGATGTTTTAGGACAGAACTTTCCAAATCCAGCTAATGAAAAAACAACTATTCCTTTTACCTTATCAGAAGATAGTAAAGTTGTGATAAGATTGTATAATTTACAAGGTAGTTTTATAACAGAAATAACAAATGCATCTTATAGTGCAGGAAAAAATAAAGTTGACTTTACAACAAAATCTTATCCTACAGGAGTTTATTTATATCAACTAGATATCAATGGTCGTAAACAAACTAAAAAAATGTTGATTAATTAAGATTTGAAATTAAAAAAAAACAAAAGCTCTAAATTAAATATTTAGGGCTTTTTTGTTTAAGAAACACAAAAAAATTATATTTGAAATACAATGCTGAATGTAAAAATAGTAAGGTATTTTATAGGTTTAATTGTGTTTCTAAACTTAACAATTTCCTGTAAAGAGAAAAACAAGGTTACTCCACCAATCAATACATTTTCTGTTAAACAAACTCCTACTAACTTAATTAAAATAGGAGATGAATTTTCTAGAAAAGGAAATTACGAAGAAGCACTTAATTATTTTACACGTGCTTATAAGCAATTAAAAGAATCTAGAAATGAAGAAGAAACAGCGATTTTACTTAATAATTTAGGTCTTGTTCACTGGCGATTAGCAGATAATAATGCTGCGATGGAATGTTATGTAGAAGCTGCCGAAATTGCACAAACATTAGGAATGAAGAGGCTTTTGGCACTCACGTACACAAATCGAGCATTGATTTATAAAGAAGAAAGAAAGTTTGATGTTGCATTTGAGCATAACAACGTAGCGATTCGGTTATTTAAAGAAATTAATGAACCTAGAGATCTAGCAATTGCTTATAATAATCAAGGTCAGATTTATAGATTTTCTGGTGAATTAGATTCTGCAAAAAAGTATTATTTACTTTCTTTAGATGAATGTAAAAAAATAAATTATTTAGAGGGAATTGCGACCGCTAATCAAAATCTAAGTAATGTTTATGCTAAACAAGGTAATAAAAATAAGGCGCTTTTTGCAGTTCATCAATGTTTAGATTTTAGTTATCAAGTTAAAAGTAAAGTGAGAATAAGTGAAGGGCTTTTAGAAATTTCTCACATCTACGATCAATTTCAAGTACACGATTCTGCGTTGTATTATTTCAAGAAATATTATGAAGTTGATAAAGAAATTTTAGAATCAAATCAAAGTGAACTTTTATCTAAAAATCAAGCAAGTTTGGGTTTAGAAGTTAAAAATCTTCGAATAAAAAATTTACAGAATGAGAAGGAAATAACTCGAACTAGAGTTTTATTAGTTACTGTCATCGCTATTTTTGCTTTACTTGTAGCCGCGGTTTTTGTGTATCGTTATCTTTCTATCATTAAGTTTAGAAAAAAAGAAGTAGAACTAAAGCTCGAAAATTCATTGGAATTAATTAAGGTAAAAGAAGATGAACTGAAATCTTATATTTTAGATCTGACAGATAAAAATAACATCATCAATAAAATGCAAGAGCAACATAATCAGAAAGTCGAAACAGCGTATGATTTAGAAGATTTGATGAAACATAAAATTTTTACAGATGATGGTTGGGATAAATTTAAGATGAAATTCGCAGCAATTTATCCAGATTTTTTCGGTAGGATAAAAGAAAGTGGATTTTCGATAACAGAGGCAGAAGTACGTATTTTAGTTTTGATGAGGTTAAATCTTAATGGTAAGAATATGGCAAATATTTTAGGAATTTCACCTCAAAGTGTGAGAGCATGTAAAATGAGATTGAAGAAAAAATTGCAATTAAATAATTACGAAACTGTTGAAGAATATTTAGATTTTATAGTTTCCTAAAAATATTTTATGTTAAAAAGTGTTGTTTATATTTATATTGTTGTCATATATATTATATTTGCAACAACAAAAAATATATAATCATGAAACAACTAACATTCGCATCATTACAAGTAAAAAACATAGAAGAATCTAAAAATTTTTATACACAAAAATTAGGTTTTGAGATTCAAAATGAAAACCCACAAGCATGTGTTTTTAAATACAATGAGGGTGAAGCTAGTTTTGCAATTCGTACACCATTAGAAACATTAGAAGAAAGAGAATTAGGAGTAGGAGTAGCTATTTGGTTTGCTGTAAACGAAAATGTAGAAGAATTAAAAGAAAAGTTAATTTCGAATGGAGTAGAAACAGCTGGGCCAATAATAGAAACTCCTTTTGGGAGAGCGTTTCATGTAAAAGATATAGATGGTTATAAGCTTACATTTTTAGAAACTAAATAAAAAGTATATGCCAAAGGAAATAGAGTTTCATTTTAAAAGCCCAGAAAATAGTCCAGGTTATCTTTTAGGTCAATTAACTACACATTGGCAACGTAGAATAAAAAAATGTCTAGATCCGTTAGATCTTACACAGACTCAATTTGTTTTATTAGCTGCATTGGGTTGGCTTTCTAAGTCTAATGATTCAGTAACTCAAATTGATATTGCAAATCAAAGTAATGCTGATCGAATGATGGTCTCGAAAGTTCTTAGAACCTTAGAAGATAAAGGTTATATTGTAAGGCAAGTGCACAAGACAGACACAAGAGCAAAAATTATAACATTTACAAATAAAGGTGAAATAATTTTACAGAAAGCATTGCTAGAAGTTGAAAAAACAGATTTGGAGTTTTTTTCTGTTTTGGGTGATGATTTGTCATCTTTTAATCAATTCATGTTGAAGGTTGTAGAAGAACATTTAGAAGGAAATTAAAAAAACTAAGTCCATTAATGCATAAAAAAAGAGATAACTAAAAATAATTATCTCTCTTTGTGACGATGGCAGGATTCAAACCTGCAACCTTCTGAGCCGTAATCAGATGCGCTATTCAGTTGCGCCACATCGCCTTGTTCTCCTTATTGGACTGCAAATATAGGAAGGTTTTGTATTAAAAAACAAATTTTTTAGCGAATATTTTTTTAGTTTTTTTTACAACCTTTGTAAACCAAATATTTAAAAGTAAAAATAAAATGAAATCAGTTGTATTTTCTTTCTTTATTGCCATCACTTTTTTCTCATGTAAGAAAACTACTAAAGAAAATGTCAAGACAAATCAATTAGAATTTGCTAAACATTTAAATTATCAAGAAAATGATCGGTTGTTAACTGTTACATCAGAAAATCAATCGGTAGAATATAATGTTTCTAAGTTACCTTATAAAAAAATTGTACTTACTCAGACTGCAATTATCGGTTATTTAGCAGAATTAGAAGCTTTGGATTTAATTATTGGTGTAACCGATTCTAAATATATCTACAATGATAAGATTCATCAAAATTTAAAAAATGGTTTGATACATGAAATGGGAAATGACAGTGAATTGTTTGTTGAGAAAATTTTAACCGAAAAACCTGATTTATTAATAACTTCTTCTAATCCGAATTATGCAAAATACATAGAAATTATCAAAGCAAGCGGAATTGATGTTTTGACGATAGATGATTACAAGGAAACGACACCGATTGGACGTGCAGAATATCTAAAATTAATCGGGAAATTAATTGGTAAAGAAGAATTAGCAATTAAGAAATTTGATGAAATAAAATCAGAATATTTGGCAACGAAAGCATTGATTGCAAAAGCACCAGAGAAAAAAAATAAAACAATTGTCAATACAATGTATGGCGATGTATGGTATTTACCAGGAAAAAATACATTGCAAACACAATTTTTAAATGATGCACATGCTAATTATGTTTTTGCAAATGATTCGACGATGACAAGTTTGAGTAAGAATTTAGAAGAAGTTTATAGTTTGGCAAAAGATGCTAATTATTGGTTGAATGCAAGTGATTTTAGAACCTTGTCACAAATGAAAGCTTCACATCATCAGTACGAATGGTTTTCTGCTTTTAAAGATAAAAATGTCTACAATACGAATCTGAAAAGTAATGAGAATGGAGCAAATGATTATTTTGAGAAAGGCGTTGCTCGTCCAGATCTTATTTTGAAGGATTTGGGTAAAATCTTTTATCCAGAATTATTTCAAAAGCATTCGTTTTATTTTTATCAAAAATTAAAATAAGACATAAAAAAACCGCTTCTAAAATTCGAAGCGGTTTTTTTATATATCTAACTAAAATAATTCTGATTTGAATTGTTCTAAGAATCTAATGTCATTTTCTGTATATAAACGAATATCACCAATTTGATATAATAACAAAGCAATTCGTTCAATTCCCATACCAAAGGCATAACCAGAAAACTCTTCAGGATCGATGTTTACGTTTTCTAAAACATTAGGATCTACCATACCACAACCCATAATTTCTAGCCAACCTGTTCCTTTCGTCATTCGATAATCGGTTTCTGTTTCTAATCCCCAATAAACATCTACTTCTGCAGAAGGTTCTGTAAAAGGAAAATAAGAAGGACGTAAACGAATTTCTGATTTACCAAAAAGTTCTGTAGTAAAATAACTCAAAGTTTGACGTAAATCTGCAAACGAAACACCTTTATCTATATATAAACCTTCTATTTGGTGGAACATCATATGAGAACGCGAAGAAATTGCTTCGTTTCTATAAACTCTACCAGGCGACAAAGTTCTTATCGGTGGTTGGTTATTTTCCATATGTCTAATTTGGACAGATGAAGTGTGAGTTCGTAGAACGATATCTGGATCTTTTTCTATAAAAAAAGTATCTTGCATGTCACGAGCAGGATGGTATTCTGGTAAATTAAGAGCTGTAAAATTGTGCCAATCATCTTCGATTTCTGGACCTTCTGAAATACCAAAACCTATTTTAGAGAAAATCTCAACAATTCTATTTTTAGTAATATTTATCGGATGTCTAGATCCTAAAACAAAAGGTTCACCAGGTCTTGTAAGATCTAATCCAGCTTTTGTGTCACCATTATTTTCTAGATTTTCTTTTAATTCGTTTACCTTATCGTTTGCTGCATTTTTTAGTTCATTAACAACTTGCCCAAATTCTTTTTTTTGTTCATTTGGCACAGCTTTGAATTGAGCAAATAAATCATTTAAGATTCCTTTTTTTCCTAAAAATTTGATTCGAAATTCTTCGATTTCATTAGCATTTGTAGATTGAAATGCTTTTACTTCTTCTATATATGTTTTGATTTGCTCAATCATTTTAACGATTATTAAGATTACAAATTTAAGAGAATACTCTTTCTAATCAAAGTTTTGTTATTGATTTAATGAATTAAAAAATCCTCAAGAATTTCATCTTAAGGATTTTTTAAATTATTATTTTGAGTTGTATGTTTAAGCAGTTGTTAAACGTACAGTATTGGTAATTCCTTTTTCAAAAGCAGGCATTGCATTCAAGTTGATGATGTAATCACCATATTTTACAAAACCTCTTTCTAAAGCAATTGTATTCACCTCAATTACTGTTTGGTCTGTGCTCGTATCTCTTGGATCGTAGTTAATTGCTTTTACACCCCAAAGTAAATTCAACATTCTATTGATACGTTTACTTGGGTTGAAAACCAAAATATACGCCAACGGTCTGTGAGAAGAAATTTGAAAGGCAGTATAACCAGAATAAGTTAAGGTTGCAATCATTTTTGCGCCTGTTTGTTCTACCATCATTGCTGCATTGTAACAAGCAATATCTGTTACAAAACGCTCGTTTACAACTTTTGGTTGATGTTCTGGAATATTGATGTGCGCATCATCTTCTACAGTTTGTAAAATTTTAGTCATTTTCTCGATTACTTGCACAGGATATTTTCCTACAGAAGTTTCACCAGATAACATCACTGCATCAGCACCATCAAAAACTGCATTAGCAACATCACTTACTTCTGCACGTGTTGGTGTAAGGCTATCAATCATCGATTCCATCATTTGAGTCGCTACAATAACTGGTTTACGAGCCAATTTCGATTTATCGATTAATCTTTTTTGTTCTTTTGGTACAATTTCGAACGGAACTTCTACACCTAAATCACCACGAGCAACCATTAAACCATCAGATGCAACTAAAATATCATCGATGTTTTCTAATGCTTCTGGTTTTTCTATTTTACTGATGATCGGAATTTTAAAAGAAGCATGTTCTTTTATAAATTGTTTAAGATCTTCTACATCTTGTCCTGATCTTACAAATGATAATGCAAACCAGTCGACACGATTTTCAATTGCGAAAACAGCATCTTCTTTATCTTTTTCTGTTAAGGCAGGTAAAGAAATTTTGGTGTTTGGTAAATTAACACCTTTTTTAGATCTTAATGGTCCACCTTGTACAGTTTTTGCTTTTACGATATCTACACCATTTGTTTCGATTACGGTAAGGATTAATTTTCCGTCATCAATCAAAATGTTTTCACCAACTTGTACGTCTTGAGGGAATTTTTTGTAAGTCATGAAAACTTTTTCGTTTGTTCCTTCAATATTTTCATTGGTAAATGTTAAAATATCACCTTCGTTGATTACAAAGTTTTCGTGTTGCATTTTACCAATGCGTAACTTAGGACCTTGTAAATCTGCTAAAATAGCTGTGTTGTATCCATACTCATCATTTAATTCATGAATCATATTGATACGTTGTTTCACCTCTTCATAATCAGCATGTGAGAAATTAATACGAAAAACATCGACACCTTTTTTCATCATGTCGTAAAGGATTTCTTTTGTCGATGTAGCTGGACCTAGGGTTGCTACAATTTTTGTCTTTTTAAGGTATTTATCTACAATCATATTCATACATTTTTTTGTTAAAAAATCAATCGGTCGATGGTTTTGATTTGATTGACGTCAAATGCTGCAATCGACTGAATGTTTACATCTAAACTGAAAGGCAAATTTACTTGTTGTGCGCCATAATCACAACCACTTACCTTTAAGATATAGTTATAATTTTTTTGTTGCGGTATTAATAAAGGTGAAACGTCAAATAATCCGTGAATAGAATCATGATCGGATATGTGAGTTTGAAAAGGGGCATTTTTTATCAGGTTAAACACCAAATGATTGTTGATGTCTTCCCAAATAAAGTTAGAATAATAAATTGTTCTATTGTTAACGATTACATCTAAATCAAAATCTCTTTTGAATTTTGTTTGGTAACTAGCGTTGAGGTAATAGGCAAATTGAAATGAGTTACTTAGGTTTGATGTAATACCCAATAATTGAAAATCTATGTAATCATCGAGTAAAAGATCTGCCATAATACTATCTAATTTATCTTTTCTATTTGTTTTTGTAGTGAATAATACGCTCTTTTTGCAGCGTTTTCTTCAGCTTTTTTCTTAGAAGTTCCCCTTCCTTTAGAAATTACTTTATCGTTTAGTCTGATGACAGAAACAAAAATTTGGATATCCTCTGCATTTTGTTCCTCGAAGGTATTGAAGCGTAAACTATTTTTCGTTTTCTGACTCCATTCTAACACCAAACTTTTATGACTTGCAATTCGTTGTTCTAATTTATCTAGATCTGCGATGTAAGGTTCTACAATGTATTTTGCAACAAAATTTTCTGTAACCCTTAATCCTTGATCTACGTAAATCGCTCCTACAAAAGCCTCTAGAATATCACCATTGACATCTTCTCCTAGATGCGCATGATTATTTTTTGGTATCAATTGGCTAATTAAATCAAGCTTTTTAGAAACTTCATTTAATTGTCTTCTTGACACAATTTTTGAGCGCATTTTAGTCAAATATCCTTCTTGACGATCTGGTGCACTTTTGTATAAGTGAATTGCTGCAGAAGCACCAAGTAATGCATCTCCTAAAAACTCCAAACGTTCAAAATTTATACTATGTCCATTATGATCTTTTTTTTGGGCAGAACGATGTGTAAATGCTTCTTCGTATAAACGAATATCATTTGGTTGACGTTCTATTAAATCATAAACGAAACGTACTAAGTTTGGATTTTCACTTTTCGATGATTGTTTACTACTTGTACCGAAAAGCTTTTTTAGAAAAAACATTACTTAAACTTCTTAAATATAACACAAGCATTATGACCTCCGAAACCGAAAGTATTACTCAATGCATAGTTTACTTCTTTTTCTTTTGCATGATTGAAAGTAAAGTCCAATTCTGGATCTATATTTTCATCATCTGTAAAATGATTAATTGTTGGTGGAACTATATTGTTCATCACACTACCAATTGCTGCAATAGATTCTACAATACCTGCTGCACCTAATAAATGCCCAGTCATTGATTTTGTAGAATTGATCTGAATATTGTAAGCATCATCTCCGAATAATTTTAGGATTGCTTTGCTTTCTGCAACATCACCTAATGGAGTAGATGTACCATGCATATTGATGTGATCAATATCTTTTGTGGTAATACCAGCATCATCTAAAGCATTTCTCATCACATAGTAAGCACCTAAACCTTCTGGATGCGGAGCTGTTAAATGGTGAGCGTCTGCAGATAAACCACTTCCTGCAATTTCTGCATAGATAGTAGCTCCTCTTGCTATCGCATGTTCGTATTCTTCTAATATAATTGCGCCACCGCCTTCACCCATCACAAAACCATCACGATCTTTATCAAAAGGTCTAGATGCAGTTTGTGGATCATCATTTCTTGTTGATAAAGCATGTAAAGAATTAAATCCTCCGATGCTAGATTCTGTAACGGCAGCTTCTGAACCTCCAGTTACAATTGCATCTGCTTTACCAAGACGAATCAACATGGTTGCGTCTATTATAGCGTTTGTTGATGAAGCGCAAGCTGATACCGTAGTATAGTTTGGTCCCATCAAACCAAATTCCATAGAAATATGTCCAGGAGTGATGTCGGCTATCATTTTAGGAATAAAAAAAGGATTGAAACGTGGTGTTCCATTTCCTGTTGCGTAATTAGAAACTTCTTCTTCAAAAGTTTTAATTCCACCAATTCCTGAGCCCCAAATAACACCTATTCGCCCTTTGTCAACAGTTGTATTTTCTAATAATCTACTATGTTGAATTGCTTCTCTTGCTGCAATAATTCCCAATTGAGCACAACGGTCAATCTTACGTGCTTCTTTGCGATCGAAGTGATCTTCTATGTTTAGATTTTTAACTTCACACGCAAATTGAGTTTTAAAAAGAGTTGCATCAAAAAGCGTAATAGGAGCAGCGCCACTTACTCCTTTGTTTAGAGCTTCCCAAAATTCTTGGTAGCTATTTCCAATAGGTGTAAGTGCGCCTAGGCCTGTTACGACTACTCTTTTTAATTCCATACGGAATATTACTTGTTTAAGTCTTCGATATACTTAACCGCTTGACCTACAGTAGAAATTTTTTCTGCTTGATCGTCTGGAATTTGAATGTCAAATTCTTTTTCGAACTCCATAATCAATTCTACAGTGTCCAATGAATCAGCACCTAAATCGTTTGTGAAGCTAGACTCTAAAGTTACTTCGCTTTCGTCAACACCTAACTTATCTACGATGATTGCTTTTACTCTTGATGTAATGTCAGACATAATTACTTTTTTTAATATTTGTTTTAAACTCTCTGCAAAAATATAAACTTTTGGCAATATTCAACTTATTTTTGTTATGCTAGCATAAAATAAACGATTATTTTCTTATATTTTAGCTCTATTTAATAGTGATATAAGTCAAATTTAAAGATAAAAAATTATTCATAATTTTGAAGGATTATTAATTTTAATCTATCAATTCCAAAAAAAACTACAAAAAATGAGCTTAGATCTGACATCTTACGGAATTAAAAATGCCAACGTTATCTATCAATTGTCGGCAGATGAATTAGAAAAAGAAATGTTGAAAACGAATCAAGGAGAAATTACTTCTTCTGGGGCAATCAATATTTTGACTGGGGAATTTACAGGACGTTCTCCTCAGGATCGTTTTATCGTTAAAGACAATATCACAGAAGAGACTGTTTGGTGGGATGGGAAAATCAACATTCCATTTGATTCTGAAAAATTTGATCTTTTGTACGACAAAGTTGTAGAACATATGAGTTCTCGTGATTTATATGTGCGCGATGCTTTTGCTTGTGCAGCAGATCAATACAAAACAAAAATTAGAGCTATCACAGAAACTCCTGGTGCAAATTTGTTTATTTATAATATGTTTATTCGACCAACAGATGCAGAGCTGGCAGATTTTGGAGATTCGGAATGGACAATTATTAATGCGCCTTCTTTTAGAGCGAATCCAGAAGTTGATGGAACACGTTCTCATAATTTTTCTATTTTAAATTTTAAAAGAAAAATTGTTCTGAATGGTGGTACGGGTTATACAGGAGAAATGAAAAAAGGTGTTTTTTCTGCGCTTAATTTTATTTTACCTGTAGAAAGAAATGTTTTGCCAATGCATTGTTCTGCAAATTCTGGTAACAATGGAGATACTGCTATGTTTTTTGGTTTGTCAGGAACAGGAAAAACAACCTTGTCGGCAGATAAAAATCGTCGTTTAATTGGTGATGATGAGCATGGTTGGACTTCAGATGATCTAATTTTTAATTTTGAAGGAGGTTGTTATGCAAAAGTGATTAATTTATCTGAAGAAGGTGAACCTGAAATTTTTGGTGCAATCAGAAAGGGTGCATTATTAGAAAATGTTAAATTGATCGATGGATCTATTGATGTTGATTTTACAAATGACGAAATCACAGAAAATACTCGTGTGAGTTATCCAATCGATTATATAGAAAATATTGCGGTTCCATCTACAGGTAAAAATCCAAAAAATATATTCTTCCTGTCGTTTGACGCTTATGGAGTTTTTCCACCTATTGCAAAGTTAAATCCAGATCAGGCAGCTTATCTTTTCATTTCTGGTTATACTTCAAAAGTAGCAGGAACAGAAGCTGGTATTACAGAACCTCAAACAACTTTTTCTAGTTGTTTTGGTGCGCCTTTTATGCCTTTGCATCCAACAAAATATGCAGAAATGTTGAGTGATAAAGTAGAGAAAAGTGGCGTAAATGTTTGGTTAATCAATACAGGTTGGAACGGACAAAAGAAACGTATGTCACTTAAAGATACTCGTGCAGTAATTAATGCAGCGTTAAATGGTGAATTGGATAATGCGACGTTTTCTAAAGATGCATTCTTTGGATTCGAAGTTCCGGTTGAGGTTGCTGGCGTAGAAGCTGATAAATTAAATCCTGCGAATTCATTTGATTCTAAGGAAAGTTACGAAACGAATGCTAAAATATTAGCAGAGAAATTCAAGAATAACTTTAAGAAATTTGAGGAGTTTGCTTCAGAAGATTTATTATCTGGCGGACCTTTGGTTTAGAAAAATTTGATTAAACTCGATTATATAAAAAGCCTTTTCTTATTTGGAAAAGGCTTTTTTGTTGTTAAGACAATTACATTTTTAGGTAAAAATCTTTTGTAAGATTAATGTAATCTTCTGTGTATTGATGTCTAACATTTTCTATAATCAATTCATTTTGTTCTAATTTTTTTTCTACAAAAGAAAAATTTAATAAAACACGTATATAATCAGAAGTCAGATTTCCTTTGATATAGGTGAGTTTTGTTAAAAATAATTGATTTTTCTTTGCGATGGAAATTATTTCTTCTAAAGAATTGTAAGGTAAAATCAAACTGATATTTCCTTCTTTTGTGAGTAATTCGGACATTTTAAATATCAAGTCATCAAAACTCAAATTGTATTGTTGACGCGCTTGTTTTCTGCTCGATTCTTCTAAACGTTTATTTTCTACAAAATAAGGTGGATTAGAAACAATTAAATCATATTTTTTAGATGAATAATAAGTTTTAAAATCTTGATGATGAACAGTTATTTGATGAGAAAAGTTACTTTTTTCGAAATTTTCTTGTGCTTGTAAATAGGCATTTTCATCTATTTCTATTGCGTCAATTTTTGCATCAAAATTTCGTTGAGCAAACATCAAAGAAATTAATCCGGTTCCAGTTCCAACATCAAGAATATTTTTAGTATTTTCTACATCAGACCAAGCGCCTAAAAGCACGCCGTCCGTTCCAACTTTCATTGCAGTTTTATCTTGATTGATAGAAAATTGCTTGAAACGAAAAGGTTTATTGCTCATTAATTGGGAATGTTATGATAAAAGTTGTGCCTTTGTTTTCTTCGCTCACGTATCTGATTACGCCATTGTAATCTTCTACAATTTTCTTTACCATTGGCAAGCCAATTCCCATTCCACTGTTTTTTGTGGTGAATTTTGGTGTGAAAATCATTGAGCCAATATCATTCGGAATTCCAGAACCGTTGTCAGAAACTTTTAGAACCAAACGATTTGTTTTCTTTTCTATCGAAACTTTAATTTCTGGTTCACGTCCATTAGGAACAGCTTGTAAGGCATTTTTGGTTAAATTTATAATGATTCGATTCAGATAAACTTTATCGATTTGATACATGATTTCTGGTTCACTTTTAATGAATTCGATGTATTGTTTTGGATAAATATTTAAAGAATTTCCGATTACTTTTACCAAATCGATCATTTTATCGTTACGAATAGGCATTTTTGCAAAATCAGAAAAAGCTTCTGCAATGGTCGAGATTGTGTCGATTTGTTCTAATAATGCACTTGTGAGATCATTTGTTTTACGTTCGATATCTTCGTCTTGAGGATCAAATTTTCTCACATAATTTTGGATCATTAGCTTCATCGGAGTTAACGGATTTTTTACCTCATGAGCAACTTGTTTTGCCATATCTCGCCAAGCTTCTTCACGTTCTATTTGTGCTAATTGATTCGATTGTTCTTTTAATTTTAAGAGCATGTCGTTGTAAGAATCAACTAAGATTCTAATTTCATCATTACCTAAATATTCTAACGGAATGTTGTTACCAACAACTTGTGTTCCACGAATTTTTGTTGCAAATGCTCTGATTCTATTCGTAATTTGACGAGAAATTTGCCAAGAAACTAATCCACCAAAAACGATGACAAACAGTAGAACTGCACCATAAAGTTTCAGTAAAGATTCTTTGTCTTCTTCGAGAAAAGAATCGTTAGTGTAATAGGGTAAATTTACGATTCCGATGCGTTGACCTTGTATGTTTTTTACATAAGTAAATGTACTGTACAAACTGTTGATTTGTGTGTCGTCTTCTGGATAGTCGGTATAATATTCATTTTTGTTGAGGTTTTCTAAGATTTTTTCTGGTATCACTTGGTATTTGGGTTGTGAAACTTGTGTAGATAAAATTAGATTTCCTCTCAGATCATAAATGTTAACATCCATTTTACTGATGTCTTGAAAGCCTAAAATTTTATCTTCTAAAATTTTCAGAATATCATCTTTTTTTTCACCGTAAGAATTGTCAATAATTTCATAATCAATCAAAGCTAAAACGGTTTGTTCTTTACGTTTTAATAAATCTTCGTGATATCTTTGGTTTTGTTTGCGGTAATGATTTGTTGTAATTACCAAAATAGAAATTGCAATTACAAGGATAACACCGAACATTCCTAAGAATATTCTTACAGATAAAGATGTTTTGATTGGTTTATGAACTTTAGCCATAGATTAACGATTTGTAGGAATCAAGCGTTTGATGTATTTGCCAACAATGTCGAATTCTAGATTAACTAAATCATTTTCTTTTAATTGATGAAGATTGGTAAAATCCCAAGTGTAAGGAATGATAGCTACAGAAAATTCACCAATTTTACTATCAAGAACAGTCAAACTAATTCCGTTCAAACAAATAGAACCTTTTTCTACAGTAATATTTCCGTACTTTTCTTCGTCATAAGAAATGGTGATGATGTAGCTTCCGTTCTGTTCTATAATCGATTTTACTTTTCCTGTCTGATCAACATGACCTTGTACAATGTGTCCATCTAATCTCGCGTTCATTCTCATGCAAAGTTCTAAATTCACCAAATCGTTTGTTTGTAATTGTTGCAGATTGGTTTTGTTTAGAGTTTCTTCAATCGCGGTTACTTTATATAAATTATCTTTGAAATCCACCACGGTTAAACATACACCGTTGTGAGCAACACTTTGGTCGATGGCTAATTTCTCTTCAAAGTCGGCTTCTATCCAAAGGTGAAGATTTCCTTTGTCATTTTCTAAAGAATGTATCTTCCCTACATTCGAAACAATTCCAGTAAACATAATAGATAAAAATTCTTGATGATTTTATTGATACAAAAATAAGAGATATTCAGAAATCATGCCTAGAAGTATGGAATAAAAAAAACTCCAAACTTGATGTTCGGAGTTCTTAGTGGTGCCTCCAGGAATCGAACCAGGGACACAAGGATTTTCAGTCCTTTGCTCTACCAACTGAGCTAAGGCACCAGCCTTATTGCTGGTTGCAAATATAAATGGTTTTTTATGTTTTCAAAATAAAAAATTAAATTTTAATTAAAAAAAGTTCTTTACTGATTGATTTTTAGTTGTTTTAAATTTTTGTGTCAAACACTTTTTTAACGTTTTTAATAGTTGATTAACATCATTTCATTTAATATAAATTTTTCAGTTTGCTAACAAATCATCATATTTGTACCCTATTTACATGAAAAATATTTCAATGAGAAAATGGATTTTATGTGGAATCACGGTTTTCACACTCCAATCTATTCAAGCGCAAAGTTTAACAACCTCTCCTTATTCTAGTTATGGATTAGGTGAAAAGTTATTTGATAACAATACTGAACAAGGGGGAATGGGTGGAATTTCTACTTTGACGACTAGTCCTTTTGGTCAAAGTACAAATTTTTATAATCCTGCAGCAAATTATGGTCTTCGAATGACTAATTTCAATATTAGTTTGAGAGGTGACAACACAAATTATAAATTTGGAGATGTAAAAGAAAACACAGGAACTGCATATATTTCTAATATCTCTTTGGCTTTTCCTTTATCTACAAAAAGTCAGGCAGGTTTTGGTTATCAACCATATTCTACAACAGGTTTCGATATTTCTAAGGTAGATTCTTTGAGTAGCACAAGAACATCTGCGCAACATCAAGGTGATGGAGGTCTTAACTCTATTCATGCATTTTATTCTAGAAACATTACCAAAGAAATCTCGATTGGTGTTCGTGGTAATTTCTTATTTGGTGAGCAAGATAGAAATGAGAAAATTGCAGTTGATGGTGCAAGTTTATTAACAGATTACGATTCTAAAGTTTCTTATTCTGGATATCAAATTGCATTTGGTGGTTATTATAACAAACAAATTGGAAAAAATCATCGTTTGAATATTGGTGCAACTTATACGGTAGGATCAAAAATCAAATCAAAATATACCAGTCTTATCTCAACGTATAGTTATAGTGGAACAACAGTTGTTGCATTGGATACAATTAATTATCGTCATGATAAAAATGCAAAAACACAATTGCCTCACGAATTTAGTTTTGCAGCTTCTTACGGTAAAGATTATAAATGGAATATTGGTGCAGAATTGAAATATGCAACTTGGTCAGATTATTCTAATCCAGTTTTTCAAAATAATACACCAATGACAAGTACTGTAGAATATAATAACAGTTATAGAGCAGCTTTGGGTGGATATTTTGTACCAAATTTCAACAGTTACAAAAGTTATTTTGATCGTGTTGTTTATCGTGGAGGAGTTTTCTACGAAAAAGGAAACTTTAATTTAAATAATCATCAAATTAACCGTTATGGAGCGACACTTGGTTTTGGATTACCAATTGGTAAAACAAACGACGGTTCTATGTTGAATATTGCATTAGAATACAGCAAAAGAGGATCTACAGATTATAATCTGATTCAAGAAAACTATTTTGGTTTCCGTGTAGGTTTTGATTTTAATGACATTTGGTTTAGAAAACGTGTGATCGATTAATATTTTTATGAATATATCAAGAAATATAATTTCCTTAAGTAAAGTTGGTTTTGTAATCAGCTTTATTTTTTTATTTTCTTGTAAAAGAGAAGTAGATGATCTTAATCTTAATAAAAAAGTAAACTTCCCAGATCGAACAATTTTCAACGCACTTATAATCGATAAAGATTCGAGTTTAATACGAGCAGAAGTTCGTTCACCTTTAATCGAGATTTACAGTTTGGTAGATTCTCCTTATACTTTATTTCCTAAAGGTGTTGATTTGGATTTTTACGAAAAAAATAAACCAAAACCAGGTTATTTTCAGGCAAATTGGGCAAAATTGAATAATGCAACAAATTTGTATGAAGGAAAAGGGAATGTGATTTTGGTAAATGATATAGGAGATTCTCTCAAGACAGAACATCTTTATTGGAATAAAAATTTGAAGAAAGTTTATACAACCAAAGAGGTTTTTATCATTACAAAAAGTGGCGATTCTTTACATGCCAGAAACGGATTAGAATCAACAGACGATTTGCAGAAATATACCTTGTTTAATAACAAAGGTTTTTTGTGGGTTGATGAAAGTAAAACTCCATAATTTCACTTTTTCTAACTAACTGTTTAAGAAATATTTTATAATTCAATGGTTTGTCGTATTTTCGCAACCTATTAAATTGAAACAAAAATTGTAAAATGGCAGTTTTAGGAGAAATTCGCAGACGTCCTTGGGTCATAATGGCTGTAATTGGAGTCGCATTATTAGCTTTTGTAGCAGGAGATTTATTCAGTGAGAATTCGGCAATTCGTAAAATTTTTGCGGGTGATCCGAGTGTAGTTGGTAAAGTAAACGGTGAAAATATTGGTATTGGAGAATATCAAAACGCGGTTAATTTAACAACAAATCAACTACAAAGTCAAGGGCAAAATGCAACGCCAAATCAAGCGGCTCAACAAACTTGGGGAACGTTAGTTTCTACAAAAATTATTCAACAAATAGCAGATAATTTAGGTTTGAAAGTTTCTGATGATGAGTTTTGGAATTTTGTTGCTCAAAATTTCGGAATGGGTTCTGCAGATGAAGCAAAAAACAGAATCTCTGAGTTAGAGCAAATGGCAGCATCAGATCCAAATATGTTACAACAATATGAGGGTTGGTTGAGCACTGCAAATGCTGTACGCTCGCAATTGTTGTTACAAAAATATGCTAGCTATGTAAAAGCTGGTGCAGTTGTAACTTCTAAAGAAGCAGATATCCAGCAAACTTATAATGCCGAAACTGCAAATATAGAATATGCTTCTGTAGATTATAAAACCTTAGAAAACAAGTTAAAAGTAAAAGTAACTGATGAGCAAATTGATGAGTATGTAAAGAAACATGCAAAACAATTTGAGGTAGAACCAATGGTAAAATTGGCTTATACTTTTTTCCCAGCGAAAGCTTCTGCTACTGACGAAAATCAAGCATTGAATTCGATTAAATCTTATTTAACTACACAAATTAAAACAGATAAAGAAAACGGAATTACAGATACAATTGCAAGTTTTGCTTCTGCTAAAAACGATTCTATTTATATTAGTCAAAATTCAGATGATCCATTTTCTTCTGCATATTTTACAAAAGATCAATTAAAAAGTTTTAATTTACCTGCAGATGTTCAAAGTTTTGTAAACACAGCTGCTTTAGGGCAAGTTGGAGGTCCGTTTAAAGTTGGTAATACGTATCAATTATATAAATTATCAAAAACCAAAGAGATTAAAGATTCTGTAAAATCTTCTCATATTTTGGTTGCTTTTAAAGGTAGTCCTGCAGGACAAGGAATCACAAGAACAAAAGAAGAAGCTAAGAAATTAGCAGATCAATATTTAGCTGAAGCGAAAGCAAATTCGTCAAATTTTGGTGCATTAGCAGAAAAATATTCTGATGACAAAGGTTCTGCAACACAAAAAGGAAGTATTGGTTGGGTTGGACAACAAAACGGATTAACACCAGTTTATTCTGCTTTTATTTTCAATAAACCAACAGGAACAATTGATCTTGTAGAATCTGAATTTGGATATCATATTATAAAAGTTGACGAAGCTAAATCTAAAACAGGTTATCAATTGGCTCATTTGGTAAAGAAAATCGAACCATCTAAAGCAACAACGGATAAAGCTTTTACAAATGCACGTGCTTATGTACAATCTGTAAACGGAAAATCGTTGAAAGATTTTACAGATTTGGCTAAGAAAAAATCTTATGTTACTAATACAACTGAAGGTTTAGAGCGTTTTGCAACGACAATTGGTCAAGAATTACCAAGCGATCAAGATGATGTAATTTTGGCTTGGGCTTTTAACAAAAAGACAGACAATGGTGCTACAAATCTTTTCACAACAAATAACGGTGATTATATTGTTGTTCATTTAAGTGAGAAGTTTGACAAAGGTTTAGCGTCTGCAAGTGTAGCTCGTTCGACTGTAGAACCAATCTTGATACAAGAATTAATTACCAAAGCGGTAAATGAGCAAGTGGGGACGAATGGTCTTAATGGATTCATTTCTAAATTTGGAGCTGTGAAAAAAGCAGCAACTGTAAACTTTGGATTAGGTAGTATTGCAGATGCAGGAATGGAGCCAAGAGTTATTGGTGCTGCGTTTGGAATTAAAGAAAACACATCTTCAAAGGCAATCCAAGGGAATGGTGGTGTTTATTACATCATTACAAAATCTAAAACAAAACCTCAAGGTCAGAAAGGTGATGTCTTGTTAGATAACTTGAATCGTAGTTTGAAAAATAAATTAGAGCAATCATTGATTCCTAGTTTAATTGAAGCTGCTGATATTGTAGATAACAGAGCGAAAGTAATGAAATAATTAATAGTCTATACAAAAGAAAAATCCACTCATTTGAGTGGATTTTTTTATTTATAAAACTTAGGTAAGGATAAATTGTATTTAACAGAAAGTAATCGAATGCTTGCTATTGCTGCTCCAGAAATTACGAAGTTTAGATTTCTATCAAGATCAAAAGAATCAAGAACTAAATACAAAGCACCTCCAATGATACAAGCAGTTGCATAAATATCGGCCATAAAAATTGTTGGAGTTTTATTAATCAAGGTATCTCTAATTACTCCACCCAAAACAGCTGTAAACATACCCATTACAATTGAAATGAAATTATTTGCACCAAAACTTTGCGCTTTTTCTAATCCAACAATGGTAAATAATGCAATTCCGATAGTATCGAAAAGTAATAATGTTCTTCGCCATTTACTAAAGGTTTTATAAAACAAACCAGTTAACAAGATTCCTACAAAAACAGCATAAACAATGTTCATGTCATTAAACCAAACCAGTGGATAACTATCTAAAAACAAATCGCGAATAGTTCCGCCACCAATTGCGGTTATAAAAGCAATGAAAGTTATGCCAAACCAATCATGTTTTTGACGTTCATCGCCAGCAAGAGCACCAGAAATTGCAAAAACTACGGTTCCAAATAATTCGAAAATATATTGTACTGTCATTTTTATTTTGTTGTTTGTAAATTCAGCATCATTTTTGTAAATGCAAAAGTAATATTATAAATTCTCGTTTTGAAACAATTCAGTATCGCATTTTATAACGTAGAAAACTTCTATGCGAAAAACGAAGTGAACTCTTTAGAAGAATCATTCATTGTTGGTAATAAATCTAAATGGAACAATGAACGATATGCGCTAAAATTAAATCAGATATGTACCACATTAAGTCATTTAGGTAAGCAAGAAACAGGTGAATCGCCAGCATTTATTGGTTTGGCAGAAATAGAAAATTCTGTGGTTTTAGAAGATATTGTTTCGCATCCAGAAATGTTTTCAGAAGGTTACGATTATGTTGTTTACAATTCTTTGGACGAAAGAAATATCAATGTTGCACTTCTTTATAAGAAAGATGAAGTGGAGATTTTACAGCAAAAACCGATAAGAGTTGTTTTTAAAAACGCATTAGGAATTCGATCTTATACCAGAGATATACTTTGGGTAAAAGTTAAATATCAAGAAGAAGTTTTGCATCTTTTTGTTTTGCATTTGCCGTCTAAAAGAGATGGTTTACTGAATCATCATAAACGATCAAATATTTTACAAGTTCTAAAAAATCAATTAGAAGAAATTCATCAAAAAGAAAATCGTCCGAATATAGTTTTGATGGGTGATTTTAACGATACACCTACTAATCAAGGTTTAATAGATATTTTATCGACCAAAGCTAATTATAAGGAAGTAGAAGAAACCGATTTGTTTAATCCATTTGTGAAAATGATGAGTTATCAAACAGGTACAATTATCTATAAAAAACAATGGTTGATTTTTGATCAAATGTTATTTTCTAAAAATTTCTTTGTAAAAGATTCATTATTTAACTGGAAAAATTCTAAAATTTTTAATCCTAACAACTTGTTTAATAATGAAGTAAATGATTTAACCTATCCTTTTAGAACATTTAAAGGAAATAATTATTTTGGTGGACCTAGCGATCATTTTCCTATCTTTAGCATTATAAATTATAACTTTGCAGATAGAAACGATTAAGGTTTGAGGATTTTAGAAAACAAACAAGTAGAATTAGATGGTTTTGATAAATTGATTCTGAACGAGTTGATGGAAAATGCCAATACGCCAGTTGCAAGTTTGGCTAAACAAATGGGAATTTCTGCAACGGCAGTTCATCAACGTATCAAAAAATTAGAACAATCTGGTTTAATAGATTCTACAAAATCCATCATCAATCCGTCTTATTTAGGATATTCTACAATGGCATTTGCCGGAGTTTTTATGGACAAATCTTCCTCGTATAGTGCTGTAATCAAAGCATTAAAAGCAATTCCAGAAGTTGTAGAAGCACATTTTACAACAGGAAATTACGGTATTTTCTTAAAATTACAATGCAAAGACAATGCAGATTTAATGGCTGTATTGAACCAAAAAATTCAACAAATTGATGGCGTTATCAGAACAGAAACCATCATCTCGTTGGAGCAACCCATAACAAGACAAATTAAAGTATAATGACTGTAAAGGATTATCTAGATTCTACCTATCTAAAAACACCAGAACAAGCAGGAATTTCTAATTCTGAAACGCTTAATAAAGTACACGAATTAACGCAAGAAGCCATCGATAATGATTTTTTTGCAGTAATGATTAGACCCGATTATTTGCGATCTGTGAGAGAAATATTAGATCAACAAAATTCAAAAGTTACTTTAGGAACTGTTATCGATTTTCCTTTAGGAGATTCTGAAGTAAACGAGAAATTAAGAGAAGCACAAGCTGCGATTGCAAATGGTGCAGATGAATTGGATTTCGTTGCGAATTATCAAGCCTTGAAAAAAGGTGATTTGAAAAAAGTTGCCGAAGAAATAGAAACTTGTACACGTGTAACGCTTAGAGAAGGCAAAGTTGTAAAATGGATTATAGAAACTGCTGCTTTGACCGATGCCGAAATTGTGTTGATTACAGAACTTATTCGTGACATTGTGATGAATAAAATAGGAGAAGAATTTGCAGATAAAGTTTTTGTGAAATCTTCTACAGGTTTTTATGTTACACCAAATGGAGAACCGAATGGAGCAAATGAACATGTCATTAAACTGATGTTGTCACACGCAGGTAAATTACCAGTAAAAGCATCTGGTGGTGTAAGAAATATAGAAGAAGCTAAAAAGATGATCGAATTGGGAGTTAAACGTATTGGTACATCATCAGCTTTAGCGATTGTTTCTGGAGAAAAAGCAGAAGAAGGTTATTGATCGATTTGGATATGTCTAAGATAAAATTTGTTCTATTTCTTTTTACTTCTTTTATACTAATTGCATGTCCAGGTTCTGTTCAGGTAGAATATAAACCAATTGGAGGATTAACTAAAAAAGGTTCAGTTTTTTTATATGCATCAAAAAACTATCAAGATACAATTATGGTAAATTGTATTTACACAAAAAATTTTAGTGCAAAAAAAGAGAATATTATTGTTTGTATAAAGACTAAAGAAAATAATAATAAGATTCCTGTAGTTAGATCTACGAACAATGGACAGTTAAGATTGTATAAACATGAATTAACTGAAAGATTATTTATATTAAATGATACGATTGAATATAAGAATCTAAAATTGAGAAATGACACAATTAGAATTGAATTGGAAGATTTTGATGATTTAATTTTTCTTTATAAGAAATAGAAGAAACTAATTCTAAAAATGAAAAATCAATATAGGAATTCAATAGTTAACCTTCCAGAAGTAATTAGATTATTAATAATTTATTTTGTAATAAATAGTACACTTTTATACATTGTTAATATAAATTTAGAAGATGATAAAGAAACTATCTTTTTTATTGGTTATCTTTTGTTATCCTTTTATTTGTTGATATTTCTTTTGCCAGTATTGATCTTATTTTTTGATTACACGCAAAAAACAAAAAATATAACATTAACCTTAAATAAGGAGAATATCATAATTAACGATAAAGTTATTCTAATAACTGAAATAAAAACAGTTAAAATCTTTGCAACACATCAACATTTCAATTTAAAATATGGAGGAGTAACTACTTTGCCTTATAATGATTCTTTCTATTATATGCAGCTAGAAACAGCTAAAGACAATTATTATTTAACATCTTTATTATCGTATAATCTGGATAAAATTTTCTTAGAAAAATATCCAGAAGTAATTTATTTACAAGTAATAAAATCATTTCCGCTCATAAAATAAACTTTAAGTTTAAAAGATGAAATAATTAATTAAATATCAATATTAAATTTGGTAATTGGTTATTTTTAAATTTTTAGATGAATTTTATAAATTATTAAATATAGTATTATTAGTGAAGAAAAATATAATCCATAAAAAAGGAACTTCTTATGAAGTTCCTTTTTTTGTATCTACTGTTTTTAGAGGATCAGAGCAACCACAACCTTTGCTGCAATTACTTTTTCCTTTAAAAGTATCTTTTACTAATTTGATCATGTACCAAATTGCAAAAGCAAAAACGACTGCTATAAAAGCGTATTGTACATATATATTAGACATAATTTGTTATTTTAAGATTTGATAAGCAATTAACGCCAAAATGTATGCCACACCGGTCATAAATCCTGCCTGAATTAAAGTCCATTTCCAAGAACCTGTTTCTTTCTTTACAATCGCAATGGTACTCATACATTGCATCGCAAAAGCATAAAAAAGCAATAAAGAAACGCCAGGTGCAAGATTATAAGAAGGTTGACCTGTATTTTGATTAATTTCTGATTTCATACGATCGAGTAAAGTTGTTTTCTGACCTTCGTCTTCAATATCAACATCATCACCCATGCTGTAAACCATTGCCATTGTTCCGACAAAAACTTCCCTTGCAGCAAAAGAAGAAATCAGACCAATTCCCATTTTCCAATCGTAACCCAAAGGTTCTACAACAGGTTCTATTGCATGTCCAATATTTCCTAGAATAGAATGGGTTGTTTTAAACGAATTGATTTCGTTTTGTAAATCATCTTCATGTAATTCTGGATGTTGTTGAGCCACAACTTCATCTGCATTGTAAAAATCTTTATTGAAACTAAAATTTTGTAAAACCCAAAGAATAACTGCCATAGCAAGAATCACTTTACCAGCGCCAAAAACAAATCCAGAAACGCTTTCATAAAGGCTAATTCCAACATTTTTCCAGTCAGGCATTTTATAATTAGGTAATTCGATCGCAAAGTAAGATTTATGTTTAGATTTGATGATTTTATTCAAAACAAAAGAACTTCCTAATGCACCAATAATTCCCAAAATATACATCGCAAAAAGCGCAATTCCGCGATAATCAAAAATTCCAATCTTTTTTGCTGGGATAACCAATTCGATAATGATTAAATAAATAGGTAAACGAGCAACACAGGTCATAAAAGGTGTTACCAACATGGTTAGTAATCTTTCTTTTGTATTTTCTATTGTTCTTGCAGACATTACAGCTGGCACAGCGCAAGCGACACCAGAAACTAATGGCACAACACTTTTACCACTCAAACCAAAAGGTTTTAGAAAACGATCTGATAAGTAAACAATTCTACTCATGTAACCAGTTTCTTCCATGATAGAAATGAGTAAGAACAAAAATGCAATTTGTGGTACAAAAATTACAATTCCGCCAATTCCGGCAACAAAACCATTGGTCAATAAATCTGCAATAGGACCTTCTGGTAAAGTTGCGCTCATCCATTCAGTTAAACTCGCAAAACTTTCGTCTATCATGTCCATAAAAGGAGTTGCCCAAACATAAACTGCTTGGAACATCAAGAACATAATCACGAAGAAAAATAAATAACCAAAAATTGGATGCATAATGAAACGATCTATTTTTTCGGTAGTCGTTAATTTTTTATGCGGATGATATTTAATGATGTTTTCTAAAGCCGAATCTAAAAATTGATTTCTTTGTATGGCTTCGTTTACTTGTAATCTTTTATAAATTAATTTATTATCTTTTCTTGATTTTTCTATGGACTGATTTTCTTCAGGCGATAATAAAGAAATAGATTTTTGTGTTAATAAATGCCAAGCTTTGTATGGATTATCATAATCGAAACGTGTTTTAGCTTCTTCTACAATTGATTGGACATTTTCTGGTATAACAAATGTATTTACGTAATCTTTTGGTTGATATTCGAATGCGTTAATCAATTCATCAATACTATTTCTTTTACGTGCATTGGTTGTAACAACTTTGGTTTGTAATAAGTTTTCTAGTTCAACCAAATTAATTTCTGCTCCTTTTTTGTCTAATTCATCTATCATATTGATGACAAAAATTGCAGGAACGCCTAATTCTCTTACTTGTTGATAAAGAATAATCCCACGTTTTAGATTAGCAGGTTCTGTAATGACAACAGCTAAATCAATCGATTTTTCTTTTGGGTTGTTGAATAGGATATTAAATACAATTTCTTCGTCCATCGAATTTGGATACAAACTATATGTACCAGGAAGATCGATAATTTTGTATTGATGATTATTTTTTTCGATTGTACCTTCTCTTTTCGAGACAGTTACACCAGGATAATTTCCTACTTTGTGTCTAAGTTGTGTCAGTTGATTAAAGATCGATGTTTTACCAACATTCGGATTTCCAACTAAAGCTATTTTTTTCATTGGATTATAATTTTTCAATCAAAATAGATTGAGCTTCTTGTTTTCTTAAAGCTAATAAAACATTGTTTTTTACTAATTTTACACTTATTGGTCCACCAAAGGGAGCTTTAGTTTTTATTTCTATAACAGCACCAGGAGTTAAACCTAATTCGATGTATTTAGGAGAAATGTCAGAGCTGTCATTAACCGAAATTTTTGCTCTTTCGCCGATAAGTAAATCTTTAAGAGAAGTATGCATATTAAAAATCTTAAAGGCAAAGGTACTTATTTTTATTTTTTCTAAATAGTAATAAATCTCAGTAAATATGTTAATAATTTCATTGATTTACTATTGTTTATATAATTAATTGAAAAAATAGTTTTATATTTGCACTCAATTTTTAATAAACATTTTATAAACATGTACGCAATTGTAGAGATAGCAGGGCTTCAATACAAAGTTGAACAAGACCAACAATTGTTCGTAAATCGTTTGAAAGGTGAAGCAGGAGACGAAGTAAAATTCGATCGTGTTTTATTGACAGATAACGGTTCTATCGAAGTTGGCGCCCCAGTTATAGATGGTGTTAGCGTTGTCGCTAAAATCGTTGAACACGTAAAAGGAGACAAAGTAATCATCTTCAAAAAGAAAAGAAGAAAAGGTTACCAAAAACAAACAGGTCACCGTCAACAATTCACTAAAATAGAAGTTGTTTCTATTGGTGGTGCAAAAGCAGCTAAGAAAACAGCTAAAAAAGCTGAAAAAGAAACTGCAGAATAATTTATTATTAACCCTAAAAAGTAACTAAGAAATGGCACACAAGAAAGGAGTCGGTAGTTCGAAGAATGGTCGTGAATCAGAATCGAAACGTTTAGGTGTTAAAATTTTTGGTGGACAAGCAGCTATCGCTGGTAACATTATTGTTCGTCAAAGAGGTACAAAACACCACCCAGGTAATAATGTAGGTATCGGTAAAGATCATACATTATTTGCTTTAGTTGATGGTAAAGTTGTTTTTACTAAAAAACGTGATAACAGATCTTATGTATCTGTTGAGCCTTTGAACTAAGAACAGTCAAAAAATCAATATAAAAACCACTCAAATTATTGAGTGGTTTTTTTTGTGTTTTCATGTGATATTTTTTCCATAAAAAAACCTTTAAGTTTTGCTTAAAGGTTTTTTTTTGTTATTATAAGGTTATTGATATTAAACCATTTTCAAGAAATTGATTTCTTGTGCAGTTAATGCTCTAAACTCGCCAGAACGTACTTTAGATTTCGTAAGTCCAGCAAAAGATACACGATCTAGTTTTTCAACGCTGTATCCTAAACTTTCGAAAATTCTTCGAACAACACGATTCCAACCAATGTGAATTTCAATTCCGATTTCTGTATGTGGACGACCTTCTATAAAGCTGATATCATCTACCATAGCAATTCCTTCTGGAATTAAACGAATTCCTTTTTTGATTTCTGCCATGTCTTGTCCAGTTAATTTTTTATCTAAAGTTACATGGTAAACTTTTTTTACATCATGACTTGGATGCGTTAATTTCTTAGTAAGGAAACCGTCATTTGTGAACAATAAAACTCCTGTTGTTTGACGATCTAATCTTCCTACTGGGAAAATTCTTGCAGTTGTAGCAGTTGCCATAAGATCCATAACTGTTTTACGGTCTTTTTCGTCTTTAGAGGTAGTTATGTAACCTTTTGGTTTGTTCAGGATAAAATAAACATTCTTTTCTGCAGAGATTTTTTTACCATCAAATTTTACTTCATCGTTAGGTTGTACTTTGTAACCCATTTCTGTTACCACATTTCCGTTGACAGTTACCACACCAGTTAGAATCAATTCATCTGCTTCGCGACGAGAAGAAATTCCTGCATTGGCAATGTATTTATTCAGACGAATCGTTCCGTCATCTTTTGGCGCAGCTTTTAATCGTTTAGTGAAACGATTTTTGTTGTAAACATTGTATGCGTCTTTACCTTTATATGTATTGGGTGTTTTGTCTTCTCCTGATCCTGGTTTACGATTTGCTTTCGATTTTGGATTAGAATTAGTGTTCTTATTATTTCTCTGAGAACGATTATTTCCTCGCTGATTCATATTCTTATGTTTATAGAAAGTTTAATCGAATTGATTAAACAATGTTTTGCAAAGTTAAGGGTTTTATTTCTATGAAAATAATACTAATTACACCCAAAACAATTAAACCTTTAAAAAGTAAATGTGTGATTTTATAATCTTGATAGGTTTTGATTTTTTTTAGACTGAAACCAAAAAATCCTAAACAAAGAAAACTTCCGTAAAAGTAATATTTCATCCAACCAATTTCGGGCGTGTTGACTAGATAAATAGCAAAACCAAAGGCAATTAAAACACTGATAATGATGATGATTTTTGTTGTTTTTTCACCATAAACCAATGGTAAAGTATCGTAACCGTAAATTGCATCTGCTTTTTGTGAGGATAAATCTTTGAGCAAATCTGTGATGAAAAGTAAAGTGGATAAATATCCTGCATGGAAAAAAATATTCCAATTGTAATTCTCAAAAAATAATAAGAGTGCAAAAAAAGGAAAAACCCGAATCAAGACAGAAAATATATTTTTTAAGTAAACAATTTTATTGGCTCGATGACTATAAATCCAAACAAGAAACTGGTAAAAAACAAAGAAAATAAGAACTCGCCAAGAAACACAAGCCGCGATTATCAGTGCTAAAGAATTAAGAAAAATATAAAATCTTAATTTAAAGCCTTGTGAAACCTTTCGGTTGAGATATGCCAAAATCGGACGTTTGATTTCGTCTTTCTCTAAATCATAAAAATTATTGATAATATATCCCGCTGCAGCACTAAGAACAGATGCGAAAATAATTCCGTTAAATCTTGGGTTGAGTAAGATTTGTAAATGATGTAAATCAGGAGCAAAAATAAAAAGCGCAGCCAAATATTGCGCAAGAGCCAAAATGATAAGATTGTACCCTCTTACAACATTGAACAATGCAAAAGTCCTGATGAGTACATCTTTCATATTGATCAATTAGAATCGATAAACAATTTCTGTATTATAGTTGGCTAAGTGTAATTTTGCTTGTTCGTAATCTTCTGTGAATCCTAAAACATAACCTCCGCCTCCAGAACCGCAAAGTTTTAAATAATAAGAATTGGTTTCTATACCTGTTTTCCATGCGTCCATTAGTTTTAATGGAATCATTGGTTGGAAATGTTCAAAAGCCCAAGAAGATAATTTTTTTAGGTTAGAAAACAACGGTTTGAAATCGCCTTTTACAAAATCTTCTATACAAGCATTATTGTAATTGATGAATTCTTCTTTTAACGTTTTTCTGAAACCATCATTTTTTAATTTATCAAAAAATATCTGAATCATTGGTGCAGTTTCACCAGGAGCGCCAGAATTAATTAAGAATATTGCGCCTTTCCCTTCTTTTACAGCAGGCATGCCTACGGTAGAAATATCGTCTTTTGATTGGATTAATAAAGGAATTCCCATGTAGCAAATCAACGGATCTATACCAGAACTTGTCCCATGAAAAAAGGATTCCATTTTACCAAAAAGTAATTTTAGATGTGCAATGTTTTCTTTAGAAATATTCTTTTCGATATCGATTTTTTCAATTGCATAACGATCGTAAATAGCAGCAACCAAAGCACCAGAACTTCCAACGCCGTAACCTTGTGGAATATCCGAGTCAAAATGCATTCCGTTGTCGGTATCTTTTATAAATTCTTTGGTATTGAATTCTTTAGGGAATTTTTCGTCAAGAAATTTTGCAAATCTTTTAAGATGTTGATTTGATTCTTCTGACTTGTCTGTCGAATCAAAATGTAAAACACCTTTGTAATCGTTAAAAGGTATGATTAATCCTTTTGAATTTTGAATAATTCCGTACTCACCAAACAAAATGATTTTTGCGTAAAATAAAGGACTTTTCATAGGTTTCTAAAATTCAGTACAAATTTACAAATAATTTTATTACATTCCCATAGCAAAACTGATTCCAAAATATGAATGTAGAGGATTTTAGAAATTATTGTTTATCAAAACCCAAAACAACAGAAGATTTCCCGTTCGATCAAGATACGTTAGTATTCAGAATAGAAACAAAGATTTATTGTTTGGTTAACATTAGAAAATTACCTTTGTCTGTAAATCTGAAATGTGATCCTGATTATGCTATCGAATTGCGAGAAAAATACGACGCGATTTCGCCTGGCTATCATATGAATAAAAAACATTGGAATACAATTTGTTTAGATGAATTAGGGAATGATGAATTGTTGATGCAATTAGTCGATCATTCGTATGAAATGGTTGTTAAAGGTTTACCAAAAAAAGTTCGAGATCAATTAAAATAAATTACCTTTGTCCTATGTATGCAACTGAATATTTGAACAAAGATTTCCTTGTCGGGAAAATCAATCAAAATCCAGAAAGTCTTTTGATCTTGATGAAAGATCAGAAGTTAACGCATTTGCCATTGTTTGATGGTTTGACTTATATTGGTAATATCGCAATTGATGATGTAGAAGATAACGATTTAACTACCAAAGAAGATTACCTAGATTTTACAGAAAAGTTTTATACAACGGCTGATAATACAATTCTAGAAGTCATAAAAATCATGTATCGATACCAGTCGAATATGATGCCTGTTTTTGATAGAGAAGAAAAATATTTAGGTGCGATTTTACAAGAAGACATTTTGAATTATTTTGCAACAACTCCTTTTATAGACGATGCAGGAGCGGAAATGTTATTATCTGTACCAACACTAGAATTATCGATGACAGCCGTAGCTAATATTGTAGAGTCGCATAATAGCAAGTTGTTAGGTTCTTTTTTAATTGATCAAAATGAGGATAGAACAAAATTGTTGATCAAAGTAAGATCAGAAAATATTTTGTCGATTGGTGAAACATTAGAACGATATGGTTATCAAGTGATACAGAAATTTTATAACGATGAGAAAAGTGAACTTTTGTCTGAGCGTTACAATCAATTATTGAAATACATCAATTCCTAATAGAGAAGAATGAAAGTTGCATTATTTGGACAAAAAACAAATACCTCTTTACACGACATTGTCGATCCTTTTTTAGCATTTTTACAAACCCATCAAATAGATTATTGTATAGAAGAAAATTTTAAGATTATCTTAGGAGATTATACAAAATTCGATTTGTCTGCGATTGAGACATTTAATAACGACGAACCCTTAGATAATACGATAAAATTCTTTTTTACTTTTGGTGGTGATGGCACAATCTTAAATGCAGTTTCTTACATAAAAGATAGCGGTGTGCCAATTGTAGGTGTAAATACTGGTCGATTAGGGTTTTTAGCAACAATCAATAAAAATTATTTTTTAGATCAATTAGAAAATATCTTCAATGATCAATATAAATTAGTTCCAAGATCGCTATTAACAGTAAAATCTAATCAAGATTTAGGAATCGAAGATAATTTTGCACTTAACGAAGTCACAGTAACCAGAAGAGAAACCACAAGTATGATTACGGTTGACTCTTGGTTGAATGGTGAATTCTTAAACTCCTTTTGGGCAGATGGTCTAATTATTTCTACACCAACAGGATCTACGGGTTATTCTCTAAGTTGTGGTGGACCAATTGTTCATCCATCAACAGATAACTTTGTTATTACGCCTATTGCTCCTCATAATCTAAATGTTCGTCCACTGATTGTTGATAACAATTCTGTTATTGATTTGAAGATAAACAGCCGAGCAAACGAATATTTTTTATCCTTAGATTCTCGAAACATTGCTTTATCTACAGACGTTGAAATCCAGATAAGAAAAGCCGATTTTTACATCTACATTGTAGAAACAATTGACATCAGTTATTTCAATACTTTGAGAGAAAAATTACTTTGGGGATCGGATAAAAGAAATTAATTTACAATATTTCTTCTTAATTTTTGTTAAATCAATTATGTTGAAATCAGTTTTGTTTATATTTGTTCGTTCAAAATGAAAAATATAGGCAACGACTATTATTATAATAACACTATGAGGAACTATTTTCTTGCATTATTCTTTTTATTGAATGCAACGTCGTTGTTCGCGCAAAGACACGAAATTGGAGCTTTTTTGGGAGGCGCCAATCTAATTGCTGATGTTGGTAGCGAAAGCTATATCAACCCATTTCCTAATCGTCAAGAAGGCGGTAAATTAGGAGTGCCAGTTGTGGTTGGAGCAATTTATCGTTTTAATTTTAATCCTTATATGGGATTCAGGTTAGGGTTTTACCATTCGCAAGTAAATAATAACGATCAGAATTCTGATCAATTATATAAAAGAAGAAGAAACGCATTTTATAAAAACAACATTACAGAAGGATCTTTGTTGTTTGAATATAATTTTTTACCAATAAATGATGAGAATAATGGTCATTCACCATTTATTTTTGCAGGAATTGGAGGTTTTCTCTCATCAGAAAAGGAAGTTTATTTCAGAGAAACAGCAATTTATGATGCAGCAGGAAATGTCGTAGAACCTTCTGGTATTGACGAAAGAAAGAAACGTGTAGGTAATATTTCTTTCCCGATTGGTGTCGGATATAAAATCAAATTCAATTACAATTGGGTAATTGCTGCAGAAGTTGGGTTTAGATATACCAATTCAGATAAGTTAGATTATAGTGAATATACGTTTAATAAAAACTTGTTCGATCAAGATGGAAATCTTAGACCAGATGCAGATATTGATACGTATAATGATTACAGAAAAAAACATATAGGAAATATTTCGAATACAGATTGGTATGTATTTACTGGTCTATCTCTAACTTATGCGTTCGGACGTCCGCCATGTTATTGTGATTAATAAAATGAATAATAATACATTGATAGAACAAATAGACCTAAAGAAGGTTCCGCAGCACGTCGCAATTATCATGGATGGTAATGGACGATGGGCAAAACAAAACGGAAAAGAAAGAACCTTTGGTCATAAAAATGCACTCAGTGCCGTAAGAGCTGCAATAGAAGGATGTCGAGAACTCAACATTCCTTATCTTACGTTGTATGCATTTTCTTCTGAAAATTGGAACAGACCAAAATTAGAAGTCACTTTGTTGATGACACTTTTGGCGCAAACCATTCAGAAAGAAATCAAAGAATTGCATACAAATAATGTTCGATTAAATGTCATCGGTAATCTAGAGAAATTACCAAAATCAACACTTAAAGAACTGAATAAAGGTTTAGAATTAACCAAAAACAATACAGGTTCTACGCTAACTTTAGCATTAAGTTATGGTTCTAAAGAAGAAATTCTTAGCGCAACCAAAGCAATCGCAGAAGATTATAAAAATGGAAATATTAGTTTAGATACTATTGATGAAAAACTTTTTGAATCTAAATTATATACACATAATATGCCAGTAGTCGATTTGTTGATCCGAACAAGCGGCGAAACAAGAATTAGTAACTTTTTGCTGTGGCAAATTGCCTATGCAGAATTGTATTTTACCAATACACTTTGGCCAGATTTTACTAGAGAAAGTTTGTACGAGGCTGTATTATGTTATCAGGGAAGAGAAAGAAGATTCGGAAAAATCAGTGAACAACTAATCTAGATTTCTAGAATAATAAATTATGAAGAAAATAACTTGGACAGTGTGGATGTTAGGCGCTTACATGACGTTTGTAAATGCGCAGGTGAATGATTCCATTCCTACACAAACAAATCAAGAAGCCACACAACCTCAAGATTTAAATAACTTGAACAATGTCAAAACTTATGTTTTAAAAGATGTTGTTTTAACAGGTGATACAAAATTCTCTAAAAATCAAATTTTACGATTTGCAGGTTTTTCTTTGGGCGATGAAATAGAAATTCCAGGAACAAAAATTAATAACGCAGTTAAGAAATTATGGCGTTCTAAAATGTTCTCTGACATCAATGTCTATGTAAGTTCTATCCAAGGTAATGAGGTGACACTAGAGTTAAATCTTCTTGGTTTACCAGAATTACAAGCGATTACAATTACAGGGATAAAAAAATCTCAGAAAGAAGATGTAATCAAGAAAAATAAATTAGATCCAGGTGTAAAAATCACGAATAATTTATTGAATCAAACACGTAATAACATCAAAGATTATTACATACAAAAAGGTTATCCGAATCCGACGATTAATATTACAAAAACACCAACAGAAGGTGATAAAGAAAATTTGGATGTAAAAGTTGATCGCGGACCAAGGGTAAAAATTAAAGATATTGTTTTCGAAGGGAATCATGAATTGAGCAATGCTAAATTGCGTAAAGCCATGAAGGATACTAAAAGAAGATCAATAAACTTTTTCAAATCTTCTAAATTGATTGATGAAAAATATCAAGACGATTTGAAAAAAGTTATCGATAAATACAAATCTGTAGGTTTCCGTGATGCAAAAATTGTATCTGAAAAAGTAGAAAAGGTAGATGATAATAACGTCAAATTAGTTATCACTATCGACGAAGGAAAACCGTATTATGTGGGTAATGTAACTTTTGCTGGTAACTCTGTTTATACATCAGATCAGTTGGCAAGAATTTTTGCTTACAAAACAGGTGATGCTTACGATGCTGTTGGAATCAATAAAAAAGTTTCTGGTTCTGAGAAAGATGACGATATCCAAACTTTGTATATGGATAATGGTTATTTATTTGCACAAGTTATTCCGATCGAGAAAAATATTCACGACAATACAATTGATTTAGAAATTAAAGTTAGTGAAGGAACGCAAGCAACGATAAATCGTGTAACAATTGCAGGTAATACAGAAGCGCACGATCATATTCTTTATCGTGAGTTACGTACGCAACCAGGTAATTTATTCTCTAAGTCAGATATTAAACGTACAATGTACGAATTGGCAGCTACAAGTTATTTAGAGCCAACTCAAATCGTACCAGATGTTCAACCAAATTATGAGAATAATACGGTAGATATCAATTGGAAGGTTGCACCAAAATCATCTTCACAAGTAGAATTACAAGGTGGTTACGGTGGAGGAACATTCATTGGAACTTTAGGACTTACATTTGGTAACTTCTCTATTAGTAATTTATTTAAAGGTGAAGCATGGAAACCTGTTCCAATGGGAGATGGACAACAATTGTCTTTACGTGCACAAGCAGGTTATGGATATCAAAACTATAGTTTTTCTTTTGTAGAGCCATGGATTGGAGGTAAACGTCCAACATCTTTATCAACATCTTTCTATTATTCTCGTTACAGTTATAACGATAATCAGAATGAAAGAACAAAATTAAATATTATTGGTGGTAGTGTTGGTGTGAGTAAATTGTTAACTTGGCCAGATGATTATTTCCGTTTGAGTCACACAATTGCTTTTCAACGTTACGATTATCAAAACTATAATTTATTTACGTTAGGAGGAGTAACTTATTCTGATGGTATTTCTAATAACTTAAATTATACCATTGGATTGACAAGAAATTCTGCTGGTCCAGATCCAGTTTTTCCACAAGGAGGATCTGAGTTTGCTGTTTCAGCAACAATGACGTTGCCTTACTCTTTATTAAACAATAAAGATTATAAAACGATGTCTGCTCAAGAAAAAATCGAAATGCTAGAGTATTATAAAATTAAGGCTAAAGCATATTGGTACAAAGAACTTTTCGGAAAGTTAGTTGCTAGAATTGGTGGTGAATTTGGTTATTTGGGAGCTTATAATCACGATGTAGGAACAATTCCTTTCGAGCGTTTTTATCTTGGTGGAACAGGTTTGATGCAACAACGTTTTGATGGTCGTGAAATTATTCCGTTAAGAGGTTACGAAGATTCTTCTAACCAAGGTGGACGATCAGGTGAAGATATTACACCAGAAGGAGGTGGAGCAATTTATAATAAATTCTTGTTCGAGTTACGTTATCCAATTACGATGAGTCAAACAGCAAAAATCTTTGCTTTAGGTTTTGCAGAAGCAGCCAATACTTGGGGAGATGCAAGAGAATACAAACCATTTGAACTGAGAAGATCTGCTGGTTTTGGTGTTCGTGTATTTATGCCAGCTTTCGGTATGTTAGGGTTTGATTTTGGTTATGGTTTCGACAAAGCAATTGGTGCAGTTGAACCATCTGGATGGCAAACGCATTTTATTATTGGTCAATCTTTTTAATTTTATTAAATTCGCATCAATGTTCAATATTTTTTTGGCATAGTTTTCGAAATAATCGACACGTATATGAAAAAATGGATTTTTCTAATAGTAATATTTGCTGGTTTAGCTAGCACAACATTTGCACAAAGATTCTGTTACGTTGATACAGAATATATCTTAAATAATTACCCAGCTTATACCAATGCACAAAGTAGTTTGAAAAGACAAACTGACGCTTGGCAAAAAGAGTTGGAACTGAAAAAGGAAGCTGTAGATAAACTTTTAGCAGAGTTCGAGGCAGAGAAAATTCTTTTAACAGAAGAACAAGTAAAAGATCAACAAGCAAAGATTGACGAAGAATTGTTAGCTATTAGAAACTTGCAAGATAAACGATATGGTGCGCAAGGTGATTTGATTAATCTAAGAAAAAGTTTAGTTAAACCAATTCAAGATCAAATTTACAATGCAACAAAACAAGTGGCAGATCGTCTAAATTATGGATTTGTTTTTGATAAAGGAAGTGATCTAATCATGATTTATTCAGATCCGAAGTTTGATATCAGTCGAGAAGTTCTAAAAATTTTAGTACCAGAAAAATTTGATACTAAACCAGCCAATAATAAATCGAGCAACAATAAAAACAATAAATCAAACAATAAAAATTCTAGTAATAGAGGAAGTAGTAGAAAATAAACCTACTTAAATTAAGTTTAATACAAGTAATTATGAATATGAAAAATTTGAAATTTGTCGCATTATTAACAATGTTTGTTTTTGGAAGTGTAATGACTTTTGCACAAGATATCGCTCACATTGATTTTAACAAAGTTTATGATGCAATGCCTGAGTATAAAAAAGCTGAATCTGATTATGAAGCTTTAGGTAACAAACACAAAACAGAAATCGAAAAACAAGAAGCAGCTCTAAAAGCTTTATATGAGCAAGCTCAGAAAGATTTAGCAGGTAAATCACAAGAAGAAGTTCAGAAGTATATAACAGAAAAGAAATTGCAAGAGCAAGAGCAAGCGTTACAACAAAAATTACAAACGTATAGAGAAGCAGCTCAAAAAGAAATGGTAGAAAAAGAAAAATCTTTATTCGAGCCTATCTATACAAAAGTAAATACAGCAGTTTCTGCAGCAGCTAAAAAGAAAAATTTAAAATACGTTTTACCAGCAAACATGGTAATCTATTCTGATGGAGGATACGATTTATTTAACGATGTTAAAGCTGAATTAGGTATTAAATAAGAAATAAATTAATTAATTTTGAGCCACTAAGTATTTAGTGGCTTTTTTATTTGATATTATGAAAGGAACAGAAACTCTACTGAAAGGTTGTTTTGTCTTAGAACCACAGGTTTTCGAAGATGAACGTGGCTATTTTTTCGAATCGTTTAACCAAGCAAAATTGGAATCTATTTTAGGTTATTCACCAAATTTTGTACAAGACAACCAATCGAGATCACAATACGGTGTGGTTAGAGGTTTACATATACAATCTGGTGAACATGCTCAAGCAAAATTAGTGAGAGTGGTAGAAGGTAAAGTTTTAGATGTTGTGGTAGATGTTCGACTAGATTCAGAGACTTTTGGTCAATCTATTGCCGTAGAACTTTCTGCAGAAAACAAAAAACAATTGTTTATCCCAAGAGGTTTTTTGCATGGATTTTCTGTCTTGTCAGATAATGCAACTTTCTTTTATAAATGTGATAATTGGTACAATAGAGCTTCAGAAAATGGAGTAAATCCTTTGGATGTAGATTTAGCAATTGATTGGCAAATTCCATTAGATGAGATGATTTTATCAGAGAAAGATCAAACTGCTCAAAGTATAGAATCTTTCAAAAATTCGTTGTAAGATGAAAAGAGTTTTGGTTACAGGTGGAAATGGTCAATTGGCTCAAGCCATTTTTTCTATCAAAGATGAATTTTCTGATATTGAGTTTTTTTTCAAAACTTCTCAAGAATTATATATAACTAATCAAGATTTAGTCAAGTCATTTTTTGAAGATAATTCTTTTGATTTCGTCATTAATACTGCTGCTTATACTGCGGTTGATAAAGCCGAATCTGAACAAGAAAAAGCTTATGAAGTAAATGCATTAGGAACAAAATTTTTGGCTGAAGAAACTGCAAAACAAAATATTCCTTTTATTCATATTTCAACTGATTATGTTTTTGATGGTACTCAACCAATTCCTCGATTAGAAACAGATCAAACCAATCCGATTGGTGTTTATGGTCAAACAAAGCTAGAAGGCGAAAATTTTGCCTTAGATGCTAATCCAAAAACAATTATAATTAGAACGGCTTGGGTTTATTCGAGATTCGGAAATAACTTTGTAAAAACAATGCTGAGGTTGTTTAATGAACGTGAAGAAATTGGTGTAATTAACGATCAGATTGGTTCGCCAACCAACGCGGTAGATTTAGCAAAAGTTATAGTTAATATTATAGAAAATGAACAATTAGTTTTTGGCATTTTTAATTTTTCTAACGAAGGCGAATGTTCTTGGTTCGATTTTGCTTCTAAAATAAAATCGGAGGTAAATTCTCCTATCAAAATCAATCCAATTCCGACTTCTGCTTATCCAACGCCAGCAAAACGTCCTGCTTATAGTTTATTAGATAAAACAAAAATTAAAGAAGTTTACGGTTTGGATATTCTCGATTGGGAAACGAGTTTAGAAACCGAGTTGAAACATTTGGTTTAATGCCTTTTACTTTTTCTCATCCAGCCATAGTTTTACCACTTTTAAAGATCAATCCGAAATGGTTTTCTTTAACTGGTTTAGTTATCGGAGCAATGGCGCCCGATTTAGAATATTTTACAACGATGAAAGTTGGTGCAAAGTATTCACATATTGTAGAAAAAGTTCCGTTTTTTGAGTTGCCTTTGGCACTTATCTATTGCTTTGTTTTTCATTTATTGGTAAGGAATATCTTGATCGATCATTTACCAGATTTTTTTAAAAGTAGATTTGTTATTTTTAAAGATTTTGATTGGATAAATTATTTTAAAAAACATTTTCTCATTGTTATTCTTTCGATTTTAATAGGAACATATTCTCATCTTTTTTGGGATGCTTTTACACATGAATGGGGATTTTTTGTTCAGAAATTTTCTGTATTTAAAATGAATATAATTTCTAATCCAATAGAGATTCCGATTTATAAGTTCCTACAACATTTTTCTACTTTCGTTGGTGGATTTTATATCTTATTTTGGATTAAAAATTTAGAAAAATATCCAATCGTAAAAACAAAATTTCCTATTCTATTTTGGACTAAAATTGCTCTCATTACACTTATTTTATCTGTCGTTCGTTTCATAATAAAAAACGATGATATCGCCATCGGAAACATCATCGTTACAGTTATTATGAACGGATTTATAGCTTTAAATTTGCTGCAAATCCAACAAAAATATATTAAAAGTTAACTTTATCTTCAATGTAATTTCCGTTTTCGCAGAAATTTTTCAATTCATTTTCAATTAAATTTTTTACATCAACTGCATCATGTGCAGGATACAACAAATGAATATTTGCACCAGCATCTAACGTAAAATATAAATGCGTACCTGTTTCTTCTCTAAAAGCCCAAATCTTTTCGATTGCTGCAACTGTGTTTGGTTTCATCAAGATAAAAGAAGGATGAGATGTCATCATCATCGCATGTAAAGTAAGCGCTTCATGTTCTACCAATTCACCAAAAGCTTTTAGATCACCAGATTTTAGGATAGGTAAAAGTTTTTTAAGGTTTTGATTAGCTTCCTCAAATCTTTTTTCAGCATAAGGATGATTGTTCATTAGATTGTGTCCGACAGTCGAAGAAACAGATTTAGTTCCTTCATGAATCAATAAAATCGTATCATGAAAAGTTTTAAAAACTTCGTGAATTTCATTTTCTGGATATCGAACGGCATATAAATTAGAACTGCCTTGTATAAAATCATTTTCGCCCCATTCGACCAAACCTTTGTAAGTAGATCTACATGCACTTCCTGATCCTAATCTTGCTAAAAATGAAGCTTTCTTATGCGCTTCTTCTTCAGTGTAAACTGCGCCTAATTGTCTTTCGATTTTGATTAAACAATTTGCTAAAGCGCTCATTCCAGAGGCAGAAGATGCAATGCCAGAGCTGTGTGGAAACGAATTATGTGTATGAACTTCGAATTTAAAATCTCTTAAAAACGAAACGTATTTTTCTATTCTTTCGAAAAACTTTAAAATCTTTGGCGCAAAACTTTCTTTGTATTCTCCTTCTAAGAAAACTTTTACCTCAAATTCATTCCCGAATTTTGGTTCAAATTTTAGTTCTGTTTCTGTAAAACTATTGGTTAATGTATAACTTATTGAACTGTTTGTCGGAATCTGATTACCAATTTTACCCCAATATTTTATCAAGGCAATATTCGATGGGCTTTTAGATTTTACGCTTCCTGCAGATAAAACCAAATTATCTGATAATTGAGAATTGAATTGCTCTTCCATTTTGCAAAATTACAATTTTAGATTTTTATAATAATCGAAATGATAATCGATAGAATCTTTAATATTGATGAATTGATAATCCAAATCTTTGACGATTTTTTGATGATCAATTTTTGTAAAAGTCGTGATAGCTTCTAATGTTCCTTTGTCTAAACTCGGAAATCCAAAAAGTTTACCAACTTGTGAAAAACGCGAAATCCATTTTAGTTGTGAATTAGAAACTTGTTTTGTTTTTTGATTGTATTTTGTATTGACTTGATTCAAAACCTCAAAATAAGTCAGATTTTGACTATTCAGTAAATATCTTTGGTTGTATTTTTTTTCTGATTTTAGTCGTAGAACAATTTCAGCAACATCTCTCACATCTACAAAACCTGTTCCGCCAGAAGGCGCAAAATGATTACTTTTTTGATTTTTGAAAATTCGTTCACTTGCACGTTTTCCGTCCAAACTACCAATAACAACCGACGGATTAACCACAATAACATCTAAATTTTCTTGCGACCCTCGCCAAACTTCCATTTCTGCTTTGAATTTTGATAATGCATAAGTCGAATGTTTTTTATTTGGATTAAAAGCAGATTCTTCGTCAATTTTTTTACTGATCGGATTTACATCATCCAGAACCGCAATCGAACTAATAAAGATAAACTCCTTGATTTTTTTATCAATTGCTGCGTTTACTAAATTTTCTGTTCCTATAACATTTGTCTCGATGATTTCTTTGCTTTTTCGTTCATCAAAATTTACAGATGCCGCTGCATGTATAATGGTTTCTATATTTTCTAATGCTTCTGGGAAAAAAGTAACATCGAGTAAATCACCATCAATCCATTCAATCAGATGAAATTTTTCTTCTTTGTTGTGAATTTTAAAGAAGTTTTGAAGAGAAGATAAATTAGAACTTTTTCTTTTTAATGCTCGGATAGGTTCTTCATTATCAACCAATTTCAATAAAAGATTTGCTCCAATTAATCCCGTTCCACCTGTTATAAAAATCATTTTATAAGATTCGTTTTCTTTTGAACCAAAGATAAATAAAAAACACAATTATTACCATTGCTGCCAAACATATTGGATAACCAAATTTGTATTTCAGTTCGGGCATGAAATCGAAGTTCATTCCATAAACTCCAACGATGAAAGTTAAAGGCAAGAAAAAGGCAGAGAAAATTGTCAACAATTTCATAATATCGTTTGTTTTCTGATTAGAAACCGACATATAAATTGTGATCATGTTTTGGATGTCTTCTAAAATTTGAGCATAAAGATGTAATATCTTGGTATTGAGTTCTTTTAAATCTTGTATTTGACTCGATTTTTTATGAAAAATACTCAATTCATTAATCGCATCATTCATCATATTCAAGATTTTTTTACAAGACGAAGCTTCTCTTTTTAATTGGAAAATTTCTTTTAAGGTCAGTTTATCTGATTTATCAGAAAAGACAATATTTTCGAAATTATCTATTTTTTCCATCATCAATTCGCTGGGCGTTTGATAACTTGTTAAAGATAATTTGATGATAAAATACAGTAAATTCTTTGTTGTGATTTTTTGTTGGTCACGATTTCTACTAATGCATAAATCACGTGCTTCTGTTAAGATAGAAGTTGATTTTTGATGAATGGTTAAAATTGTATGATCGTTAAAATAAATTCCGACTTTATGACTGAATTCTCTTACAATATTTGCATAATGATGTTTTTCTTTTCCGTAAAAACGAACCAATAGAAAAGAAATATTATCCTCGAACTCAAATTTTGGTAAATGTCCAGGTTCTAAATTATCTGCCAAAGTAAATTTATTGAACTGATAAATTTTAGAAAATTCTTCCAATTCTTCTCGGCTAGGATTTTCTAAATCAATCCATTTTAGTTGTTGGTTTTCAAATACAATCGTCTGCATAAATTAGATTCTATTAGAAAGTTAAAGATTCTTTTAGACTTTCTAAAACATAATCGGAAAATTACAATTTATATGATAACTTTGCAATCCAATAAATTAGAATATATACAATTATGAATGCATTGATAGAAGAATTAACATGGCGCGGACTTGTCCATAACATCATGCCAGGAACAGAAGAACAACTAGATAAAGAAATGACAACTGGTTATGTTGGTTTCGATCCAACGGCAGATTCTTTACATGTTGGTAGCTTGGTTCCTATTTTCTTATTGGTGCATTTGCAACGTCACGGACATCGTCCCGTTGCATTAATTGGTGGTGCAACTGGTATGATTGGTGATCCAACGGGTAAAAGTGCAGAACGTAATTTGTTAGACGAGGAAACCTTGAATCGTTACATTGCTGGAATTAAATCTCAGTTAGAGCGTTTTTTAGATTTTGATGGTAGAAACGGAAATTCTGCAGTATTGGTTAACAACTACGATTGGATGAAAACGTTTTCTTTCATCGATTTTGCACGTAACATAGGTAAACATATCACCGTAAATTACATGATGGCAAAAGATTCTGTAAAATCTAGACTTTCTGCAGAATCTAATGTTGGGATGTCTTTTACAGAATTTACTTACCAATTAATACAAGGTTATGATTTCTTGCATTTGTATAACGAATTAGGTGCTAAATTACAAATGGGAGGTTCTGATCAATGGGGAAATATTACCACTGGTACAGAATTGATCCGTCGCACAGCTCAAGGTGAAGCTTTTGCATTTACTTGTCCATTAACAACAAAAGCAGATGGATCAAAATTCGGGAAATCAGAAGGAGGTGAAAATATTTGGTTAGATAAAAATAGAACTTCGCCTTATAAATTTTATCAATTTTGGTTAAATCAAGCAGATGCTGATGCCGAAAAATACATTAAAATTTACACATTTTTAGATAAAGAAACTATTGATGATTTAATAGAAAATCATCGTAAAGAACCACATCTTCGTGAGTTACAAAGAAAGTTAGCAACAGAGATTACAATTTTGGTTCATGGTATTGATGCTCTACACAAAGCAGAAAAAGCTTCTCAGGTTTTGTTTGGTAAATCAACTTCTGAAGATTTAAAAGAATTGGATGCCGAAACTTTTTTATCAGTTTTTGAGGGTGTTCCGCAAGCAACAATTTCTAAAGAAGATTTTGATAATGAATTAAATATAGTTGAAGCACTAACTGAAAAATCAGGTTTTTTAAAATCAAATTCAGAAGCGAGAAGAGAACTTAAAGCAAATGCAATTTCTGTCAATAAAGAAAAAGTTGATGAAAATTTTGTTTTGACAAATGAACATTTGATTGCAGAAAAATATGTTTTATTGCAAAAAGGTAAAAAGAATTATTTTATCTTGATTGTAGAATAAAAACAATTCAATACAACAATTTAAAACTCATCTTTTGATGAGTTTTTTTGTATCTTAGAAATTCAAAATCTATTTATTTTGGAGGATTTTCTTCATCATTCGACTAATTTTTGGTACTTCTTTCTAGAATGGTATTGGTTGCCATTAACCATTATTTACATATTTGTTATTTTAACAATATTGATAGAAAATGGAAAACCAGAGAAAACCATTGCATGGATTTTAATCATTGTTTTTCTACCTGTCATCGGTTTGATCGTTTATTTCTTTTTTGGTCAAAAATTTAATAAAGAGAAAAATTTTGTTCGTTTAGATGTAAAACAACAAAGCAAGATAAAGAAACATTGGTTAGATTTAACAGTTGATAATCAAAAGAAATTAGAACAATTAGAAAATCAAAATTATCCATTTTCTAAAGTTTTCCAATATTTGTATAAATGCAATTCTTCACCAATTTATTATAATGATGAGTTGAAGGTTTTGATTAATGGTGAAGAAAAATTTCCAGAGTTTTTAGAAGCAATTCGCCAAGCTAAAAATCACATTCATTTAGAATATTACATTTTCGATTTAGATATTATTGGTCAAGAAATTATAGATTTATTAATAGAAAAATCAAATAAGGGAGTAGAAGTAAGAATTATGATTGATGATTTTGGTTCGCCAAAATTTAGTAAGAAAGGTCTAGAGATTTTTAAAAATTCTAAGGTAGAATTTCAAGTTTTTTTACCAGTTCATTTTACTTCATTAGCAAATTCAAATTATAGAAATCACAGAAAAATTTTAATTGTTGATGCAGAAATTGCCTTTGTTGGCGGAATCAATATTTCTGATAAATATTTGAATATTGAACCTTATAATCAAAAAAATGAAGTTTTTTGGCGAGATACTTCATTAAAAATCCAAGGCGAATCAATTGATTTACTTCAGTTGCAGTTTTGGTTAAATTGGACAATGACGGATGGTGAACTTTTTGACTTGGAACAAACGAAATATCATTTTCGTAAAAAAGATTTTAATACCAATTTATCAATTGATTCAATAACCGCTTACGCTTTTACTTCGCCAGGTTCTGAGATTGCTTCTGCTATGGAATCGATGATTTTGGCTATTTCTTTAGCGAAAGAAAAAGTTCGAATTACAACGCCTTATTTCATTCCGTCAGAAGAGTTCAAATCGGCTTTGCTTATTGCCATTTCGAGTGGAATAGAAGTTGATTTAATTTTACCAAAAAAAGGTGATTCGATCATTGTACAGCAAGCTTCTTTATCGTTTCTAAAGCCAATTATGAAACGCGGTTTGAATGTTTTTTTATACGAGAAAGGCTTTGTTCATGCAAAAACAATGCTTATTGATGATCAGTTAGCTTTTGTTGGAACAGTGAATTTAGATAACCGAAGTTTTTTTATAAATTTTGAAATTTCTGCTGTTTTTCAAGATAAACAATCGATAGATAAATTAATTTTTCAGCACGATTTAGATGTTAAAAATTCTATGAAGTTAACTTATGAAAAATGGAAATCTATGAATGTTTTTAAACGTGGTTTTGCTTCTGTTTGTAGATTATTAGCACCAATTTTATAGAAAAACAGGTGATTTTTTAGGATTTAATAAATCTTCTAAACCTGGAGGAACATCGTGTAAATTATCCATAAAATCATCAAAAAAACCTTTGGTATGATTGGATAACAATTCTTGATATAATTCTATGGCTTCATCCGAAACAAACATCGGGATTTTAGGATTAAAACCACTTTTTTGATGAATCAAAACGACCTGAAATTCATCACAATCAGCAATCAATTTTCCTGTAATCATACAGCGAGCTTCGTTTTGATAATTTTTTAATGTTTGTACAGCTTCATCAAAATGATCTTCTATGAAATTTGTTTTTTCAGTTACAAATTCTTGAATATTTTCTTTAGATTCTTTCGAAATGTCTTCATTCATTTGCAAACGGCAATCGTCGCAAACAGCTAATTCGAAAACTGTAATTAATTCATTATCGATGTAATTTCTTTTGTAAGCTTTTTCTATAATAAAAGTTTTATTGTTGATCGTTTCGCCACAAACCGAGCAATTTTCAAATTTTTGATTCGATTGATCTGAGTATAAAAGTGAATCAACATTAAAATTTTTCATATAAAAAAATATTATTCATCAAACAATCCTACGAATCTAGTTAATAATTGATTAAAATTCTAGTAAATTTAAAACTTAAACGCAAAAGAATGAAATTACCATTTATTGAACCTTATCGAATAAAAACGATTGAGGAAATTAAATTTTCTACAAAAGAACAACGAACAAAATGGATTGAGGAAAAAGATTTTAATCTATTTAATTTAGAAAGTGATAAAGTAATTATTGATTTATTGACAGATAGCGGAACAGGAGCAATGTCAGATAAACAATGGGCAGAAATGATGTTGGGAGACGAAAGTTATGCTGGTTCACGATCATTTCAAAAATTACAAGAAACGGTAAAAAAACTTACCGGTTTTACTTATTTATTACCAACGCATCAAGGGCGAGCGGCAGAAAATGTTTTGTTTTCTGTTTTGGTGAAAGATGGCGATGTTGTCCCTGGAAATACACATTTTGATACTACAAAAGGACATATAGAATTTAGAAAAGCTCATGCGATTGATTGTACAATTGACGAGGCTTTTGAAATTGATAATCCATATCCATTTAAAGGAAATATTGATTTAGAAAAACTAGAAAAGGTTTATAAAGAATTTGGGAAAGATAGAATTCCATTGACCTTGATAACAATTACTTGTAATTCTTCGGGAGGTCAGCCAGTTTCTATTGAAAATATTCGTGCAGTGAAAAAGTTGGCGGATCAATATGGGATTCCAGTTTTTTTTGATGGTGCACGTTTTGCAGAAAATGCTTATTTCGTAAAAAAAAGAGAATCAGAATTCGAAGATTATTCTATCAAAGAAATTGTAAAAGAAATGTTTTCTTATGGTGATGGAATGACGATGTCTTCTAAAAAAGATGGTTTGGTAAATATTGGTGGATTTCTAGCGATGAATGATGAGAAATTGTATCAATCTGCAGGGAATTTTGGAATTATTTACGAAGGTTATTTAACTTATGGAGGATTAGCAGGTCGTGATTTAGGAGCTTTGGCACAAGGATTAAATGAATCAACTGAATTTGAATATTTAGAAGCAAGGATTTCGCAAGTTGAATATTTAGGTGAACAGTTGAGAGAATATGGAATTCCTGTTCAATATCCAATTGGTGGACATGCGGTTTTTATTGATGCACTAAATTTTTATCCTCAATTAAGTCGAGAAGATTTTCCGGCTCAGACATTAGGAATTGAATTGTATAAAGAAGCTGGAGTGAGAGGTGTAGAAATTGGAACTTTGTTAGCAGATCGTGATCCAGAAACAAGAGAAAACCGTTATCCTAAATTAGAATTATTGCGTCTGGCAGTTCCGAGAAGAACTTACACACAAAATCATTTAGATTATATTGCAACTGCTATAAAAAATGTCTTTGATAATAGAAATGAGCTAACATCTGGTTATGATATAGCTTGGGAAGCACCAATTTTAAGACACTTTACTGTTAAAATGAGAAAGAAATAATTAAGAGATAAACTCATGATTAAATAAAAAAGGTCTGGGAACATCCAGACCTTTTCGTTTATTATAAAGAAAATATTATTCTACGGTTACAGATTTTGCCAAATTTCTTGGTTGATCTACGTTTTTACCTAATTTTACAGCAATCCAATACGATAACAATTGTAATGGAATTGCAGCTAAAATAGGTGAGAATTCTTCTTCTGTATCTGGGATAACAACATAATCGTCAGCCATAGATAGAACTTGTTCATCACCTTCATTTACAATCGCAATGACTTTTGCACTACGAGATTTAATTTCTTGAATGTTAGAAACCACTTTTTCGTAATAACCTCTTTTTGTCGCGATTACAATAACAGGCATGTTCTCATCTAATAAAGCAATTGGTCCATGTTTCATTTCAGCAGCAGGATATCCTTCTGCATGGATATAAGAAATTTCTTTTAACTTTAATGCACCTTCTAAGGCTGATGGATAATTGTATCCACGACCTAAATAAATCGCATTGGTATTGTTTTTATATTTTTCTGCAATCGGTTCGATTACACCAGAACAATTTTCTAAAATTTGAGCAACTTTGTTTGGGATTTGATCTAATTCGTTAATCAATAAATTGAATCTTTCGTTAGATAATTCACCTTTATGTTTTCCTAATTTTATAGCAATCATTGCTAAAACGGTCAACTGTGCAGTAAATGCTTTGGTAGAAGCAACTCCAATTTCTGGACCAGCATGTGTGTAAGCTCCTGCATCTGTAATACGAGCAATAGAAGAACCTACGACATTGTTAATACCAAATATAAATGCACCGTTTTCTTTCGCTAATTTTAATGCAGCTAAAGTATCTGCAGTTTCACCAGATTGCGAAATAGCAATTACCACATCGTTCTTTTTGATGATTGGATTACGGTAACGGAACTCAGATGCGTATTCAACTTCTACAGGAATACGAGCAAAATCTTCGATCATATATTCGGCAACTAAACCAGCATGATATGATGTACCACATGCAACGATGATGATACGTTTTGCATTTAAGAATTTTTCTTGATTATCCCAGATTCCAGCCATTTTAATGATTCCTTCATCTACCAATAATCTTCCTCTCAATGTATCTTGAATAGAACGTGGTTGTTCGTAAATTTCTTTTAACATGAAATGTTCGTAACCACCTTTTTCTATTTCTTCTATGTTTAATTGTAATTCTTGTATATCAGCTGCAACTTCGCTGTTACTTTCTATTTTACGAATATCAACTTCTTGTCCACGAGTAATAGTTGCCATTTCTCCATCATCAAGATAAACAGCATCTTTTGTAAATTCTATAAACGGAGAAGCATCAGAAGCAATAAAAAATTCATTTTGTCCAATACCAATTGCAAGAGGTGAACCTAATCTTCCTACAACAATTTGATCTGGAATAGTTTTATCTAAAACAGCAATAGCATAAGCACCAATTACTTGGTTTAAGGCTAAACGAACAGCATCAGTTAAGTTAAGGTCATTTTCGTCTTGTAAATATTGAATAAAATTTACTAAAACTTCTGTATCTGTATCACTATGAAAAACAAAACTTTTTTCTGTTAAAAATTGTTTTAAGGTATCGTAGTTTTCTATTATACCATTATGAACTAAAACAATTCTACCATTGTTACTTAAGTGTGGATGCGAGTTGACATCATTAGGAACTCCGTGAGTTGCCCAACGTGTATGACCAATACCAACTGTTGGTGTCTTATCTAGAGAATTACTTTTTTCTTCTAAGTCAGAAACTTTCCCTTTTGTTTTTACTAATTCGAAATCGTTCTCACTAGATAATACCAAACCGGCACTATCATAACCACGATATTCTAATCTTTTTAGGCCATTTATTATGATTGCATAAGCCTCTCTATGACCAATATATCCTACGATTCCACACATAATTTATTCTACTTTTGAGTGTAATATACTAATAATTTAAGTTTTTTATTTGGGTCTGATGATTGGTTTCCGTGTAATACTAATCGTTGAGGAGAAGATACACGGTTATTGTAGTAAGGTGATTCGTTGTAAATTAATGATGATGAAAGTAAGAAATTTCCTAATCCAACAATCATTTTTTGATCTTCGAAAGTAGCATCTCTTTCGATCATATTTTTAAGATGATCTGTGATGTTAATCTCGTATTGACCATTATTTTTTGTGTAATTGTACATTGGATTGAAATGAACACTTGTTGGATAAGCATTTGTAAATGCTGATGCTCTAGAGATATCAGAATACAATTTATTTACCCATTTACCATCATCTTTATAATTGTTCCAAGCAAATAGATATGGTGGTTTTTGCGCAATAGTTGTATAAGAATCATCTACATTGAAAAGTAATTTTGCTCCAATAATAATCCAATTATTGTTTTTTACTTTTTCTTTTAAATCATTTAATGATTCTTGTTTGAAAAGTACATTAACCAAAGTTCCGTCCATACCATTCAAATATAATCTAGATGCACCATCTGTCATGTTTGGGTTGCGAATTGCATTTTCAAACTCAGAAGAACGATTATAATCAAATTGATTTAATTGTACAGTGTATCCACCAGAAGTAGTTGTCCACAAATTAGAGAAACTAAAATCGTAACTTGTTTGGATTCTTTTAGGTGCATTTTCTGCTGTAGAAGTATTATCTTGTGTATAATACATTTTTAGCTCTATAGCATTAGGATTGAATTGAAAATAAAATCCATTTTCATCCTCAATAGATAATTCTAAACCCCTCAATACATTACGGATGAAAGTTGCATTATCTCCTAAATTACCATTTCCTCTGTTTGCTATAATTTTTTGTTGAAAGAACTCTTTATCTAAAAATACTTTGTATGCAACAGATTCTTCAAAATAATTTGTTGTTTCATCTTCAACTTTAATTGTATTCTGTGTAACTTTATTAGAAAGAGTAGATGTTCCTAAAATCGTAGAATTTACATTGATGTTATCTTGAGAACGTTTACTGTTGTTAGAATAATACAAAGAATCGTAAAGCAACATATTAGTAAATTCTCTAACATTCAATGTCATAGTAGAATTTTTATTCCCATAAATAGAATCTAATTCATATACATTTCTATAAAGAATCGTATCTTTTTTAGTTACATCATCTTCAGGAGCTGTAAAAAGTTTAATAGTATCTTGACTAACTGCTGTTGTTTTGTAATAAACAGGAATTCTTAATACAACAGAATCTACAACTGCATTGTTACCAATACTTGGCAATGTAGAAGCTAATCTTACTTGTGTATAAAAACGCGCTTTATTTTTACCAAAAACAGGTTCATCATAAGCACCTAAAATGGCATTTTGTAAAACTCTTTGATTAGATAAAATCGTATCTGTTGTTGTATTGTATGCGACAACATCATATTCTATGCTAGAACCAGATGCTCCACCACCTACCAATTCATCACCAATTTCTAACGGATCATTATCACATGACACCAACAGATTTGTACCCACCAATAATGCTGTAAGAACAGTAAGTACATTCAAGAATTTCTTCATTTAAATTTCTATATTAGTTTGCGTTAATAACTTCTTCTATGTAAAAGTTTTTATAAACCTCTTTTGCAGATTCTCCTGATTGAAAATCTAATAAAGGAAGGTTTTTGTTTTGGATAAAACTTTCAACATCTGCAGGTATTTTTTCTTCGCCTTTTACAACGGCATCTGCATATTCTAAAGAAGCTTGGATTACTCCTAAATGCGAAGGATTTGCTAAATAATCTTTAACATCTACTTCTACATGATCAAACGCTAATTTATTCACAATATCTTTATTCAATTCACCCTCAAAAGCGTTGTCATACAAAGAAACAACGATTTTAGAATCTTGAAAAAATGGATCATCATGATAATATTTCTTTAAATATAAAGGAACAATACCAGACATCCAGCCCATTACATGGACAACGTCAGGTTTCCAGTTTAGTTTTTTAACCGTTTCTAAAACACCTTTTGCAAAGAAAATAGCACGTTCGTCGTTATCTTCGGCCAAACCACCTTCTTTGTTTGTGTAAATTTCTTTACGTTTAAAATATTCTTCGTTATCAATAAAATAAACTTGTAGCCTTTCGTTGGGAACAGAAGCCACTTTGATGATTAACGGTTGATCAAGATCGTTAATTATCATGTTCATTCCTGATAATCTAATGACTTCATGTAACTGATGACGACGTTCATTAATCATGCCAAAACGTGGCATAAAAATGCGAACATCTGCACCATTACTTTGCATTAATTTTGGTAAGCTTAGAGCTTGTGAAGACATTGGGTTCTCAGGAAAGTATGGTACCATCTCAGTAGTGACATACAAAATTCTCTTTCCTTGCATAATGATTACTCTTTTCCTAATGTAAAATAGAACACAAAATTACAAAAAAATATTGACATTTGTTTTCTTATATTTAGCTTTGCTATAATTTAAAATATTTTTAACAGCTATCTAAGCATGAAAATTTTTCGTACAAAGGCTGAAATGTCTTCTTTTCTTCAAGAAATTCAATCTCAAAGAAAAACAATAGGTTATGTTGCTACAATGGGTGCTTTGCACGAAGGGCATATATCATTAGTAAAAAAAGCAAAGCAAGAAAACGATTTTGCAATTGTCAGTATATTTGTTAATCCAACTCAGTTTAACAACGCAGAAGATTTAGAAAAATATCCAAGAACAGAAGAAAAGGACATTGCATTATTAGAAGCAAACCTTTGTGATTTTCTTTATTTACCTGATGTTAGCGATTTGTATGATACCAATGAAAAAGCTAAAAATTATAATTTTTCTGGAATAGAAAATGTGATGGAAGGTAAGTTTCGTCCAGGACATTTTGATGGTGTTGCAACCATCGTTGCTAAATTATTAAGAGCAATTCATCCAGACAAAGCTTATTTTGGAGAGAAAGATTATCAACAAGTTCGCATCATTCAAGAAATGGTTAAACAAGAAAATATTGATGTAGAAATTATTCCAGTTCCTATTTTTCGAGCAGAAAATGGTTTGGCTTTGAGTTCTAGAAATGCCAGATTATCTGAGGAAGAATTGGCTGCGGCTCCTTTTATTTACGAAACTTTGGTTGAAGCTAAAGAATTGAAATTGAGTGGAAAATCAGTACAAGAAGTGAAAAGTTTTGTGGAAGATAAATTTAACAATTCATCTTTTGTTTTAGAATATTTTGAGTTGACTGACGATAAAACGCTTCAACCAATCAGCAAATTTTCAGACGAAAAATCAAGAGGTTTTGTTGTTGCTTATGCAGGCGATGTAAGATTGATAGACAACCTATCATTTGATTAATTGATTGTTAAATATTAAAAATAAATATTGATTTCTTTCCCATTTCAAAGAATGATTTAACTTTGCAGCATTATGATGGTAGAAGTTTTTCAATCAAAAATTCACAGAGCAAAAGTAACAGATGCGAAGCTGAATTATATAGGAAGTATCACAATCGACGAAGATTTATTAGATGCATCTAAAATTTTAGTTGGTCAGAAAGTACAAATCGTTGTACAAGAAAATGGTGAACGCTTCGAAACTTACGTGATCAAAGGAAAAAGAGGAAGTGGTGAAATTTGCTTAAATGGTCCTGCTGCAAGACGTGTACAGTTAGGCGATACTGTGATTATTATTGCTTATGCAATGATGGATTACGAGGAAGCTAAAACTTTTTCACCAACCATCGTTTTTCCAAACGAACAAAACAGATTAGATTAATCTTAAGTATTAAAATATAAATGTAAAGAATGAATTCAGCTAAAATTAAACAATTTCTTTTTCTTATTATTGCCTCGTTATTAGCTGTTTTTTTTGTTTATATCACTGCAGAGAAAATTAATTTTCAAGAAGTAAAATTAGCTTTAGCAAAAGCAAATTATTTTTGGATTTTACTTTCTATGTCGGTAAGTATTTTCACTTATTATATTCGTGCCAAAAGATGGAATTTGCTTCTGAATCCGATTGGTTTAACGCCAAAAGTTTCAAATAATTTTTGGTCTATTGCTTTTGGTTATTTCATGAATTTGACAATTCCACGAAGTGGTGAAGTAGCAAGAGCAACGTCTTTGTACAAAACAGAAGGCGTTCCTGTAGATAAAACTTTTGGTACAATTGTATTAGAACGTGTCATAGATTTAGTTTGTTTATTGACGATTATTGGAATTTCTTTCATTGTAAATTATGAAACTTTATTGCAGTTTTTTATTCTTGGCGATCAAGAAAAGTCGGGTGAAGTTGTCGAAAAAGATTATACGATTTATTACATTGCTTTAGGTGTAATTTTACTTACAGTTGTCTTTTTGTTTATATTCTGGAGCAAAATCAAGCAAACGAAATTGTTCGAGAAAATTAAAAATTTCTTATTAGGAATTTTCGAAGGTTTAAAATCGATCTTGAAACTACAAAAAAGAGGAGAATTTATTTTTTGGTCAGTTGCTTTATGGATTTGTTATTTTTTTATGACTTATCTAGTTTTCTTTGCTTTTCCAGAAACTTCTGAACTTGGTCTGAAAGAAGGTTTATTTCTTTTGGTTGCTGGTTCTTTTGGGATGATTTTGCCTGTAACTGGAGGTTTGGGTTATCCGTATATTATGTCAATTGCATTTGCTGCGATGTATGCTGTAAACAACGGAAATGAAGATGACGGAAGAAAAATTGGCGATTATTTTGGTTTGATCTTGTATCTCGCTCAAGTAATTTCTATGATAAGTTTTGGTTTGATTGCTATGTTTTTTATTTCTAGAAATAAAAAGGCTTAATCTATTTTATCATTTCTTGATAGAATTTCTTGCCTCAAAAGAAAAGTTTATCTTTAACCTCAGAATTTAATTTTAGATAAACAATGAAAGATCCAAAATCGCTTACATCAGTAGCCGAATTTCATCAAACATTTCAACATCCAATATTAGAAAATCCTCAAATTCCATCAAAAGCTAGAACAGATTTGCGTGTTTCTCTAATTGCAGAGGAATTACAAGAATTGCAAGAAGCGATTGATAATAACGATTTAGTAGAAGTTGCAGATGCGCTTTGCGACATTCAATATGTTTTGTCTGGTGCAATTTTAGAGTTTGGTTTGAAAGATGTTTTCTCTGATTTATTTGACGAAGTTCAACGTTCGAATATGAGTAAAGCTTGTAAAACTGTGGAAGAAGCAGAAAAAACAAGACAACATTATTTGGATAAAGATGGAACAGAAAGTTATTACAAAGAAGTTGATGGTTTGTTTTTGGTTTTTAGAAAAAGTGATGACAAAACCTTGAAATCAATTAATTATTCGCCAGCGAATCTTCAGCCAATTCTAGAAAAATAATACAATGAATAAAATACGATTGATAAGAAATGTTAGTTTGCTCTTGACTACAATTTTGTTTTTTGTAGCAACTTATTATACACTTTCTTATGCAATTGTATTGATAAAACCGTATGCTAAATTTCCAAACGCAAACGGAAGAATAGAAAAAACAGGTGAATTTAAAGCTAAAAATAACGACAAACCTTATCCCGTTTTTCATATCAAATTATGGAATAATGATACAATTTACGCTGTAAAAGACGAAAGTTTTTTAAAAGAAAAATTAGTTGATAATGATTCTATAGAAATTTATCACAAACCATATAATTCAGAAAAAACAGTGGTAGATGTCGTACAAATTATCAAGCAAGATCAAAAAATATTTAAACGATATGCGATAAAAAGTACAGATTTGTTTTTGTTTGTTTGGTATTTGATTATTTGTTTGTTTTTTGCAAATCTTTGGTTTTTCGTCAAGAATAGATTAGAAAATTTATTAACCATAAGAAAATGAAGCATTTAATGCTTCATTTTTTGTTTACTGATTTATTCAACAGAATCTTTTTCGTGGTGTCTGTCTGTTACCGATTTGTCTTCTGCAACTCCAGATTTCCAATAAGAGAAGGCGTACAATTCTTCTTTTGTCCATTCTAATTCTTTCCTGAAATAACTTCTCAATTCTTTTACAGTCGAAAATTCTGCGGCAACATATCCAAATTTTGTACACGTATTTGGTATCGAAATCATTTTTGCTTGCTGTGCTAATTCGCTTCCGTTTTCTGGGTGCGGATTGTGCAACCAAATCACATCAAAATTATCTGGTTTTTCTAAAATTTGTTCATCTTCTTTAGTTGGCGTTTCTAGAATTGCAATACCAGAAGCTTGTTTGGGTAAAGATTCTAAAATTGCGCTAATTACCGGGATTGCAGTTGCGTCACCAATCAAAAAATACCAATCAGCTTCAGGATAAAGTTCTGATTTTATCAATTTCATTGCGACACCAATTTCGTCACCTTTTTCTGCGTTAATTGCCCAAGATGATGCAGGTCCGTTTTCACCATGATTTACAAAATCAATAATCATTTGATTTTTTTCTAAATCAATTCCACGATGTGTATAAGTTCTAACAAATGGTCGAACTTGTTCTTCTGCATGAACAAAACTATTCGTTTCTGGATCTAATGTTGGGAAATGAACTTTATCTACATTTTGTGGTGGGATGAAAAGTTTATTGTTCGCACCAATTGTGCATATTTCGTATGGTTTTACATTTTTTCCTTCTAAAGTTAAACGGATAAAATGTGGCGTAAGATATTCTCTTTTAACTAATTTGAATACCTCTTTTGCTATTTGTAAATTACTCATTTTCTTATTTTAAGGCATTTTTTATTTCATCTAACATCAATTGTGTAGAAGTTAATCCTCCACCAGAGATGTACCAAACTTGTGGATTTAGGTAAATTATTTTACCATTTTTATAAGCATTTGTTTTTTGTATTAAAGCATTTTCTATTGCTTCTTTATTCGTAGGCTGTTTGTTTACAACTGCACTTCTGTCAACAATAAACAAATAATCAGGATTTGCTTTTTCTATAAATTCATTAGAAATTGGTTGTCCATGAGTTGCCACTTCAAGGTTGTCATCAACAGCTTTTACCCCTAAAACATCATGAATAAAACCAAAACGAGAACCTTTACCATACGCACTAAATTTTCCGTTGTTATACAAAACGATTAAAGCTTTTTTAGTGTCTTGACTGTTAACTTCTTTTTCTTTTGCGATTTGATCTTCTAACGATTTTAATTTTTCTTTTACCAAATCTTCTTTATGAAATAATTGACCAATTTTAGTTGTATTTTCTTCAAATGATTTTAGATAATTTTTGGTGTCGATTCCCATATAAATCGTTGGAGCAATTTTAGATAATTCATCGTAGTATGAACTTAATCTAGCAGAGATAATAATCAAATCTGGATTTAATTCATTTACTTTTTCTAGATTAGGTTCTTTTACAGAACCAACATTAGCAACAGAATCATCTGTTTTGAATTTTTCTAAATGATCTGGTAAATAATCTTTTGGTACACCTACAACTTTTATCCCTAAATCATTCAAAGTTTCTAAAGTACCAATATCAAAAACAACGACTTTTTGTGGGTTTTCTGATACTTTTGTAGTTCCTAATTCGTGTGTTATTTCTACTTGTTTGCCAGCTTCATTTTCTGGTTTTTTGTTTTCGTTTGTACAACTTGCGAAAATGCTAGTTAGTGCAACCAATGCAACTAAATTTCTAAATTTCTTTTTCATACTATAAATTATTGATTTATAAATTAAAATAATTACAGATTTTGTGACCATTGCGTTCGATAATCTCAAAATCTATATCAAAAATTGATTTTAAATTTTCTGTCGTTATGACTTCGTTTGTTTGTCCTTTTTTTATTATTTTACCATTTTTCATTGCTACAATATAATCTGAATAACTTGAGGCAAAATTGATTTCGTGTATAACTAAAATGATGGTTTTATTTTTTTCTTTTACTAATCTTTTTAAGGTTTTCATTACCTGAATAGCTAGTTTCATGTCTAAATTATTCAAAGGTTCGTCTAATAAAATGTAAGAAGTGTCCTGAGCGATTACCATTGCTAAAAATGCTCGCTGACGTAATCCTCCACTCAATTCGTCTAAATAATGATCTTGATATTCAGAAAGTGAACAAAATTCAATTGCCTCATCAATTTTTTCTTTGTCAATTTTAGTGAGTTTCCCTTGCGAATGAGGAAATCGTCCAAACGCAACTAAATCTTTTACTGTCAGTCTAAGTTCGAGATGATTGGTTTGTTTCAGTAAAGAAAGTTGTTTTGCATATTCTTTGTTTTTGTAACTGAAAATGTCTTTTTCATCCAAGAAAACTTGACCAATATCTTGTTTTAATAATTTACTAATGATCGAAAGTAAGGTACTTTTTCCTGCGCCATTTGGCCCAATAAGCGAAGTAATTTGATTAGTTGGTATTTCTAAATTAATACTATTTAAAACATTTTTTTGCTCAAAATTTTTATGTATGTTGGTTAATTTGATCATTTTTTTTGTGAACTTTTTAAGACAATAAAAATAAAATATACACCACCAACAAAATTGATGACGATGCTTGTTGTGGTAGAAAAATTGAAAATATGTTCTGTAAATGTTTGTCCGATAATCAATAAAATACTAGCGATTAAACTGCAAATCCAAACCATGTATTTATGTTTTGATGTATAAAATAATTGATAGCAGATATTGGTAACCATAATTCCTAGGAATGCAATTGGTCCGACCAAAGCTGTTGATACAGAAACCAAAACTGAGATAATGAGCATGTAGATCTGTATCAGTCGATGGTAATCTAAACCAAGGTTGATTGCTTGTTCTCGACCAAGCGCAATTACATCTAAATATTTGATGTAAAACTGACTAAATAAGACGGTGATGATGGTAATGATAGAGGCAATGAGTAACAAGCTTTCATTCATTTTATTGAAGGAAACAAACAAACTGCTTTCTAACATAGAAAACTCGTTTGGATCAATAATGATTTGAATGAATTGACTTAATGTACCGAATAATGTTCCTAAAACTAAACCAATAAGTAAAAGGTGATAGATGTTATTTTTACCTTTTCTGAATAAAATAAAATAGAGTATAAAAGAAAAAATTAACATCAAACCAATCGCAATGAAAAAATTATCTAATTGATTTAAAACTTTGAATGTTTTGTCTCCATAAAAAAAGACAATTAAAGTTTGGAAGAGAATAAAAATTGATTCATATCCCATGATAGATGGCGTCAATATTTTATTGTTTGTAATCGTTTGGAAAATCAATGATGAATAACCAACTGCAATTCCAACAATTAATATTGTTGCCATTTTTAGTAATCTTCTAGGCAATACATAATCAATGTTACTCCCAAGATTGTAGGTCCCGAAAAATAAAAAAGTAAGCAAGGTTAGTAAACCTAGAATGATTAATTTATTTCTTAATACTTTCTTCATTTACGTTGTTTTAGAATGAGTATTAAGAAAATAATTCCACCAATAATCCCAATGCTCAATCCAATAGGAATTTCGTACGGAAAAATAATTATACGTCCGATGATGTCGCATAAAACAAGAAATATAGCGCCAAAAAGAGCAGTAATTGGCAGTGTTTTTCTAAGATTATCGCCATAAATCATACTGACAATATTTGGTATAATTAATCCTAAAAACGGAATAGCACCAACAGTTACAACTGTTACACTAACGGTTAAAGTCACGCAAAAGATTCCTAATAAAACAATGTTTTGATAATTAAAACCTAATGTTTTAGAAATGTTTTCTCCCATGCCCACGACTACAAATTCGTTTGCATAGAGGTAACTGATGATTACTGTTGGGAGTAAAAAATAAATGGCTTCATAATTTCCTTGCAGAATAGATGAGAAATCACCCATTAACCAACCTTGCGTATTTTGCACAATGTTATTTTTATAAGCATAAAACGTTGCAATTGCGTTAAGAATATTTCCAAACATAATTCCGATTAATGGTATCAGAATGATATTTTTAAATCTAATTTTTCTAATCATCAATATAAATAGCATACTTGCAATGAAGGTAAAAGAAAGTGCTATTAATGTTTTGGATAAAGTCGAAGCTAAAGGAAAATTAATTAAACTGAAAAGTATTCCTAATTTTGCCGCATCTAAAGTTCCGGCTGTTGATGGCGCGACAAATTTATTTTGTGTAATTTGTTGCATAATAAAACCTGCAACACTTAATGCAATTCCTGTAATGACTAATGTAATTGTTCTAGGAAATCGGCTAATTGTCAAAATCATTAATTGATCATCAGTCAAAGCAAACAAATCTCGAATAGAAATGTCTTTTACTCCAATGAATAAGGACAAAGTGCTGATTAGGATCAAGCAAATAATTAACACAATAAACTTCATTTATTTAGACTAATTATAAACAAAGCTAAGTTTAATAATTAGATTTATCAACTAAACTGAATAAAATCATTCATTAATACTCAACAAAAAAATAGTATTTTTGATGCATGCTTTGGGAAAATGTAATTGGTCAAACCGAATTAAAAACAAAACTTCAGAATTCAATTTCAGAAGGTAGAGTAAGTCATGCACAGCTGTTAATTGGTCCAGAAGGTTCTGGGACTTTGTCGATTGCTTTGGCTTACGCACAACAGGTTTTATGTGGTTTTGATAATACTAATTGCAACCTCAAAATTCAGAATTTACAACATCCAGATTTACATTTTTCTTATCCTTTTAACAAAGTTGGCGATGAAAAAGATGGAGTTGCAAAAAACTATTTAAATCAATGGAGAGAATTTGTTTTACAAAATCCTTATGCCAATTATTCTGATTGGATGAAACATCTCGGAATTGAGAAAAAGCAAGGGATTATTAATGTTCGCGAGTCAGAAGAAATTGTAAAATCTTTGTCATTGAATAGTTACGAAGGTGGCTATAAAGTAATGATTATTTGGCATGCCGAACTAATGAATACCGAAGCTGCAAATAAGTTGTTGAAAATTATAGAAGAACCGCCTCAAAAAACTTTGTTTCTGTTAATTAGCGAAAGAGAAGATCTTATTTTGCCAACAATTCTATCACGTTGTCAAGTTGTGAAAGTGCCAAGATTAACCGATCAAGAGGTTATTAATTATTTGATTTCTAACGAAAATTTAGATCAAGCGAAAGCGCAACAAATTGCATTTTTAGCTCAAGGTAATTTACGATCTGCCATGCATAATTTACAAGAAGACGATGGTTTGTTCGATAGCTATTTTGTTTCTTGGGTAAGAAATGCCTTTATGGCAGCCAAAAAACCAGCTGTTTTAAAAGATTTAATCAAATGGTCTAACGATATTGCTTCGTGGTCTAGAGATGAGCAAAAGAATTTTTTGATGTTTTGTTCAGAAGTTTTTAGACAAGCTTTACTGAGGAATTATCAAGTAAATGAAATCACTTATATGCAAATAAAATCAGAAGGTTTTAAATGGGATGGTTTCTCAACTTATATTCATGGTGCAAACATCGAAGGGATTTTAGAAGAAATAAACGAAGCAGCCTATCATATCGAAAGAAATGGAAATGCTAAAATTGTTTTGTTTGATTTGTCGATAAAATTAACTCGTTATTTACATAAGAAAAGTAACTAATTTATAAATTCACAGAATGGAATTGTTTACCGAAAATTTAGTTTTAAATCAGATCACAGAAAATGACATTCAAGATATTGTCAACTCGTTAAACAATCCAGTTTTTTCTCAGAATTCAACCAATATTCCTTATCCGTACGATGAAGATTGCGCAAAGTTTTGGTTAGAATTAATTAGAAAAGGTCAAGAAGAAAATACTGGTCAGACATTTGCAATTCGAACAAAAACTGATCTGAAAATGATTGGAGCAATTGGTTTAGAATTGGATTTGGATCATGACAAAGCAGAATTAGGTTATTGGCTAGATAAAAATTTTTGGAACAAAGGATTTGCTACAGAAGCTTCTAAAAAAATCATTGATTACGGATTCAATACCTTAAAATTGAAAAGAATTTTTGCTACGCATTTTGATTTTAATACCGCTTCTGGGAAAGTGATGTTAAAATCTGGAATGCAACAAGAAGGTGTTTTATATGCTCATACAAAAAATAACGATCGTTACGAGAATCACATTCTTTATGCAATTATTAATGACCAAATGAATTGACTTTTGTAAGAAAATTCTCTAAACTTTTTAATGTTGCTTTGTAATCTTCTAAATAAGCCATGTGGCCAACATTTAATTGAAGAGTTTGGATATTCTCTTTATTTGGAATGACCTCTAAAAACTCTTTTGGATTCACCGTTTCATCTTGCAAACCAACAATAATTAAGATTGGTTTTTCGAATTTATTTAAAAGATAATTTTTATTTTCTCGCAATCGCATTCCGCGCAAAGCAGCTTGAACACCTTTGATTGGAGTTTCTAATGCAATGTTTTTTACAAACTCAATCTCATTTTTCATTTGATCTAAATGACTTTTAGCAAATAAACTAGGAATACTCATGTTGATGAGTAAAGGCAAGTTTTTATTCGCTGTATCAACTGCTTTTAATCGTTGCGCTTTTTTTGCTTCACTGTCTTCTAAAGTTGTGGAATTCATCAAAACAAAACCGTTAATTCGGTTAGCATATTTTTCTGCCAAAGCCAAAGTCACGTAACCACCCATCGAATGTCCGCAAAGAGAAAAATTTTCGATCTTCAGAAAATCCAACACTTCAATCACTTTATCAGCCATCATTTCCATCGTATTGGTTTCAGAGAGATTTTCAGATTTTCCATGTCCAGGTAAATCAATTAAAATAACCTGATAATTCTTACTAATTTCATCACTCAAATCGAACCAAATTTTAAGGTTTTCTAAATATCCATGTAAAAAAACAAGTGTTTGATCTGATTTTCCGATTGATTGATAATGCAACATTTTCTTTGTTTTTGAGATTTAAAATTATAAAATTCTGATGAATATTTTAGGTGAGAATAATATTCTGACATGAATTGAAAACTTAAAAAGCTCTGAATGAGAAGCTAATTTGTGAAATTTAATTTATAATTTCGTAAAAAATATTTCGGTTTTGAGAATACTTATTTTAGGATTTATTTTATTGATTTTTTCGGCTTGTGAGCGACCAAAAACGCCTGTAATTGCAGCAAGTCCAAATGGCGTACAAAAAGAATATGCGCATTTGTTAGTAAAACCAAAACCCGTTGAGAAGAAAGAACAAAAAGAATCGAAACTGGTTAAGAAAATCCAGAATCCTAAAACACAGAATCAACCAAAGAAAAAGCCAACTGTTTTAGTGAAACCAAGTGTTAATAATACCACAGATACGTTAAAATTTGTTTACGCTAAAACAAAATTGAAGTTAAATAAAGAAGCTCGCCAAACCAATACTTTTTTTATCAATACCGATACAGCAAATCGTTTGGCAATAGAATTAATTTCGACAGATACGGCTGCTAATATTCAAGTCAATCAGATTATTGGACCAGATGGTTCTAAGATTGGACCTTTTGGTAAAAAGACAGAATATGTTTTGCCTACAAAGGGAAATTACAAGATTTTGGTTTCGGAAAATCCGAAAGTAAACAAGGTTTACAAAGGTGAATATGAGATTTCTATGAAGTTAAAATGGTAAGTGAAAATGCAAAAGAAAGCAATAGAAAATAGAGCTGATGTAGAAAATTTGGTGAATACTTTTTATGGTAGAGTGCAAAAAGATGATTTGATTGGACCGATTTTTAATCGTGTTATAGAGAATCGCTGGGAAGAACATTTAGAAAAAATGTATCAATTTTGGGAAACTATTTTGTTCGAAGAAACCTACACTTATCGTGGAAGACCTTTTCCTAAACATATTCCATTAGGATTAGAAGAAAAACATTTTAATCGTTGGATTTCTATTTTTAATGAAACTTTAGAAGATTTGTTTTTGGATAATGAAGAATATCAAAAAGCAAAGAAACAAGCTCAAACGATGGCAACATTATTTTTGAGTAAGTTGGAATTTTTTAATCAAGAAGGAAGAAAGCCAATTTTGTAAAACCGGCTTTCGTTATAGATTTTTAATATCTTCTAGATTTTTCTGAACTTCTAAATCTTCTGAAGTTGGAAAACGAAAAACATCTGACTGAACTAAATTGATTCTTTCGATGATTTTTTTGATAGTTTCTACTTTTTCGTTTTCACCTTTAGCATGAAAATAGTTTGCTGCTTTTGCAAATGCTAAAATGTTTTTGTTTTTCATTTCGAAGTTCAATAAAAACAAATCACGCTCTTCATTAGGTTCTAAAAGTATAGCTAATTTATTTGCGTCTATTTTATAATACGTATGCAACATCTCGTCAAAATAGAAATCAAATTGTGATACAGCTTCTTGGAATTGTTCAATGTCGAGTAATTTGGTTAACATTTTTCCTAGTTCTTCGACATATTTCGAGATAAAATCTTTCTTTAACATTAGTCTAATTTTTTAGCTAATTTATTCATTACTTTTCTAGGATTTTTATTGAGGTAAAGAATTTTATAAACAGCAGAAATTATTGGACATTTCACCTCAAATTTATCTTTCATTTCGTAAATTCCTTTAGAAGCATAATAACCTTCTGCAACCATGTTCATTTCTAGAATTGCCGATTTTACGGTATAACCTTTCCCAATCATGTTCCCAAACATTCGATTTCTAGAAAAGAAAGAATAACCCGTAACCAGTAAATCTCCTAAATAAGCAGAATTGTTGATATTGCGTTCTGTAGGATCGACCACATCTAAAACACGTTTCATTTCTCTGATCGCATTACTCATCAGAACAGCTTGGAAGTTATCTCCAAATCCAATTCCGTGTGCAATACCAGCGGCAATAGCATAAATGTTTTTTAATACAGCGCCATATTCTGTTCCTGTAACATCTAAAGTTGTTTTAGTTTGTATATAATCGCAACGTAAACATTTGGCAATTTTTTCTGCAATTTCTAAGTTTTTATTAGCAACCGTTAAATAGGATAATCGTTCTAATGCAACTTCTTCTGCATGACAAGGTCCGCTAACAACGCCTAAATTCTCAAATGCAACCTGATATTTTTCTACTAAAAAATCATTAACAACCTGAAAATGTTCGGGGATAATTCCTTTGATAGAACTGACAATGATTTTGTTTTCTAGAGAAACATTTAGTGGAGCTAAACATTTTTCTACATAAATAGATGGAACAACCAAAAAGATGAGATCACTGTTTGTGACTACTTCGTTGATGTCTGTAGAAATATTGAATTGTGCGGGATTGAACTCAACATCTGTCAGATAATTAGGATTGTGTTTTGTTTTAATGAGGTTACCTTTTACATAATCATCTTTTACCCACCAATTGATTTTTTCTAGATTTTCGCTTAGAATTTTTGCAATTGCTGTAGCCCAACTACCATTTCCTATCAAACCTATACGTAAGTTATCCAATTCTTTCATCTCGATTGTTTGAACTTACAAATATAAGCATTTTAAAAGAGCACAAGTTTTGTAGTCTGAAAAAGAAAACGCAATTTTGTCCAATAATTTAGATCAATATTTTGTATAAAAAATTATTAAGCGAAACGATCATTTACGGAATGGGCGCGATTCTTCCGCGTTTAATCATTTTTATACTTACCCCGTTCATCATCAAAGAGGTAAATAGTGAGGAGTATTCTCAGTATGGACAATTGTACGCTGCGGTATCTTACCTCAATGTTATTTTAACTTTCGGATTCGAAACGGCGTTTTTCAGATTTGCTTCACAAGAAGGAAAATTCAACAAAGCATTGAATACTTCTTACTGGTTTATGTTCATCAGTTCGAGTATTTTTATCTTGTTGGTTTATTTATTTGCGAGTCCACTTGCAGATTTTGCAGATTATGAGAATCATCCAGAATACTTAAAATGGTTTGGTTGGATTATCTTTTTCGATACACTTTGTGTAATTCCGTTTGCATATTTACGTTTTAATAGTATGCCGATCAAATATTCTGCAATCAGAATTATTGTTAGTACATCACAAGCTATTCTCACGTTTGCAATGTTGTATTGGTTAAGTGAAAATTGGTTAGATAGATTTGGGTTACACGAGAAAGTTGCTTACACTTTTGTAGCGAATTTGTTTGCAAGTATTTTAGGATTTATTTTATTGATTCCGATTCTTAAGAATATAAAATTTAGTTTTGATTGGGAATTATTCAAAAAAATGTTTCATTACGGATATCCGATTATGATAGCTGGTTTAGCTTTTGTAACCAATGAAAATTTAGATAAATTAATTCAGCGAAATATTATTTCAGAAGCCGACGCAGGTGCTTATAATGGTGTTTATAAATTGGCTATGATTTTGACGCTTTTTGTAACTGCTTATCGAATGGGTGTTGAGCCATTTTTCTTCAAAGTATCAGAAAAAGCAAATAGTAAACAAACTTATGCAGATGTTTTGTTGTATTTCAGTTTGGTTTGTAACATTGTTATTGTGGGAGTTGTCGCCAATCTCGATTGGATAAAACTGATTTTAATCGGAAATAAAAGTTATTGGATTGCGATGGATATTGTACCAATTATTTTGATTGCGAATTTGTTTTATGGAATTTACTTTAACCTTTCAACTTGGTACAAAGTCACCGATAAAACTTACGTAGGTACAATCATTTCTTTGATTGGTAGCGGAATTACTTTATTAATGAATTTATTCTTATTAAAAAAATACGGTTTTATGGTTTCTGCTTGGGCAACTTTATTTGCATACGCAAGCATGATGTTGATTTCTTATTTTTGGGGTCAAAAAGAATATAAAATTCCGTACAAAACTAGAAAAATTACATTATATACGTTAGTTGCAATTACGTTTACATGTTTAACATATTATGTTTTCGATTCGAATATTCTCATTGGAAATCTATTCTTAATCATGTATCTTGCAATGGTTGCATTTATCGAAAAAAATAGTCTGAAACGCTTAAAAAAATCAAGATGAAAATAAAAATCATCAATCAATCAAAACATTCATTACCAGAATATAAAACCAATCTTTCTGCCGGAATGGATTTGACAGCAAATATTTCTGATCCAATTACGTTAGAATCATTAGAAAGAGTTTTAATCCCGACAGGTTTATATTTAGAATTACCAGAAGGAGTAGAAGCGCAAGTAAGACCAAGAAGTGGTTTGGCTTTGAAAAACGGAATTACAGTTTTGAATTCTCCAGGAACAATTGATGCAGATTACCGCGGAGAAATTGGTGTGATTTTAGTAAATCTTTCAAAAGACGCTTTTGTGATTAATGATGGAGAACGAATTGCACAACTTGTCATAGCTAAACACGAAACAGCTGTTTGGGATGTGGTAGAAACGCTTTCGGAAACTGACCGAGGAGAAGGTGGATTTGGAAGTACAGGAAAATAACAATTTAACTATTAATAAAAAACTATGAAAATAATAATTCCGATGGCAGGACGTGGTTCACGATTAAGACCACATACACTTACAACACCTAAGCCATTGATTCCGATTGCAGGTAAACCAATTGTTCACCGTTTAGCAGAAGATATTCATAAATTATCGTCAGAACCAATCGAAGAAATTGCATTTGTAATTGGTGATTTTGGTGAAGAAGTTGAACAAGATTTGATTAAAATTGCTGAGGATTTAGGTGCGAAAGGAACAATTTATCATCAAGAAGAGCCATTAGGAACTGCTCACGCAATTTGGATGGCAAAAGAATCGATTGATGGTCCTGTTGTTGTTGCATTTGCAGATACATTGTTTCATGCAAATTTCGAATTAGATACAAATAATGATGGCGTTGTTTGGGTGAAACAAGTAGAAAATCCAAGTGCTTTTGGTGTCGTAAAATTAGATAATTATGGTTACATCACAGATTTTGTAGAAAAGCCAGAACAATTTGTTTCTGATTTAGCAATTATCGGAATTTATTTCTTTAAAGATGGTGAAAATCTGAAAAATGAAATTCAATACCTGATGGATAATAACATCACAACTGGTGGCGAATATCAATTAACTGATGCTTTAGAAAATATGCGTTCTAAAGGAAAGAAATTTACTTTAGGTAAAGTTGATGAATGGATGGATTGTGGAAACAAATCTGTAACTGTTGAAACTAACAGTAAAGTTCTCGGTTTTACCAAAGAATTTGAGGTTCCTGCAAGTGCGAAGATCACAAATTCTCTAATCATTCAGCCGTGTTTTATTGGTGAAAATGTAGTGATAGAAAACTCAAAAGTTGGTCCAAATGTATCTTTAGGAAACGGAACGAAAGTAATTAGCACGAATATTGTAAATAGTTTGGTGCAAGAAAATGCTGTGATCGAAAATGCACATCTTACCGAAAGTATGATTGGGAACAACGCCGAATATTACGGTGTTTCTAGAAGCATAAGTTTGGGAGATTATTCGGTTTTGGATTTTAAATCAAAAGAACAATAAAAGAAAATCATGAAAAAGTTTGCTGTAATTATAGGTTTAGGTTTAATGGTCGTTAGTTGTGGAACTCAGAAAGGAGTTAAAACATCAGACGTTGGTAACACAACTTCTAATGTGTCTGCAAGTAGCGCAATCATCAAAAATGTATTGAACAAAAATCCAGATTTTAAACATCTATTAATCAAGTCTAAAATTACAGCAGATTTAGGTGATATGAATACAGGTATTGATGCAACTATTTATATTGATAATCAAGAAAAAATATGGATCAATGCACAGAAATTTATTTTCAAGGCGAGAGCGGTTATTACGCCAACGGGTTTCCAAGCTTATGAGAATATGAGTAAAAGTTATGTTGATGGTGATTTTAAATTTGTAAATCAATTATTAGGTGTCGATTTTATCGATTATCAAAAATTTCAAAATTTATTATTAGGACGAGTTTTTGTCGATATGACTGATACTGATTTTGATGCGCAAAAGAAAGATAATCAATATATTATTAACTATAAAAACAATGCGTCTGTTGATGCTAAATCAAAAAATGAATATTATCAAACCTATACATTTGATAGTGGTTTTCGCCTGAAACAAGCTTTATTAAAATATCCTTCAGAAAATATGGAAGTTCAGATTTCTTATGATAACTGGGTGAAAGCAGATAAAGTAGAAATGCCGAAAAACGTTAAAATTTTGGTAAAAGATAAGAAAACGAAAGAATTTGATTTAGAATATAATAGTTTTACATATCAACAAACAGACACACCGTTTAGCATTCCAAGTGGTTACAAGAAAAGAGAAATAAAATAATGAGAATTGTTTTAAGTTGCATTTTACTTTTTTCGGGTGTTTTCTTATTTGCACAAAAATTAGGAGATAAAGAAAAACTCCAAAAGCAAAATCAAGACCTGAAAAAAGAAATTATTCAGTTAGGTAAAGAGCTGAAGAAGAATCAACAAAGTTCTAAATTGAATGTTGATTATGTTCAGAACCTACAAAAGAAAATAGAAGTACAGTCGAAATTGGTTAATAATTTGACCAAAGAAAAAAGATTTTTAGATGATGATATTTATAAAACTCAACTAGAAATCAATAAACTTTCTCGTGAACTTACAGGACTGAAAGAGGAATACAAAGAAGTTTTGGTAAAGGCTTATAAAAATAAATCGACAGCAAATAAGATGCTGTTTGTTTTGTCTTCTAATAGTCTTAATCAAGCTTATCGTCGTATTAAATATTTAGAAAAATATTCAGATTTTCAGAAAGCGCAAGCGCAAGAAATTGTGAATAAACAAGCAGATATACAAAAAGCAAAATCTACAAAAGAACAAGCTGTACAGAGCAAAGAAAAAGTGTTGAAACAACAAGTTGTTTTTGCTGATGGTTTAGAAAATGAACGTAAAGCAAAAAATCAAGCAATAGAAGAATTTAAAAAGAATGAAGGAACTATTGCAGCGCAAATTAAAGAGAAAGAAAATCAACAACGATTGATTGCTGATCAAATCAAAAAAATCATAGAAGAAGAAGTTCGTTTAGCTAAAATACGCGCAGAGAAAGATAAGAAAGAGTGGGAAACAGCTCTGAAATCAAATACCATTCAATCTTTTCAAGCTTATATGACGAATAATCCGAAAGGAGATTATTACAAATCAGCACAAAAAGCAATTAAAGTTATAGAAGATGATGCAAAAGCATGGAATATTGCTCGCGCTACACATACAAAGGCTGCTTATCAAAACTACTTAAAAGTGAGTCCGAAAGGATCTTTTGTGACAACTGCAAAGACAGAGGTTGCGAAATTCGAAAAGTTAGAAAGAGAAGCAGAAGAAGAACGTCAACGTTTAATCGCCAAAGCTAAAGCTGAGGAAGAAAAACGTTTGAGAGAACAAAAAGAAGCAGATCAGAAAAAAATAGCTGAGGCAAGAGCAGAAGCAGAAAGAAGAGCTAAAGAAGAAGCCGAGAAACAAGTAGTTACCAAAGTTCCTGAAAAAGAAAAAGTGGTAAAAGTAGATAAAGCAACACCAAATGAAGAAGCTTATGAAGATAAAACTGGATTAGGCGGAATTTCTGGAGATTTTGTTTCGAGTAAAGGACGTTTAAGATGGCCAGTAGATAATGGAAAAGTTGTTGCTGCTTTTGGTACATCTTCTCACCCAATTTTATCGAATATTTCTTATGAAAACTTAGGAGTTGATATTGCAACTACTAAAGGCTCACAAGCTAAAGCGGTTTTCGAGGGTGAAGTAAACACAGTGATGCAAATTGCTGGAGGTGCAAAAATGGTGTTGGTAAGACATGGTTCTTATTTTACGGCTTATACTAATCTTAGCTCAGTTTCTGTGAAAAAAGGAGATCATGTAACTAGAGGTCAATCTCTTGGAACAATTGATACAACAGACGGTCAAACTGTGATGAATTTCCAAGTTTGGAATGGTACACAAAGACAAAATCCAGCATTTTGGGTAGCTGGTATGTAAGAATTTATGTTTAACTTTGCACAAAATCAATAGAATATGTTTAGACAATTTGGGGCTACAGAAATTATAATTATTCTTGTAATTGTACTTTTGTTGTTTGGAGGAAAGAAAATTCCTGAATTGATGAAAGGATTGGGTTCTGGTATTAAAGAATTCAAAAATGCAACTCAAGAAGAGGATAAGAAAAAGGCCGATCCTGATAATAAGGAAAGTTAATTTTATTTTATTTAAATAAAAAAATCAAAGCATTGTGATGAGGATTGCAATGCTTTTTTTATAATTAAAACAGTTATTATATATGACTTTTACCGAGAAAGCTTGGGAAATTTTTAACCAAAGTATAAACGATTACCATCAACATGACGATGTCAATCAACCAATAAAAAATCCTTACAGTGAAAGTGATTTAATTGAACATTTATTATATAAAAAAAATTGGATAGATACTGTTCAATGGCATTTAGAAGATATCATTCGTGATCCAGCGATTGATCCTGTAGAAGCCTTGCGTATTAAACGTTGGATTGATCAATCTAATCAAGAAAGAACAGATATGGTAGAATATATTGATTCTTGGTTTTTGGATCAATACAATGATGTGATTATTAGTCCGAATGCAAAAATAAATACAGAAAGTCCTGCTTGGGCAATTGATCGTTTTTCTATTTTGTCTTTAAAAGTTTATCACATGAAGCAAGAAGTAGAACGTGAAGACGCAACAGAAGATCATAAAATAGTTTGCCAAACTAAATTAGATGTTTTGACTCAACAACATCAAGATTTAGGAACAGCGATAGAAGAATTGAAAGATGATATTGCAAAAGGAATTAAGTACATGAAAGTTTATAAACAAATGAAAATGTACAACGACGAAAGTTTAAACCCTGTTTTGTATCAAAACAAAAAATAATAAAAAACTCCGAAATTATATTTCGGAGTTTTAATTTTATATTGATTGCTGAATTAGATTAATTCTAAAACAGCAGTTAAATCTGCTAGTAAATCTTCGATATCTTCAATACCAACACTTAAACGTATCAAATCATCAGAAATACCAATTTCTGCACGTTTTTCTGCTGGGATAGAAGCATGAGTCATTGTTGCAGGATGATTTGCTAACGATTCTACACCACCTAAAGATTCTGCTAAAGTGAAAACTTTTAAGTTTTCTAATAATTTAAAAGCATCTTCTTTTTTACCTGAATTCAAGGTAAAAGTAACCATTCCGCCAAATGCTTTCATTTGTTTTTTTGCAATTTCGTGTTGTGGATGATTAGTTAAACCTGGATAATAAACCGATTTAATTTTTGGATGATTAACTAAAAACTCAGCAACTTTTTGTCCGTTCTCACAATGACGATCCATACGAACAGCTAAAGTTTTAATTCCTCTTAACACCAAATAAGAATCCTGTGGACCTAAAATCCCACCAGTTGCAAATAAATTGAAGTGAACTTTTTCTGCTAAATTTTTAGAATTAACCACAATTGCACCAGCAACCAAATCAGAATGTCCACCTAAATATTTTGTGGCAGAATGCATTACAATATCAGCACCTAACTCGATTGGACGTTGTAAATAAGGAGAAGCAAACGTATTGTCAACAGCCACTAAAACATCAGATTTTTTAGTTTTTACGGCATCATTTACAGCTTTTATATCAACTACTTTCATCAAAGGATTTGTCGGAGTTTCTATCCAAATCATTTTGGTATTTTCATTCATCAAAGCAACTACATCGTCAACTTTTGTCATATCAACAAAATGAAATTTCAGACCATATTTAGAATAAATACGTGTAAATAATCGGTAAGATCCACCATATAAATCGTCCATAGCAATGATTTCATCACCAGGATTAAAAAGTTTTAAAACGCCATCAATTGCAGCTAAACCAGAACCAAATGCAAATCCGGCAACTCCACTTTCTATAGAAGCTAAGGCATTTTCTAAAGCTGATCTTGTCGGATTTTCGCCACGTGCATATTCATATCCTTTATGTTGTCCTGGACTTTGTTGTGCAAAAGTTGAGGTTTGATAAATTGGTGGATTAACAGCTCCTGTTGCAGGATCGTGTTGTTGGCCACCATGTATAGCTTTTGTATTGAATTTCATGGTTATACTAATTTCCTACAAAGTTAATAGATTTTTCGATTGAAAGTGTTTTCTTAAAAATGGATTTTATCAAAAACTAAAAAAACCGAAATATATTCGGTTTTTTTAGTTTTTATTAGATATTAATGAATTAAAAATATTTTCATAATATAGTTAAACAAAGCTTATTCACCTTTTTTATTCTTAACGTATTTTTCTAACCATTGATCTTGTTCCCAAAGTACGTGTAGAACAGATTCTCTAGCACTGTAACCGTGAGATTCTTTTGGCAAAACAACATATCTAGAAGTTGCGCCTAAACCTTTCAGTGCATTGAAATATCTTTCTGATTGCATAGGAAATGTACCCGAATTATTATCGGCTTCACCATGAATTAATAACAAAGGTGTTTTCATTTTGTCAGCATTCTGAAAAGGTGACATCGTGTTATAAACTTCAGGAGCTTCCCAGTAATTTCTTTCTTCTGCTTGGAAACCAAAAGGCGTAAGTGTTCGATTATACGCACCAGATCTTGCAATACCTGCAGCAAATAAATTAGAATGCGTTAAAAGATTTGCTGTCATAAAAGCACCATAAGAATGTCCGCCAACAGCAACTCGATTTCGGTCGATGTATCCTAACTGATCAACAGCATCTATTGCAGCTTTTGCGTTCCCAACCAATTGTTTTACAAAAGTATCATTAGGTTCTTCTTTACCTTCACCGATGATTGGGAATGCAGCATCATCTAGAATCGCGTAACCTTTCATTACCCAAAAAATAGGAGAACCGTAAGATGGATAAATAAATTCGTTGGGTGAAGTCGTCACCTGACCAGCTGTTTTAGGATCTTTAAATTCTTGTGGATAAGCCCACATAATCATAGGTAATTTTTCTTTTTTATCGTAGTTTGGTGGTAAATATAAGGTTGCGGATAATTCTGTTCCGTCTTCTCTTTTGTATTTAATCACTTCTTTCGATACGCCATTCATCGATTCGAATGGATTTTTATGAAAAGTTACTTGTTGTGGTTTTTGTTTGGGTTTAAAAATATTTCTAACATAAAGGTTCGGATATTCTTTCTGAGATTCTATTCGTTCTAAAATAATTCCTTTTTTAGGATCCAAAACATTAACAAGTTTCTCTAAGTTCTTACCTTTTTCTGCTCTCCAAATTCGTTTCGTTTTTAAGGTTTTAACATCAAATTCATCAATAAAAGGCATAATTCCTTCTGCAGAAATTCCTTCACCTTCTAATAATAATTTTCCGTTATTGATGTATAATTGAGCTCGTCCAAATGCATTTTCTTCAGTAACAAAACTTCCAGGATCATTGTATGAATCTTGATAATTTCTATCAAAAAAACGCTGTGGTGTTTGTTGATTATCTGATGGATTGAAAATGTAATTACTTGTGTTTCTTGTGTTCCACCAATTGTCATAAGCAACAGCTAAATCATCATTTCCCCAATTAATACCAGAATAGCGATTAACTGTTTTTAAAACCAATTTTTTTTCTCCAGAAAAGGGTGCGTCTAATTGGTAAACAGCATCTCTAAAATCAACTTTTATATCAGGATTTCCTTCGTCCAAAGCTTCTGCCCAAACCAAAGTTGCAGGTTTATCTGCACGCCAAGTAATGTTTCTTTCACCTTTTGCTGTAGCCATAAATCCTTTTGGTCTGTCTTCTTCTAAAGGTTTATTGGTAACGACTTTTACTTCTTTTCCTGATTGATCATAAACGCTCACAGAATACGGAAAACGATTGTAAGGGACGATGTATGAAAACGGTTTTTTGATTTCTGTAATGCTAACAAAATTACCATCTGGTGAACCATTAATATAACTGTACATACCAGCATCTTTCCATTTTTTAGAAGTACCATCAGTTTTAACTAAATAGATTTCTGATCTTGTTAATTGCTCAAAATTAAATTCATCATTCTTATTTTGTAGTAAATCTTGATAAGTTCTGTTTTGAGCTTCTTTCCCATCACTAATAGAAATTGTTGGTCCGGAAGGAACAGCTTCTTTTGTATCGATTAGTTGTTTTTTATCTGATGGTAAAAAGTTTACTAAAAAACTTTCGCCATCTTCTAACCAAGTAAAAGGACGACCAAGATTTGCATTTAATTGATCGTTGGTTAATTTTTTAGCTGAATTATTTTTTAAATCTACAACCCAAAGTTCAACACCATTTTCTGTGGTATTGGTAAATGCCATTTTGGTTTGTTGACGATTCCAAGAAGGATTGGCAAATTTACCTTGATTTGGTAATCCAGAAATTTCTTTTTCTTTAGAAGTTTTTAAATCAAAAAAACTCACTTTTTCAAAATAAGCTTGACGACTATTGATATTCGTCTTTGGATTGATTCTTAAACCGCCCAATCGCAATTCGTTTTCAGATAATTCTGCAATAGATTTATAGCGACTGCGATAAAAGAAAAATGCATTTTCACCTTTTTTATCTGCTACAACAGTTGGTGGTAAAGCGGCATCTGCTAATTGTAAAATTTCTGCTGAAGGTTGTTGGTAGGTTAAACTTTCTTGTGCGTTTAGCATAGAACCAAAGCTCAATGCTACAAACATCAAGGAATAAAAAAATCTCTTCATCTTATCTCTTAAAAAATTATTTTTTAAAGATATAAAATTTAAAATGCTTTACTTAATTCTAATTAACGCCTTTTTCTTCCTCCTGCATTTTTATTCGGATTCGATTTTCCGATTCTTGGTTGAGAACTTTTCGTTTTAGATTTCGGTTTTTTTATGGATTTTCCTTTATTGTCTTTAAAGTCAGGAGAAATTTCTGCTTTTTTTGTGTTTTTCTTTTTGTTTGATTTTACTGATTTTTTGATTTCGTTTTTTTCGGAATCTTGTGTCAAACGAATCAATTCTGTCAACTCTTCATTTGTCAAATCACGATGCTGTCCAACAGCAATATTCAAGTTCAAATTCATTATTCGAACACGCTCTAACTTCTTTACTCCATAACCAAAATATTCACACATGCGACGAATTTGTCGATTAAGCCCTTGAATCAAAGTGATTTTAAAAACATTAGGACTAATTTTTTCTATTTTACATTTTTTGGTTACTACACCTAAAATCGGAACACCATTTGCCATTTTAGTACAAAAATCATCGGTAATTGGTTTATCAACAGTTACAATGTATTCTTTTTCATGATGGTTTCCTGCTCGTAAAATTTTATTGACAATATCACCGTCACTTGTCAATAAGATCAAACCTTGTGAATCTTTATCTAATCGACCAATTGGGAAAACTCTTTCACCAAATGAAAGAAAATCGATGATATTGTCAGGATCAGAAGAATCGGTTGTGCAGGTGATCCCGACAGGTTTATTGAGCATAATGTAAACTGCATTTTCTTTTTCTCTAGGTTTTATGCGTTGCTCTTTTACGGTAATATGATCGGTTAATTTTACCATTTCACCAACTTTTGCAACTCGTCCATTAACCAAAACTGCACGTTTTTCTATTAGAATATCGGCTTCTCGTCTAGAGCAAAAACCACTATCGCTAATGAATTTGTTTAATCTTATCAAGTTTGATTCCTCCATTAAGCAAAGATAGTTTTTGAAATTGAATTTTTCTGAATTTCAAATTGACTTTCATCAACACAGAATGTTGGTTATATTTACAAAAATTCTAAAAAGATTAGAAAATGAAGAAGATTTTTTACCTGAAAACGTGTGATACTTGTAAACGAATTTTATACGAAATTAATACAGAAGGTTTCGAACTAAGAGAAATAAAATCCGAACCAATTACAGAAGATGAGTTGGCAGAAATGTATCAATTAACCAAATCTTATGATGCACTTTTTTCTAGAAGAGCGCAGAATTATAAAAAATTAGGATTAAAGGATAAAAATCTAACAGAAGATGAAATCAAAAATTATATTCTGACGGATTATACTTTTCTAAAAAGACCTGTAATTATCGATCAAGATTTAATTTTTGTAGGAAGTGAGAAGAAAAATATAGAAGAATTAAAAGCCCATTTATCAAAATGAAAACAAAACTATTATATGCAAGTTTACTGTTGAGTAGCAGTTTGTTTGCACAAAAAAAATCTTTGACGATGCAGGATGCTGTTTTAGGATTAGCAACAAATCTTAGAATAGAGAATTTTGCTCAATTAACTTGGATACCGAATGAAAATGCTTATTCGCAAGTGGTTAAAACTTCTTATGGTGAAGCTTTGATTAAAAAATCAGTTTCACCTGAAAAGATTGATACTTTATTTAGAAGTAAAGATTTTTCTGATAATAAAATTCCGTATATCAATTGGATTAACGAGAATCAAGCTTTTTTTGTATCAAATGATGGTTATAAAAAAGTTTCTGTAAATGGTCAACAATCAGATTGGATAAATTTACCAGAAAATGCAGAAGATGTAGAATTAGATGCCGCTAACAATCAGTTGGCTTATGTTATTGATAATAATTTGTTTTTCGTAGATAAATCTGGTAAAACTCATCAAATTACAAAAGATGGAAAGTACGAGATTGTAAACGGAAAATCGGTTCATCAACAAGAATTTGGGATTCATAAAGGAATCTTTTTGTCGCCAAAAGGAAATTTAGTAGCCTTTTATAGAATGGATCAAACAGCGGTAACAGATTATCCGATTATAGATTGGTCTGTACAACCTGCTGTTAATAAAAACATCAAATATCCGTTTGCAGGAACAAAAAATCATACGGTAACTTTGGGTGTTTATAACCCATCAACACAAAGAACGATTTTCTTAGAAACGCATCCAGAAGTAGATCATTATTTAACTTCGGTTACTTGGTCGCCAGATGAAAAATTTATTTATATAGCGATTCTATCTCGTAATCAAAAACATTTAGAACTTAATCAATACGATGCAGTTTCTGGTAAATACATCAAGACATTGTTCAAAGAAGATGATGAGAAATATGTAGAACCTCAGAACGAATTGTACTTTTTACCAGGAAAATCGAATGAGTTTGTTTGGTGGTCGCAAAGAGATGGATTTATGCATTTGTACCGATTCAATACTGATGGAAAATTGCTTAATCAGATCACAAAAGGAGATTGGATCGTGAATGAAATTGTGGGGCAAAACAATAAAAAGAAAGAATTGTTGATTACCACAACCAAAGATTCGCCAAAAGAAAAACAATTGTATGCGGTGAATTGGGAAAATGGGAAATTAAGAAAAATCACAACCGATGCTGGAGTGCATAATGTATCGATTTCATCAAACGGAGAATACGCATTAGATAATTGGTCTAATGATGTTACGCCTCGTAAAATAGATGTTTTGGAAACTAATGGAAAATTGAAACGCAATTTATTGACCGCTAAAAATCCTTTAGAAAATTACCAAACAGCTAAAGTAGAAAATGTAACTTTAAAGGCTGATGATGGAACAGATTTGTATGGAAAATTAATTTATCCAACCAATTTTGATTCGTCTAAAAAATACCCAGTTATTGTCTATTTATACAACGGTCCACATGCGCAATTAGTAACGAATCGTTTTCCTGCAACAGGAAATCTTTGGTACGATGTTTTGGCAGATAAAGGATATGTTGTTTTTACTATGGACGGACGAGGATCATCTAATAGAGGTTTGAAATTTGAACAAGCTATTCATGGAAATGTAGCAACAACCGAAATGAACGATCAGATGAAAGGCGTGGAATATCTAAAATCATTGGCGTTTGTAGATGCAGATAGAATGGGAATTCACGGCTGGAGTTATGGTGGATTCATGACGACATCTTTTATGTTACGCAAGCCAGATGTTTTTAAAGTTGGAGTTGCTGGAGGTCCAGTTTTAGATTGGTCACAGTACGAAATTATGTACACAGAACGTTACATGGAATCGCCACAAGATAACCCGAAAGGTTACGAAGAAACCAATTTGATTAATCGAGTAAAAGATCTGAAAGGTAAATTATTAATGATTCATGGCGCGCAAGATAATGTGGTTGTTTGGCAACATTCGATTGATTTTGTTCGCGAAGCTGTTAAAAATGGCGTTCAGATGGACTATTTTGTTTATCCAGGTCATGAGCACAATGTTCGTGGAAAAGATCGTGTACATTTGATGCAGAAAATTACCGATTATTTCGATTTATATTTAAAACCAGAAAATTCACAAAATAAGTAATAAGAGAAAAACCACTTCGATCGAAGTGGTTTTTTTATGAATGATAATTAATATTTTATTTGTCGACTAATTGTTTGATACGGACTTCCGTTACGTTTTACCAAACAAGTAATCCAATTCCCAAAAGAATCGTATTCATAATCAAAAGTAAATGTGGATAAAGAATTTTGGCTTTCGTTTTCTTTTTTCTTTAAACGGATTAAATCATTATTCTGAAAAACTTCTTCTTTGATTAAATTTAATTGATTATCAAAATATTGACGAGTTGTTTTATGGTTAGAATAATCCTCAAAAATATAAGTTTTCTGATTATTTACAATCTTTTCGTACGCAATTGGTTGACCTTTTTCGTTGGAAATCAAAAATTCAGTTTGACCTTTTTTACCATTGAAAAGTGTAGTTTGTGATTGAACCAATTCATTTTTTTGATTGTATGTAAAACTCACTTCTGCATTTTTTACTTGCTCAACCTGATCTGTAATTTTGGTTAGATTTTTTTGGTATTCATACAACGTTTGGTACGTTGTTTTTTTAGATTTTGATTGATGTGTATAATCTTCACGAATCAATCGATTGTTAGAATAACTGTAAGTTTTTAATTCTTCTACACGCTTAGGATCTTCACCATTATTGATGATGATTTTCTCGTATTGATTGATAAAATTTTGAGGATTATATTGAAAATTTTCTATCGAATATATTCCCAAACGATTGCTATATTCTAAATAATTTGTTCGGTTAATTAAGTTTCCATTCGCATCAAAATTATACTCAACCTGATTAAAATATTCATTATCTAAAAATCCAGTTGTCACTTGTTGATTGTAATAATCTACCGATTTTATTTGTACAAATCTGACATTATTCGTCAGATGAAAATCAGCAACATTTGTTTTAGGCACAGAAATTTGTTCTGATTGAATTTGAGCAAATCCCAAACTGTTAAATAGAAAAACAGAGAAAACAAGGTGTTTTAGCATGTTAATATTTTTTTGTTTTACCATAAGGATCAACCAATTCTCCTTCTCCTTCTAACACTATTTTAGCCCCTTTACCTAAAGTTATTTTGGCTTGTGGCGCAAAAATTATTTTGGAAGAAATTGTAAGGATTACATGGTCATTGATATGTAAATTAGAATAGAAACGTTGTGTTTTGTTCCATGTTGTGTTTTCATCAATAATAAAAGTATTTCCTAAAAAAGAATCTTCAGTAACAAATTGAATTAAGTTGGTTTCTCTTAAATTTTTATGCGCTTTTAAGATTTCTGTTGGCTGTAAATAATTTCTAGCATCTGTTCCTTTTTGCGACATAATCGTAAATCCACATTGATTGCTTTGATGGTATTCATTAGAATGTCCTAATCCTAAATTATGTCCAATTTCGTGAGCAAAACCTTTACCGTCACCCAAAGTATGCCATTCACGTGTAACTTCCCAAGTAGTCTTGTAATCTTTTGGAGCTTGGTAACGATGAGAAATATATTTCAAATATCGATTCGGGAAATGTATTTGAGAACTTCTGGTAAGGTTTTTATAATCAGGGAATTCTGCAGCAGCTCTTATTTCTCCAGGATAATTTGCAGCTTTTTCTTTGACGGTTTTATCAAAAATATCGCCATCCATTGTTAAATATAAATGTATACCTTTTGGAATCGTTGGATTTGCAGAAATTTCATCATCTAAAGATTTCATATACCATTTTTGACTTGGAGAAAAACCAACCAATTTTCTTGGTACTTGTTCCAAATCCGAACCTGTATTTTTGTAATTCCAATAATAACTATTTTTAATTTCTACGTAATTAAATTCATACCGAATTTTAGTATCAGGATAAAAGTCTGTTCCAGTATAGCAACCGGTTAAATCTTTTGGTTGGTACAAAGTTGACCAAGAAATGTTAGCGGAGTTAAGGAAATCATCTAAAACACTTTTTTCTTCTGGATTTTTTAAATCAAAATTTCCTGATCCATCTTCACGTTCCAAAACAATGACATTTACTCTTATCGTAATTGGTTGTAAGTCTTCTGTGATGATGAATTTTTCTATAGAAGATGAATTTTTTGATTCAGTTTTTTTTACTGTTTGCGTTGTTTCTGGTGTTTTCTCATTAGGATATTTTACGCCGTATTGTTGTGTTGTACAGGCAGAAAAAATAACAATAAGAAAGAAAGAATAAATTGGTTTCATCTTTTTTATTTCAATTTACAAAAAAGATTTTATATTAAAATTAAAGCGAAATATTCTTGTATAAAACATATTCTTTTTCAATAGCTCTAAGACTAGAATTAAATTCGTTAACTCCTTTTATCATAGAGCCTTCAAAATCCAAAATGAAATTTTTATTTAGGTTTTCTTTGATGATTTTTTCTATGATAAATAAATTATAGTTAAAATCATTTTTAGATTTTGAATTAATTAATTGAATGATTCGATTTTTCGAATAAATATATAATGAAGCTGAAATTATTATATTTTCATGCGTTATTGTAATAATTTCATTTTCAGATTTTTTAAAAATTTCTTTAAAATTTATCTTCTTAAGATTTTTATAATGATGATCTTGATTAATAAAATTTACAATTTCATCATAATCATTAGAAAATCGAATTTCATATTCTTGTGGTAAACCTTTTCTTATTTCTTGTTTTCTATTTTTCCGAAGTTTAGAAATATAATCTTCCATCTCAAAATTCAAATCCAAAATCTGATTCACTTTTTTTTCTCCTTTAGGCGAAAACATTTCAGTATTTTCTTCATTGTATTGATACGATCTGACTATTTTTTTATGCAACTTTTTTTCGAATTGCGAAAAGTTTTCTTTTGTAAAATTCTCTCGATGAAAAACGCCTAATTGCTGACAAAAAAAAGGTTGTAAAATCATTTTTACAATAAATTTACTTGAAAACGGCAATGGCATAATTGCTTCATAATCATTTAAAACCAAGCAATCCCAATTTTTGTTTGCCACAATATCTAAATACCAAAACTCTGCATAAATCCTATAATTCACGCATTCTTCTAAACATTTTGAGTATTTTTCTATGTTTAAATTTTTCCTAGAAATTTGTTTGATCATTCTAAATTACTTTCGTAAACTTTCTTCCAATCTTGCCATTCATTACTAAAATTCGATTGATGAAATAGCGTGATAAAGTTACCATTTACTGCTTTAACTTTTTGTTTTAAATCTGCAATTTCTTTCGTGGCTTCAGTTGGCGATAATTTTAGATAATTTCGCAAAGTGACATCCATCAAAATAAAAGGATAAATTTTTAGATTCGTTACAACATTTTGTTCTAAATCAAACCAAAAAAATGCATGTGAAGTTCCTGCTCTAAAACCTGTTTTATGCGCAAAACCCATTGTAAAATCTTCATTTATCTTATTTGTTATAAGATTATGATACGTTTTTGGGAAATTTAGACGAATGTAATGTTGACGAGATTTAGTTACTTTCTTTTGGATGATTTCTTCTAATCGATTAATTTCTATCGTTAACAATTCGTTTTGTTCATTAGAAGCATAAGACGGATGAATCCCAATTTTTGCCCATTTAGCACATTCGAGAACTTTATTTTTTTGGTATTGATTTGTCCAATCGATGTTTTTATCAAATTGATTTTTATCTGCTAAAAGCCAGAAAAAAATAGTTTCTATTTGATGTTGTTCAGCCTTTGATTTTAAATAATTAAACTGATCGTAAGGATCTTTTTTTTGCTTTGTCAAAATAGAAATTTGTTCTTGAATTTCGTTGAAATTTAACTTCAATAAATTTTTACCAAAACGTAAAATTTGTTTAGACAAAGGTTGATGTAAATATTTCCAAGTAAAATCAACATCATGTGTATTGATTTGCTTAAATTGATTTTTTTTCAATTCAATTTCTGGGAAAATTGCTTTGAGTTGTTTTTGTAAATTGATAATTAATTCATCTACAATTGGCGATGAATAATCCAAATTAGATCCTAAAAATCGGTGATGTTCATCAAATTGATTTTCGGTTGCAACGTATTCTTCATATCGACTGAGCCAATAAAAAATCTTTCCTAGCGAAGTTAATGATTGATAATCGATTTGATGATGGATATGATTTTCGAGCAATATTTCATCAAGACTCAAATTTAAACAAAACTCAAATAAATTGTTAGAACAGTTAATTTTTGGTTTTCTTACTGATTGAAAATAAGTTGCATCATTCGTAAAATCTAATTCAAGTCCAGAAAAATCTTTCCAAATGAAATTTAAAACGTATAAAATTCGATTCGTACTTTTGGGCGTGTATATTAAGATTTGATTACTCAATTTGACGTGTTCACTTTTTGATAAAATTAAGTTTTTTATGGCATAAAAAAAACTCCAAACAACGTCTGGAGCTTTCTATGATAAATTAATTTTTTAAGAATTAAATAGCATCAACAATTTCATTTAAAGTTGCAGATGGACGCATTGCTGCAGTCGTTTTTGCAAAATCTGCTTTATAATAACCACCAATTTCTTGAGGTTTACCTTGAGCACCAATTAATTCTTCGTTGATTTTTGCTTCATTTTCTTGCATTGCTTTTGCAACTGGAGCAAATTTAGCAGCTAAATCAGCATCTTTTGTTTGATTAGCTAGAGCTTCAGCCCAATACATTGCTAAGTAGAAATGAGAACCACGATTATCGATTGTTCCTAATTTACGACCTGGAGATTTATCCGTTGCTAAGAATTTTGCGTTAGCTTCGTCTAAAGCATCAGCTAAGATTTGTGCTTTTGCGTTTCCTTGTGTTTGAGATAAATGCTCTAAAGAAGCCTGTAATGCTAAGAATTCTCCTAAAGAATCCCAACGTAAGTAACCTTCTTCTACGAATTGCTCGATGTGTTTTGGAGCAGATCCACCAGCACCAGTTTCGAATAATCCACCTCCGTTCATTAATGGAACGATAGATAACATTTTAGCAGAAGTTCCTAATTCTAAAATTGGGAATAAATCTGTTAAATAATCACGTAAAACGTTTCCAGAAACAGAAATAGTATCTTTACCTTCTCTTGCACGACTTAAAGTTTCTTTCATTGCATCTTTAACGTCCATAATACGGATATCTAATCCAGTTGTATCATGATCAGCTAAATATTTTTCAACTTTTTTGATGATTTGTTGATCATGAGCTCTTCCTTTATCTAACCAGAAAATTGCAGGAGTATCAGATAATCTAGCTCTATTTACTGCTAATTTAACCCAGTCTTGAATAGGAGCATCTTTCGTTTGAGACATTCTGAAGATATCAGAAGTCTCAACTTTTTGCTCTAATAAAACATTTCCGTTTGCGTCTTCAACTTTAATAGTTCCGTTAGACGGAGCTTGGAAAGTTTTGTCATGAGAACCGTATTCTTCAGCTTTTTGAGCCATTAATCCTACATTAGGAACAGAACCCATAGTCGTTGGATCTAATGTTCCGTTTTCTTTCATATCGTCCACAACAGCTTCGTAGAAACCAGCGTAAGAACGATCTGGAATAATAGCTACAGTATCTTCTTCTGCACCATCCTTGTTCCACATTTTACCTCCGTTTCTTACTAATGCAGCCATAGATGCATCAACAATAATATCAGAAGGAACGTGGAAATTAGTAATTCCTTTATCAGAATTAACCATTGCTACACGAGGACCATTAGCTAAAGCAGTTTCGATAGCAGCTTTAATTTCTGATTCTTGAGCATTTCCTTTGATTTTTTCGAATAAATCTGCTAAACCATTGTTTGGATTTATATCTAAAGATTTGAATGTATCTGCATATTTTGTGAAAACATCTTTGAAGAAAGTTTCGACAATTGCTCCGAAGATGATTGGATCAGAAATCTTCATCATTGTAGCTTTTAAGTGTGCAGATAATAATACGTTTTTATCTTTTGCTTCTTGAATTGCTTCTTGAACAAATGATTTTAATGAATTTAAATTCATTACAGAAGAATCAATAACTTCACCAGCTTTTAAACCAGCAGCAGCTTTTAATTCTTGTGTAGAACCATCTTCACCATAAAATTTGATTGTATATTCTGTTGCATTTTCAACAGTTGTAGAATTTTCAGTACCGTAGAAATCTCCACTTGTCATGTAAGCAACTTCAGTTTTGCTATCTTTTGCCCAAGCTCCCATTTTATGAGGATTTGCTTTTGCATAGTTTTTAACAGCTTTAGGCGCACGACGATCCGAGTTTCCTTCACGTAAAACTGGATTTACAGCAGATCCTAAAACTTTCCCGTATTTAGCTTTGATTGCTTTTTCTTCTTCATTTTTTGGTTCAGCAGGATAATTAGGAACTGCAAAACCTTGTGCTTGTAATTCAGCAATTGCTTCATCTAATTGAGGAACAGAAGCTGAAATGTTTGGTAATTTGATAATATTAGCTTCCGGAGTTGTAGCCAAAGCTCCTAATTCTGCTAAAGCATCAGGAATTCTTTGTTCTTCTTTTAAGAATTCAGGAAAATTTGCTAAAATACGTCCAGCTAAAGAAATATCTGGAACTTCGATTGTAATATCAGCAGTTTTAGTGAATCCTTGTACAATTGGCAAAAACGAGTGTGTTGCCAACATCGGAGCTTCATCCGTAAGTGTGTAATGAATTTTTGATTTAGACATTCTATTTTTAATTATAGTGACTTAGAAATAAGTCAGTTCAAACTTTTTTTATACGTTACTTGCCAAGTAATTAACAAGTTTACAAATATAGGATTTTAGAATGATTTAGATTGGTTTTATGATATAAATTAGTTAAAACGTAACGTTTTGTTGAAAATAATAGACCAATATGATAAAAATGTTATGGATAAATTATTGAGGATAGAACAATTGTTTATTTTGGTATTAGGATTTTATCTTTTTTTCACATCTACAATGAGTTGGTATATTTATCTAATTGGTTTTATCTCTGTCGATTTGTTTATGTTAGGATATTTAATTAATCCTAAAATTGGCGGAATTATTTATAACATTGGACATTCTTATATATTGGCTATTAGTTTATTGTCGATTGGATTGCTTACAGAAATAAATTCTTTTTATTTTGCTGGAATTATCTTTTTATCACATATCGCAATGGACAGAATGTTTGGATTTGGACTGAAATTTCATGATAATTTTAAACACACACATCTTAAAGGTTTAAACTAAAAAAGACATTTCTTGGTGAGAAATGCCTTTTCTAAAAAATGAATGTATGTTTTATTTGTTTGTTTTCTCTAACATCGGAACGAATTGATAATCACCAAATTCGAAAACCTCAAAATTATTTTCATCTAAGCGTAAATAGGTGTACATTTTTTGATTTGTAACACCAATCGGAATAACTAAAATTCCACCAACTTTTAATTGTTTTAGCAATTCTTGCGGTAATTCTGGCGCACCAGCTGTTACAATAATTTTGTCAAATGGCGCAAAAGCAGGTAATCCCTTGTAACCATCACCAAAAGTTTGGTATTTTGGTTTGAATTTTATTTTATTAAGAATTATACGCGAATAATCGTATAAATCCTTCTGACGTTCAATAGAAAAAACATCAGCACCCATTGCAACTAAAACAGCAGTTTGATATCCACTTCCTGTTCCAATTTCTAAAATTTTATCGCCTTCATTTACATGTAATAATGAAGTCTGAAAAGCAACTGTGTAAGGATGAGAAATGGTTTGTCCCGCAGCAATTGGGAACGCTTCATCTCGATAAGCATATTCTTCAAAAGCACTGTCCATAAACAAATGTCTAGGAACCATATTCATAGCTTCTAAAACATTTTTATCTTCAATACCTTTCTTCATTAGAAGTTCTAGTAATTGTTTCCGTTTTCCTTTGTGCTTATATTCGTCAACCGGCATGTTCGTTATTTTTTGCAAAATTGCAATAAAAACTACTAAAATCTCATTAATTTTAGCGCAAATATTTTTGTATGTTAAAAGTCGGTGTAATTGGTGCAGGTCATCTTGGGAAAATTCATTTAAAATTACTTCAACAATCAGATAAATATCAATTGATTGGATTTTATGATGCTTCGCAAGAAAATGGAGAGAAAGTAGAAAAAGAATTTGGTTATAAATATTTTTCTTCGATGGAAGATTTAATCGATCATGTAGAGGTTGTTGATATTGTTACGCCTACTTTATCGCATTATGAAGTTGCTCTGAAAGCTATTGAGAAAAATAAACATTTCTTTATAGAAAAACCAGTTACACATACATTAGAAGAAGCCGATCATTTGTTACAATTGATTAATGAAAAAGGTTTGAAGGCACAAGTTGGACATGTAGAACGTTTTAATCCAGCGTTTACGGCTGCTGCTCCTTATATAGATGAACCAATGTTTATAGAAACGCATCGTTTGGCAGAATTCAATCCGAGAGGAACAGATGTTCCTGTTGTTTTGGATTTGATGATTCATGATTTAGATGTGATTTTATCGATTGTTAAATCAGAAATCAAATCAATTCATTCTTCAGGAGTTTCAGTTATTAGTGATACACCTGATATTGCGAATGCAAGAATCGAATTTGAGAATGGTTGCGTGGTGAATGTTTCTACCTCGCGTATGTCGATGAAGAACATGAGAAAAATGAGAGTTTTTCAAAGAAATGCGTATATTTCTATTGATTTCTTAACAAAGAAAACAGAGATTATCAAAATGCATAAAGCTCCAGAAGATCCAAATGAATTTGCGATGATTTGGGAAAATGACAAAGGAGATCGTAGAGAAATTTGTTTCGAACATCCAGAAGTATTACCTAATAATGCAATTCTTGATGAACTAGAAAGTTTTGCAGATTCGATTCAAAATGATAGTCCAATAAAAGTTTCGTTGCAAGATGGTAGAAATGCCCTGAAAGTTGCTTTGCAAATTATATCATATTTCGAAAAAGAACAACAACAAATAAAAAATCAAACCATAGAGAAAGAATAAGAATATTAGAAATTCGTTTTTTTAGAATTTCTATCTTCGAGAAAAGTAAAAATAAAACAAACAAAAAAATGAAAAATATTACAGTAATTGGAGCAGGAACTATGGGAAATGGAATCGCTCATGTTTTTGCACAATCAGGTTTTAACGTTAATTTGGTCGATGTTTCGCAAGAAAGTTTAGATCGAGGTTTAAAAACCATTACAGGAAATTTAGACCGAATGATTGCGAAAGAGAAAATCTCAGAAGCAGATAAATCAGCAACATTAAACAATATTACCACTTTTACAGATACAACAGAAGCTGTGAAAAATGCAGATTTAGTTGTAGAAGCTGCGACAGAGAATTTAGATTTGAAACTAAAGATTTTTAAACAATTAGACGAAGTTGCTCCTGCAAATGCAATTTTAGCATCAAATACTTCTTCTATTTCTATTACCAAAATTGCATCTGTTACCAATCGTCCCAAACAAGTAATTGGGATGCATTTTATGAATCCAGTTCCGATGATGAAATTGGTAGAAATTATTCGTGGTTATGATACGACAGATGAGGTAACTAAAGCCATCATGGAAATGTCAGAAAAATTAGGCAAAGTTCCTGTAGAGGTTAATGATTACCCAGGTTTTATTGCCAATCGTATTTTAATGCCGATGATTAACGAAGCCATATTTTCTTTGTATGAAGGAGTTGCTGGCGTAAAAGAAATAGATGAGGTAATGAAATTGGGAATGGCTCATCCGATGGGACCGTTGCAATTAGCAGATTTTATTGGTCTGGATGTTTGTTTGTCTATTTTAGAAGTATTGTATGATGGATTTAAAAATCCGAAATATGCACCTTGTCCATTATTAGTAAATATGGTTACAGCAGGTAAAAAAGGTGTGAAATCTGGTGAAGGTTTTTATGATTATTCAGAATCTAAAAAAGCAGAGAAATTAGCATCACAATTTGCAAAATAAGAAATTTTATAAAAGCAAAAACCACTTCTATTGAAGTGGTTTTTTTATCTTAATCAGATTGTTTTATTTACAATTCAATCTCAAAGTTTGTTAATTCTCTGAATTGTTTTAACCTTTCTGCTAATCGATCGCGAGTTAATTCGGCCAAAGATTCTGTACCAAATTTTTCTACTGTAACAGAAGCCAAAGCAGAACCATAGATAATTGCACGTTTCATATTCTCAAAAGAATAATCTCTTGTTTTTGCTAAATAACCAGAAAAACCACCTGCAAATGTATCACCAGCACCGGTTGGGTCAAAAACATCTTCTAATGGTAATGCAGGCGCATAAAACATTTTTTCACCTTGGAACAATAATGCACCATGTTCACCTTTCTTTATGATAACTGTTTTAGGACCTAATTCAGAAATCTTTTTAGCAGCTTTTGGTAAACTGTATTCACCAGACATTTGACGAGCTTCTTCATCATTAATAGAAATTACATCAACTTCTTTTATCACTGTCATCAAATCGTCCCAGCTAATATCCATCCAAAAATTCATAGTATCTAAAACAACCAATTCTGGACGTTTTGCCATTTGATCTAAAACAGATTTTTGTACTAAAGGATGTAAATTTCCTAACATTAAAACTTCTGCCGATTGATATTTTTCTGGAACTTTTGGTTCGAAAGTTTCTAATACATTTAACTCTGTAACCAATGTATCACGAGAATTTAAATCGTTATGGTATTTTCCTTCCCAAAAGAAAGTTTTCCCTTCTTTTACGATTTCTAAACCACTCAAATCAATTCCTCTTGATTTTAATACATCCATATATTGATCAGGAAAATCTCCTCCAACTACAGAAACAACCGCTGTTTCTACTTCTAATAAAGATGATGCTAAACTAATGAAAGTTGCAGCTCCACCTAAAATTTTATCTGTTTTACCAAAAGGTGTTTCTAGTTTGTCAAATGCAACAGTTCCTACCGTTAATAAACTCATTTATATTAATTTTTTGCAAATATAATTAGATATTTTAATTAAAATAATGTGTTAAATCATTGAAATTCACATCATTTTGTTCACCAGTTTTCATGTTTTTTATGCTGGCTTTTTGTTCACTTATTTCTTTTCCGCCAATCATAATCACAAATTCAATCGACTTTTTATCAGCATATTGCATTTGTTTTTTGATTTTTGCTGCATCTGGATACAACTCGGTGTTTACACCATTTTGACGTAAGTTTTTGATTAATTGACTAATTGTTTTAGCTTCTTCGTTTCCGAAATTTACGAACAAAGCTTTTACATTATTTTCTGATTCTATTTCTGGAAAAAGATTTTGTTCCTCAAGAACCAAATAAATTCTATCCAATCCAAAAGAAATTCCAACACCAGAAATATCTTTTAAACCAAAAATTCCAGTTAAATCATCGTAACGGCCACCACCACCAATTGATGATGAAAATTCTCCAGCAACCGATTTTACTTCGAAAATTGCACCTGTGTAATAATCTAATCCTCTTGCTAAAGTTAAATTTAGAACCAATTTTGCTTTGGTTAAACCTAAATTTTTAACTTGTTCAAAAACAAATTCTAATTCTTCTATTCCTTTTAAACCAATTTCAGAAGATTTTAATAATTCTTTGAGTTGTGAAAATTGAGTTTCATCGTCACCATTCATAGAAAATAAAGGTGATAATTTTTCAATAGCTTCTTCAGAAATTCCTTTGCTGCGCATTTCCTCTTTTACCGCTTCTTCGCCAATTTTATCTAGCTTGTCCAATGCAACCGTAAAATCGATTAATTGAGCAGAAATATTAGCAACTTCTGCCAAACCAGAAAGAATTTTTCGGTTATTGATATGAATTTCTACTGGTAAATTTAATTGTGTAAAAACAGCATCATATAAACTCACAAAATCAACTTCTTGCCAAAGTGAATCTGATCCTACAACATCCGCATCACATTGATAAAACTCACGAAAACGCCCTTTTTGCGGACGATCTGCTCGCCAAACTGGTTGAATTTGATATCTTTTGAAGGGAAAAGTGATGTCGTTTTGATGCTGAACAACGTAACGTGCAAATGGCACAGTTAAATCGTAACGCAACGCTTTTTCTGAGATTTGTGAAATTAATTTTTGACTGTTTTTATCTGCAAGAATTTGTTCATCGACTTTTGATAAATAATCTCCAGAATTTAAAATTTTGAAAATCAGTCGATCACCTTCTTCGCCATATTTACCTGTCAGTGTAGATAAATTCTCGAAAGATGGCGTTTCGATTGGCGCAAATCCAAATAAACGAAATTGCTTTTTGATGGTTTCTATAATATATTGTCTGCGATCCACTTCTAAAGGAGAAAAATCTCTTGTTCCCTTAGGAATCGATGGTTTTTGAATAGCCATTATTTTTTGATATTTAAGAAGTTGCAAAAATACATCATTTTATGCTAGTCTTTTCTAGATTCTTATTTTTTTTGATGAATGCGTTTTTGTTGTTAAATCTTTAATTGGAATTTATTATTTATAATTAGACTAAATAATATTTTTATATTTGCGTTATCAATTAATTTACCAATTATATCAATACAATGAAGATGGAAATTCGGCTGCAAATAAGGTTGTTTTTGATATTCTTATTTCTTGGATTCTCGAATGTTTTTTGTCAGAAAAACGATGATTTAAAAAACTTAGTTACTCAGAACAATCAGTTACTGATGCAAAATTTGGATTTAGCTTATTCTAAAATAAATCCATTACTTAAGTTAGCAATCGAACAGAATGATCAACAAGCCGAGTTGAAATTGTTGGATCAGAAATGTAAATATTATTACCAGAAAAATCAAATTGATAAGTTGATTGATGCTGGACAAGATTTGTTAAAAAAATCAGAAAAATACCAAGATACGTATACGCAAGTGATGGCAAATATTTATCTGGCTGAAGCTTTTTCTATGAATGGTTTTTACGATGTTTCTATCAAAAATCTAAATAATGCCTTAGCAATTCTTAGAAAAGATTCGAGTAAAAGTTTACGTAATTTTTATGCAAAGGCAAATGTTTTGAGCAGTTTTGCCAATGTTTATTCAGATAAAGGAGAACCTGGAAATGCCATTAAAAAACTGAAAGAAGCGATTAATAGTTACGACGAATTAGAAGATAAAGAAGAAGTTGCCTATTTTCAGTACACAAATTATTCGAATATTTCTTCGCTTTATATCAATATTAATTTAGATTCTGCAGCTTATTTTGCAAATGCATCGATCAAATTAAAGCCTAAAAATTCTAAAGATGATAGGATCATGATGATGAATTATTTTGTTTTAGGAAAGGTTTATGAAGATCAAAATTTATTAGATAAAGCATTGGTTAATTATCAGAAAGCGATTGGTTTAAGTGAAATTACTGGTGTTGAATTGAATCTAAAAGAAGTTTATAAATCTCTGGTCGCAATTTATAACAAATCTGAAAAATCTGATAGTGCGATTTTGTATGAAAATAAGTTGAAAGAATTAGAAATCAATACATTACAAAGTAAATATAATTCGCTACATAAACAAATTATAAACAAGGAATTAGGACAAAAAAATGATTTAACAAACAATATTATTTATCTTATTGTAGGAATTTTGTTAGTAATTCTTTTAGTTCTTTTGGTGTTGAGTTATTTTCATAAAAAAAGGGTCAAAGAAAATCAACCAGAAAATATGACAATTTCTTATGAGCAATTGGTTGATTTGGCTAAGGAAAATAATCCAAGTTTTATGGTTTCTTTTGAAAACGTTTTTCCAACGTTTACTGAAAATTTGTTAAAAATCAATCCAGAATTGACTAAAACCGAAATCGAGTTTTGTGCTTTATTAAAGTTAAATCTTTCTACAAAACAAATTGCACAATATACTTTTATAGAACCAAGAACAGTTCAAAATAAGAAGTATCGAATTAGAAAGCGATTGAACATTCCACAAACTACAGATATTTATAATTGGTTTAATGTTTCTTAATGCGTTGTAAATCAATATAGAGTATCTGTTGTGTACCTATTTTTAAGTTAGTTTTTTAGTAAAAGCAAAAGAATAATTCAAAATTTGCTAAATCTATTTAAACTAAATAAAAATAATAATGAAAAAACTTTTACTCCATGCTTTTGTGCTTTTAGGAGCAAACTTTTTACAAGCTCAGGTATGGGAACCAGTCGGAAATCCGAACGGTGTTTCTAGTGGACCAATTGGTCGAATGACTTTGATAAATGATAATCAAGATAATTTGTATGTTGGTTATTATGATGTTGATGTAATGAGTGCATCTGTACAAAAATTCGATGGAACTCAATGGCAATATGTTGGTGGACAAGCGATCACGCCAGATTACGTTTTGTTTAATTCACTTTCGGTGGATTTGTTGGGAACTCCATATTTCTTTAATCAGGCAGCTTGGCCAGATCGTGGACATGAAGCTCGAGTTTTTAGAAATGGAGTTTGGGAAAAATTACCAAATGTGACCAATAATCAAATCAATTACAATACTTCTACATTTTCTGCTGCGAATATCCTATTTGCATCAAATAATGAAAATGGTGGAACAGTAAAGAAATTTATAGATAATCAATGGATACAAGTCGGGAATTCTAATTTTGCAGGAGAAGTTCCAATGTATTTAGATATGGTTTCTGGTTCTGACGGAAAGGTTTACGTAAGTTTTAATACTGGTGGACAAGTCCGTGTTTATTACAACGACCAAAATGCAACTACTTCTGATAACTGGATGCCAGTTGGTGGAGTTAATGATTTAGGCTCAGCAGCTGATTCAGAATTTTATAATTCTTCTTTAGCGATTGACCGTAATAATAATGTTTATATCGCTTATGTTTCTAGAGGAGCGGGAGAAAATAAACTGAATGTAAAGAAATTTGATGGAACATCTTGGAAACAATTAGGTCAAGAAAATTTCACACAAAATGCTGTACAACACACAAGTATTGCAGTTGGTGCAAATGACATTGTTTATGTTGCAGTAAGTAATTGGGGTAATGATAATTTCTTGAGAAATTACGTAATGGCTTATGATGATGCGACAGATTCTTGGTCACAAGCAGGTACTGGATTTGCGTCTGAAGGTGAAGCTACTTATAATTCTTTAGGTGTTGATAGCAAAGGAAACTTGTTTTTGGCTTTCGCTGATAGCGGATTGGATAAATTATCTGTAAAAAAATTAAACTTAGAAAAAGTTGCAGCAGAATCTATTCAAATTAATACAGAAAATGATCTTCCAGCTGAAATTAATGTTGATAAAGGATCATTGAAATTAAACGCTTCAGTTTTTCCAGCAGAAGCTAGTCAAAAAGTAGTTTGGACAGTAGTTTCAGGTGATACTTTTGCTACAATTGATCAGAATGGTGTTTTAAGTGCAATTACTTCTAATCAAACGGTAACGGTAAGAGCGCATTCGGCAGAAAACTCTTCTATTTATACGACGATTGATGTTGTACTAACTAATCAAGACAGTGATGTTGATGCAGAAAGTATAAAAGTAACTACAGCAGATGGTGGTTATCCAGATATTAATTCAATTGGTGGTCAATTACAATTAAAAGCAACAACTTCTCCAAGAGAAGCAGATCAATATGTCACTTGGACTGTAGAAGGAGGAAATGCAATTGTAGAAGTAGATGAGGAAGGTTTAGTTACAGCTAAATCAGAAGGTTCTGCTTGGGTAAAAGCAACACATATTGACGGAAGTGTTTCAGATAGAATTTTGGTAAATGTTTTTGCTAACGGATGTACGCAAGGTCACGAATCGATGATTTTTGGTTATGGAGTTACTGCGACAAAAGGTGATTCTAAAGCTGTTGATGATTTTATTGTAGATCATGGAGTAAGATTCCAACCAAAGAAATTAAGATTAAGTGTGATTTCTCCAATCAATGTAGATATTACAAGTGTAGATCTTACATTTTCTAAAGATAAAGGGAATCGTCCTGGAGAAAGTATTTACAGTGTAAAAAATATCGTTCCTAAATCACAAGAATTTGTTGCAGATTGGGGATTTGGATTGGCTCAATACACAATAGATTTAAGTATTGATGAAGAAATTTTCTTCAACCAAGGAACTTATTGGTTACAACCAGAAATTACGGCAGCTGATGGTGGAACAGTATTTTGGGATGCAACAGTTTATGGAAATATTGGAACATCTTTATTTACAGATAATTTTGATGGTAATGGTTGGGTTCCTCACGCTGGTGGAGGTTTCAATGGAGTGTTTGATATCTCTGGTAATTGTACACCAATGCCAGTTGTTGTAGACACATTAGATGGTGCAGACACAACTATTTTTGTAGATGATACATTACAATTGATAGCAGAAGTTAATTCTACTGTAGGACAAGAAGTGGTTTGGTCTATTGTAGATGGTACAGATTTTATCTCACTTTCTAGTACTGGTAAAGTAACAGGTTTGGCAATTGGTGAAGCAACTGTACGTGCGTCTTTAGCTGTTAATAATAATGCTTATCATGACATTACAATTCATGTAATCGATCCAAATACTTGTCAACAAGAAGTTGTTGCAACAGATTTTGAGGATGGTTATTTATTTTCTTCTCAGCTAGCAGTTGATTTAGAAGTTGTAAATGATCAATTTATAATTACATCTGTAGAAACAGGAGTTGTAAAATATGCTTCTACTTTTAAATATAGATTCTTTAAAGATGATAATGGTTTCCCTGGTGAAGAAGTGGCTTCTTCTGAAGGTACAATTACAGATCATTATGCAAAAAAATATTTGCCAGAATACGATGGATTATGGACGCATCATTACATTGTTGAGTTGATCACTCCAGTTAAATTAACCAAAGGTAAATATTGGATGCAAGTAGAATCTGATGCTCTTGCTTGGGAAACTACAACAGCTTCTATTGGTGGTTTACCATTGGCTTTCAATAATGGAAACGGATGGAACTATTCTTCTTACAATAGCGAGTTTTTATATAAAATAAAAGGATTGTGTGAAACTGGAGATTTAAGTGTCTTAGATTCTACAATGTCTAATTTCGAATTCTATCCAAATCCAGTGAAAAATGAACTGAATATCGCTTCTGAAACATTGGTAAAAGATGTTGAGGTTTTTGATCTTACAGGTCGTACCGTTCTAAAAACGGTTGTCAATAAAACAAATGCAAAGGTAAATGTGAATAATCTTTCTGCAGGTGTTTATATTGTAAAAGCGAACTTAGAAAATGGCGAAACGAAAACGTTTAAAGTCATTAAAAAATAATTTTTTATTTAAAATTTGAAAAGCTGTATTAGCAGCTTTTCTTCCTTCTATTTAGAAAAGATTCAGTGATTTATCATTGAATCTTTTTGAATTAAATCTTGGTTTAAAATTTAGTTAATTCATCATGCAAAACAGATTCTCTATTCTAAAATCAATCAAAAACCAAATCCTAGTCCTTTTTTTATTTTTTTGTTTTCAACTATCTGCTCAATCGACCTTGGTTACAGAACTTACTGGGAATCCTTTAAACACAAACGGTTGGCGTATTGTTAGAGGCAATTCTTTATCAGGTTTGGTTAATGGCCAAGAGTTTGTTTTGACGCCAGATAATACAGGAACTCAATCTGCGATTTATTACAATACACCTTTTAACTTAAATCAATGTAATAAATGGCGAATTGAATTCGAATATAGAATTTGGGGTAATGGAACGCCTTCTTATGGAAATGGTGACGGAATGGCTTTTTGGTATTTAGATAATCCGCCGCAAAATTTTGTTGGTGGTGGTGAAATTGGAATTCCATCTAACGCAAAAGGAATAATGATGATTATGGATACTTTTGATAATGATACCGAAGGTCCTAATAATGAATTTCAAATTTTGTATGGTCAGAATTATAATACAGGTAGAAATCCTAACATTACAAAATTCAATACACAAGATTTTGGTCTAAATGTTAGAAGTAATGGTTATAGACCAGTTGTAATTACTTGGGAAAATGGTAAAGTGACTGTAAGCATAAACGGTGTAGAAATTGTTTCAGATTTCGAACCAACTATACAGCCTGGTGTTGGTAATGTTGGTTTGGGATATTTTGGTTTTTCGGCTTCAACAGGTGCTGCAAGCGATCGTCATAGCATTAGAAATGTAAAAGTGTATATGGATTTGGTAGAAGTGAATACCAAAAATGTTACCTTAAAAACGTGTGATCCAGATGGTGATGGTTTTGCCAATTTCGATTTGACATCTAAAATAGATGAAATCATTTCTAACCCAGAAAATTATCAAATCAATTATTATAATAATCTTGATGATTTAACAAATGAGGAAAACGAAATCTCAACTCCAGAAAACTATACAAACAAATTAGCTTTTGCAGATAAGGTTTATGTGAAAGTAAAAAATGGTGAAGATTGTTACGACATTGCAGAAATAGATTTAGTTGTGAACGCCATTAAACTAAATCCAATTGCAACTCAATCTTTTTGTGACGATGATTTTGATGGTAAAATTTTGGTTAATCTAAAATCATATCAAAACCAATTAGTTGATAATACAACAGATAAAAAGTTTTCTTATTTTTCTGATGTTTCTTTAACGAATGAAATTTTAGAAAGTCAATTAGAGAATTTCGAAATTTCTAATTTTCCAACCAGCGTCTGGGTTGTTGTCGAACAAACTTTTGATGGTGGAATTTGCCAAAGCAATCCAGTAGAAATCAAATTCGATTTGTCAGATAAAATAACAATTAATCAACCAGAAATTAATTTGTTAAATGCTCCAATTTGTTTAGAAGAAGGTTCAAGTTTAATGTTAGACTTAACTCAAAAAGAAGCTTTTTATACATCAGAAACTAGTGTCGATTTTGTTTATTACGAAACCAAAGAACAAGCAATTTTAGGTAATAATGATTTTATTATTGATCCAAAAAATTATTCAGTTTCTACTTCAGGAAGTGTTTTTGTACGTTTAGAAAAATCGGGTTTATGTACAAATATTATCGAACTGAAATACGAATTAATTAATCAGTTATCTATCAGTAATTCAGTGGAATTACCAACTAAATGTGACGATAATTTTGATGGTTTTGTAGAATTTAATTTAGACGAAAGTATTCCATTATTTACAACAGATAATTCGGGTTTAACTTTTACCTATTTTTTATCGCAAGAAGATGCAGTAACTCAAACGAATCCTCAAAATGCCATTCAATCTTTAGCAATTGGTGACACCAAAACGTTTTATGTTCACGTTACAAATGGTTCGTGTGAAACGATTGTTACTTTGGTTATCAATGCATCTGAAGGTCTAACCGATGTAATTCAAACGATTGATCCAATTACTGTTTGTGACGATGATTTTGATGCAATTTATTTGTATGATTTATCGCAAACCGAAACTTTATTTGTAGAAAATTCGAGTTATCAATTTTCTTATTTCTTAACAGAAGATGATGCTAAAAATAACATAAATGCATTGTCAAATACGGAAGTTTCTAATTTCGAATTGACAGAGAATACTCGAATTTGGCTGATTATTTCTGATGGTTCTTGTAAGGAAATCCGCTTTTTCGATTTAGAAATTGGACAGTTAATTCAACTAAATTCTAGTTTGCCTAAAATTGAATCTTGTAAAGATGAAATGGTTAATTTATCTAATTATGAGTCACAAATTACGTTAGAAAATAATGTCAATTTTACTTATTTTTCGACATTATTAGATGCTCAGAATAATCAGAATGCTTTATCAAATTTATTTACTTCAACAGAAAATTTGGGGCAGATTTTTGTTCGTTTAGAGAAAGTAGGATTTTGTCCAACAATAACAAGTTTAGATTTTGAATTTTACAATTTGCCAACTTCGCCGATTTCCTCAGTTCCTTATTTGTGCGAGAATTCATCGATTGTTTTAGATGCTGGTAACGAATTTCCTGACGCAAATTATGTTTGGGCAACAAGCGATGGTCAATTGATTTCTGGACATGAAATAGAAATTTCTGTAGCAGGAAATTATTCTTTAGAAATTACGAATCTTTTTGGTTGTAAGAGCGTTTTTAATTACGAAGTTTCTTTGGCTCCAAAACCAATTATTCTAAATGTATTAACTGGTATTGATTATTTGATTGTCGAAGCTTCAACAACAGAAGGTACTTTGATGTATTCTTTAGACGGAATAAATTGGCAAGCAGATTCTAGATTTGATCATTTAGAAAATGGTAAAAATTATACAGTTTACGTAACAAACGGATTTTGTGTTCCTGTGACAAAAACAGTTAAAATTTATTACATTACCAATTTTATTTCGCCAAACGGTGATGGTAAAAATGATGAATGGAATCTTTCTTTTATTAATGATTTACAACAAGTTCACATTTTTGATCGATATGGAAGAACAGTTTTTCTTTCAGATAAAAAACCATTTATTTGGGATGGTAAAATGAATGGATCTTTGCTCGAATCTTCTACTTATTGGTATATTCTTCAATTAGAGAATGAGACCAAAATAGAAGGAAATATCATTCTGAAAAATAAATAATCTTAAGGAAAAGCAATCAAATTTTTGATTGCTTTTTTTGTTAATTAAGTGATTTATCAAGACAAAAAATAGAAATTTTGTAGGAATTAACTTCTAATGCAACATGACGAAGTATTTCATCGTTTAGCTAATAAATAATCGTTATTTTTGAAATTCTTAAAAAAAATTAATAGCAAAATGAAGTTTGGAATTGAAGCAGCGGAAATATACGTTCCGAAAATCTATCTACCTATTCGTGATTTAGCAACAGAGCGTGGCATAGATCCAGATAAATTAGAACTTGGTCTTGGTCTGAAAAAAATGGCAATTCTTGATGCTCATGAAGATACAGCAACTTTGGCAGCAAATGCGCTTTTACAACTAATCGAAAATCATTCGATAAATCCAAAAGAAATCAGTAGAATTTATTTAGGAACAGAAAGTGCTTTAGATGGGGCAAAACCGACTGCAACTTATGCGATGCAGTTAGTAGAAAGTGTTTTGGAAGATAAGTTCGGGAAACGTTGTTTTCAGAATTGTGATGTGGTTGATATGACATTTGCTTGTGTTGGTGGTGTGGACGCTTTGCATAATTCATTAGATTTTGTAAGAGTAAATCCGACAGAGAAAGCAATTGTGATTGCTGCTGATTATGCAAAATATGGTTTAGAGTCTACAGGTGAATATACCCAAGGTGCAGGTGCTGTCGCGCTTTTGGTTTCTTCTTCGCCAGATCTTATTGCGTTTGACAATGTTTGGGGTGTAGCAACAGAATCTGTTTTTGATTTCTTCAAACCGCATCAATCAACAAATAAACCAGAAGTTTTAAATGCTTTAGGAACTACTAAAAGCGAAATAGAAATCTTTTCTGACGAACCAGTTTTTGATGGTCAATATTCTAACGAATGTTACAAAAATCGCGTAAGAGAAGCTTATTTTAATTTCAAAGATAAAAAAGCAACAACAGAGAAAATTTATGAAAATTGGCGTTATATCGCATTTCATTTACCTTATGCTTTTCAGGGAAAAAGAATGTTTAATGACATTTTTGCTTTAGAAAACGGATTAGATAATTCGGATGAAAACTTAAAAGTTGTTTCAAAATCTGACGAATATAAAACTTTGGTAAAAGAAAAATTAGAAGCAACACAACGTGCATCTTCTGATATCGGAAACATGTACACAGCTTCTATTTTTACAGCATTTTTATCGGCTTTACAAGTAAGTTACGACAATCAAGAAGATTTAACAGATCAGAAAATTGGTTTCATTGCTTATGGTTCTGGATCAAAATCAAAAGTCTTCGAAGGTGTTATTCAACCAAATTGGAAAATGGCGATAGAAAAACTGAATCTTTTTGCACGTTTAGATGAACGTCAAACAGTTACTTTCGAGCAATATCAAGCTTTGCACAATTTAGATCAAAAAACATCAATTGGTTCGGACAAAGGATTTTCTTTGATCAAAATCGAACAAGAAATTGTTAATTTAGAAGGCGCAAGATATTATACATACAAATCATAAAAACATGAAAAAAACCGCATTTTTACTTTTAAATCTATCTTTAGTTATGAGTTTGAACGCACAAGATTTCAACAAAAAGTATCCAAAAACAACCAAAGGAAATCAGGTTGATGAGTATTTTGGTACTAAAGTTCAGGATCCTTATCGTTGGTTAGAAGATGATCGTTCAGAAGAAACAAAAGCTTGGGTAAAAGCAGAAAATGATGTGACGTTTGATTATTTGAATCAGATTCCACTTCGTGACGAATTAAAAAAACAATTAACCGATATTTGGAATTACGAGAAGGTAGGAACGCCTTTTAAAGAAGGTGATTACACGTATTATTACAAAAACGACGGTTTACAACAACACAGTGTTCTTTATCGTAAAAAAGGAGATAATGGCACAGAAGAAGTTTTTTTAGACCCAAATAAATTCTCTGCAGACGGAACAACTTCTTTGGCTGGAATTAATTTTTCTAAAGACGGAAGTTTAGTAGCTTATCAAATATCAGAAGGTGGTTCTGATTGGAGAAAAGTAATTGTTTTAGATACAAAAACAAAAAAGCAAATTGGAGAAACTTTAGTTGATGTTAAGTTCTCTGGCACTTCTTGGAAAGGTAATGAAGGATTTTATTACTCGAGTTATGACAAACCAAAAGGATCAGAATTATCAGAAAAAACAGATCAACATAAAGTTTATTTTCATAAATTAAATACACCGCAATCTTCAGATCAATTAGTTTTTGGTGGAGAAAAAACGCCTCGTCGTTACATTGGTGCTTATTTAACAGATGACGAAAGATTTTTAATTGTTTCTGCTGCGAATACAACAACAGGAAACGAATTGTATATTCAAGATTTAAAATCTGCTAAAAAAGATTTCATACAAATTGTTTCTGGTTTTGATCAAAATGCAGATGTAGTTGATAACGATGGTGATGTGCTTTTCATACAAACAAATTATAAAGCGCCTAACAATCGTTTAGTAAAAACTAAATTTGATAATAAAGACAAGGGTCAATGGACAGACGTGGTGAAAGAAACAGAAAATGTTCTGAATATTTCTACGGCTGGTAAATATTTCTTTGCTCATTATTTAAAAGATGCAGTAACACAAGTTCAACAATTAGATAAAACAGGTAAGAAAGTAAGAGATATTCAATTACCTGGAGTTGGTTCTGCTGGCGGATTTGGTGGTAAAAAAGACGAAAAAGAAGTGTATTATGTTTTTAGTAATTACATTACACCATCTACAAGTTATAAGTTTGATTTAGAAAGTGGTCAGTCAACTCAATATATCAAACCAGCAATTAAATTTAATCCTGAAGAATTTGAATCGAAACAAGTTTTTTATACCTCAAAAGATGGGACTAAAGTTCCTATGATTATTACCTATAAAAAAGGTTTGAAATTAGATGGTAAAAACCCAACTATTTTATATGGTTATGGTGGATTTAATATCAGTTTGACTCCTTCTTTTAGTGTAACAACTGCAACTTGGATAAAAAATGGCGGAATTTACGCTGTTGCTAATTTGCGAGGTGGTGGAGAATATGGTAAAAAATGGCATGATGGAGGTCGTCAGTTCAATAAATTGAATGTTTTTAATGACTTTATTTTTGCTGCAAAATATTTACAAGAAAATAACTATACTTCGCCAGAATATACTGCACTTTCTGGTGGTTCTAATGGTGGTTTGTTGGTAGGAGCTACAATGACAATAGATCCAAAAATTGCAAAAGTTGCTTTACCAGCTGTTGGTGTTTTAGATATGTTGAGATACCATACATTTACTGCAGGCGCAGGTTGGGGCTATGATTACGGAACAGCAGAAGATAGCAAAGAAATGTTCGATTATCTGAAAGCTTACTCACCAGTTCATAACGTGAAGAAAGATGTTTGTTATCCTGCAACTTTAGTAACAACAGGTGATCATGATGATCGTGTGGTTCCTGCACATTCTTATAAGTTTGCGGCTGAATTACAAGATAAACAAGCATGTAAAAATCCAGTTTTGATTAGAATAGAAACAAAAGCTGGTCATGGTGCCGGACGTTCTACAGAAGTTGTTATTAATGAAACAGCAGATAAATTTGCCTTTACACTTTGGAATATGGGTGTGAAAAAGTTAAAATAATTTTTGACGTTCAATAGAAATAAATAAAAAATGCTTCAGATTTCTGAAGCATTTTTTATTTATAAATTTTGTTCTTTTAGAATATTGCGTTGAAGATATCATTTCCAAAAATGAAAACCATCAAACCTAAAATAATAATAGCTCCCGCCATTTGTGCTTTTTCTAAGAATTTATCACTTGGTTTTTTACCAGTAATCATTTCATAGATTGCAAAAACAGCATGTCCACCATCAAGTGCCGGAATTGGCAATAAATTAATGAACGCTAACCAAGCTGAAATTACCGCAGTGAAATTCCAGAAGAAAGTCCAATCCCATTGTTTTGGCATTTGTTTTACCATACCAATTGGTCCTGCAACTTGTTTACGACCACCTTCCATTGTAGCAATGGTTTTTAGACCACGAACTTGTGTGAAAATAGATCCGAAAGTTTTATTAACACCTTCTTTTAAACTACCAAAAACACCTAAATCTTTTGTATTGACAAGGCTTTTCATATAAGTAGAATCTGGCACACTTACAATTCCTAATTTACCATCTTTACCCAAAGAAACCATCAATTCTATTTCTTCGTTGTTTCTTTTGATTGTTAAAGGCACATTTTGACCTTTGTATTTTGATACCCAATCTATGAACTCAGAATAAGTATGAATTGTTCTACCATCAACACCTAAAACTTTATCGCCTTTTATAATTCCTGATGTTTCTGCTACAGAATTACTAGTCACAGAATCTATTACAAAAGGATAATCTGGTTTATAGAACATTCCTTTATATTCTACCAATTGTTTTCCGAACTCTTTAGAGATAGGAATATTGACTTCTTTTCCTTCTCTAAGAACTTGTAAATTTTCTCCACCTAACATAGATTCTTTAGAAATTTCTGCTAGATTATCGTACTTCACGCCGTTCACGCCAATAGGAACATCACCATTTTTTAATCCTAAAGCGACTTGAGTAGAATCAGCACTTATGCCATATTGCATTTTGTTGACATCTACAAAAGATTCTCCATTTTTGACTAACATCACCCAAAAGATCAAAATAGCCAAAAGAATATTTACAATGATTCCTCCCAACATGATGATTAATCTTTGCCAAGCTGGTTTTGTACGGAATTCCCAAGGTTGTGGTTCACCTTTCATTTGTTCGGTATCCATACTTTCGTCTATCATACCTGCCAATTTTACATATCCACCCAAAGGCAACCAACCAATACCATAGATTGTATCGCCGATTTTCTTTTTCCAGATTGCAAATTTTACATCAAAAAAAACAAAGAAACGTTCTACACGAACGCCAAACCATCTAGCTGTAACATAATGTCCTAGTTCATGTAACATGACTAATAACATCAAACTGAGCATCAATTGCCCTATCTGTATCCACATTTTATATTAGATTTTAAAAGTTTACAAAATTAATAGAATTTATTGATTTCTAGAAGTTTTAATTTTTCCATCTGACACTTTCGATCAGTTGCATAACATCTTTTTGCATAAATTGAATTGCAGGTGCTAAAGAGTCTGGATTGGGTTTGGTAGAAAAATAAACAGAACCTGAAACAAAATTTTTCACACTATCGGTAACATGAAATTTGTAATTAATAGCAGATTCTCCACCTAATTCGTACAAAGTTCCGAATACTTTATGATCTTCAAAACGAAATTCGCGTGGCGAAATGTAACTTGCTTTTACAGTTTGTTCCTGAACAAATTTTTCGCTGTCTTTGATTTTTGTAATTAAATCTGGTTTAGAATTTACCGGAAAGTAAGTTAAATAAATATTGGCTTTCATTTTCGGATAATGAACCGTTAATTTACAGGCGTCTTGTTTATTGACTAGAATATTTGCCGCATTAGAATAATTAAAACTAAAAGGACAATTGCTTTGATAGTTTTTGTATTTACTTACAGGATATTCTAAACGGACTTGTCCCAAAGGTTTTACTTGTTCATTTTGATCACAAGCCACAAAAAAAATAGCACTAAAGAAAACTAATGCTATTGTCGAGATAGAACTTTTTTTAGTTAAAGATCTCTTATTTTCTTTCTTCATTTATTATTATCTAAACCTTTTTTAGAAAGGTAAATCATCATTTTCTTCTTCTTGGAAATCATTCGAATTCGATTGATTTTTTGTCTGATTTTGGTTTGGTTCTGTAGATCGGTTAGTTTCGTTTTCTGTTTTTGGTGTTAAAAACTCAATAGAATTAGCAACAATTTCTGTTGTATAACGAGTTGTTTGTTCGTTATCTTCCCATTTTCTGGTTTTTATTCTACCTTCTACAAAAACTTTATCGCCCTTTTTTAGGTAACGTTCACATAATTCTGCCAACTTATTTCTGGTCACAATATTGTGCCATTCTGTTTCTGTAATTCTTTCGCCAGTTCTAGAAGTGTACGCTTCTGTTGTAGCAATAGGAAATCTACCAATACAATTTGTTTCATCAAAATGATGAACTTTTACATCATCACCCAAATTTCCAATTAAGATTACTTTATTCGTTGTACCGTTCATAGCAGTTAATTATGGTTATAAACAAATTTAAACGAATTTATTGAAATTCATAAATTTTTCGATAGGTTTTGGTAAAGGATAAGTTTCTAACTGATTTTTAGTGACGATTTCTAAATCATGATTTTGCGCAATTTCTTTAAACTGTTCATGATCAATGATTAATTCCCAAAAAGAAATATATAAACGTTGATGAGACAGAATATGTTTTTCGTCATAAAGAAATACAAGTTCTTTATTAGAAATAGAAAGTTGATTTAGATTTTCTGAATCTAGGTTTTTGTCTTTTGATTCTATTAAAGGTAAAGTGTACAGATTTCGCCAAACATCATTAGAAATTCTTTTAGTTATTAAAAATTCAGATCTTGATTTAATCAAGATGAAATGAAAAAAACGTTCTCTAATTTTTATTTTTTTTGATTTAATAGGTAATTGATCTTGTACATTTCTCTGTAAAGCAAAACAGGAATTATTTAAAGGACAAAGATTGCATTGATAATTTTTAGGTGTACAAATTGTTGCGCCAAGATCCATAATTGCTTGATTGTAATCACCAGGATTTTTAGAATCGATGACTTCTAATCCTAAACTGAAAAAAACATTTTTTGTTTTTGCCAAAGCAATGTCATCATAAATACCATAATAACGAGAGAAAACACGAAACATATTTCCATCCACGGCCGGAACAGCTTCGTTAAAACAAATAGAAGAGATTGCAGCAGCAGTATAATCACCAATGCCTTTTAGTTTTTTTAATTCGGAAAAAGTATATGGAAAAACACTATTATAATCGTTTACAATTGTTTTTGCGGTGAAATGTAGATTACGAGCTCGTGAGTAATATCCTAGACCTTGCCACAGTTTTAGAACCTCTATTTCATCGGCAAAAGCCAAGTCTTTTACTGTCGGGAAATTTGCAACAAATCGCTCATAATATGCTTTACCTTGATCTACACGAGTTTGCTGTAAAATGATTTCAGAAAGCCAGATTTTGTATGGATCTTTTGTTTTTCGCCAAGGCAATTCTCTTTTATTATTATAGAACCAAGCCAATATCAATAAGTTGGCGTTAAATTTTTTGTCCAAATAACTTTTTTTTTAAAATTTACTATGCTTATATTTGCAACCGCTTTCAAATTTAAGAATAATAAAGAGAAATTATGACAAAGGCAGAAATAGTAAACAATATTTCAAGTAAATTGGGTCTTGAGAAGAGTGACACTCAACGAGTGGTTGAGTCGTTTATGGATGAAGTGATAAAATCTTTGGAGTCAGGTGAGAATGTTTACTTAAGAGGATTTGGGTCTTTCACAATTAAAACTAGAGCAGAGAAAACAGGTCGTAACATTACAAAAGGTACGTCTATCATTATTCCAGCTCATAATGTACCAGGTTTTAAACCAGCTAAAACTTTTGTTGATAGCGTTAAAGAAAAAGTAAAAGTTAAATAATAAATATTACAAATATGCCAAGCGGAAAAAAACGTAAAAGACATAAGGTAGCGACTCACAAAAGAAAAAAACGTCGTCGTCTTAACAGACACAAAAAGAAAAAATAATTTAAATCTTGCATTTAAATTGTTTTCAAACTTTTTGAATAGCACTTTTCATGTAATTGTACAGGAAAGTGCTTTTGTATTTAATTTTAGAACATAATTTTTTGATGAATAAAGAATTAGTAATATCAGCCAAGAGTCAAGATGTAAGAATCGCTGTTTTAGAAGAAGGGCGATTAATGGAGTTGCATCAAGATTCTACCAACACAGGATTTTCTGTTGGAGATATTTACTTGGGAAAAATCAAAAAGTTAGCGCCTAGTCTCAATGCATGTTTTGTTGACATTGGTTACTCAAAAGATGCTTTTCTACATTACCACGATTTGGGTCCACAAATCAGATCATCGATCAAATTTTCTAAAAACTCAGACAACGGAAAACAAGCTTACCATTTACTGAAAGGTTTTTCTACTGAAAAAGACATCAATAAAGATGGTTCTATTGCAGAGGTTTTTCAGCCAGGAGATTCTGTAATGGTACAAATTACAAAAGAACCGATTCATACAAAAGGTCCTCGTATTACATCAGAAATTTCTATTGCTGGTAGATACATTGTTTTGGTTCCGTTTTCTAAAAGAGTTTCTGTTTCGCAGAAAATAAAGAGTAAAGAAGAAAGAGATCGATTAGTTAATATTTTAGAAGGAATAAAACCAGAAGGTTTTGGTGTAATTGTCCGTACAGTTGCTGTTGATAAAAAAGCAGAAGAATTACAAGCTGATCTAAAGTATTTACTGAATAAATGGAAAGTCATTTATAAAAATTTAAGTAAAAAAACGGCGCCATCTATCATTTTAGGAGAGATGGATCGTGCATCATCTATATTAAGAGATAATTTTAATGATGATTTTATAAAAATTTCTGTTGATGATGAAACCTTATACGATGAAATGACCGAATATTTGGAGTATATCGCACCAGATAAAGTGAATATTGTCAAACTATATGACGATCCTTTTGTGCCAATATTCGAGAAATTTAATGTAGAAAGACAAATAAAATTAGCATTCGGTAAAACAGTTACCATTCCACAATCCAAAGGAGCTTATCTTGTAATCGAACATACAGAAGCTTTACACGTAATTGATGTGAACTCTGGGAATATTTCTAGAAACACCAAAAATCAAGAAGATTCTGCGTTTGCAGTAAACAAAGTGGCGGCTACAGAAATTGCTCGTCAATTGAAATTACGAGATATGGGAGGAATTGTTGTGGTTGATTTTATTGACATGACTTCGGTAGAACACAAGAAAGAATTGTTCGAACATCTGAGGACTGAAATGGCTAAAGACAAGGCAAAACACAAAATATTACCCCCAAGTAAATTTGGTTTAATTCAGATTACACGACAAAGAGTTCGTCCAGAACTGAATTACATTACCACAGAAGAAAATCCAAATCACGATGACGAAATAGAAGCGCCAATCGCATTGATCGATAAAATCAATCAAACACTTCAGGGCATCGTCGATAGAAAAGACAAAGATTTAAGCAAATTATCTTTACATGTTCACCCGTTTGTTGCTGCTTACCTGAAACAAGGTTTTCCGAGTATTCAGATGAAATGGTTGATGAAGTATAAGAAATGGATAAAAATAGTGCCAAGAGACGCCTATAAATATCTTCAATTTAATTTCTTAGATCTCAATAAAAACACACTCTATAACGAATCAAATTAGAAAAGCCACTCCAATGAGTGGCTTTTTTAGTTCTTTATATTAAAGATTCATCTTCATTAGAATCCCTTTTTGGTTGCGATTTTTTTGTGTTTGGTTGTGTTACAATTGGTGGTTTATTTTCATTCAATTCGTGTGCAGCGGTAAAAGAAGTTACCATCGTATTTAGCATTTCAGATGCTGCAGTTGGTGAATTAGGTAAAAGAACCAATTTGCTTCCAGATTTTTCTCCAATAGCTTGTAAAGTATCGTAATGTTGAGTAACAACAATTAATGCAGAAGCTTCTTGCGAAGAAATTCCGACACCATTTAATACATCAACAGATTCTAATAAACCTTTGGCAATTTCTCTACGTTGATCGGCAATACCTTGCCCTTGTAAACGTTTAGATTCTGCTTCTGCTTTTGCTTTTTCTACAATCAAGATGCGTTGTGCATCACCTTCGTATTGAGCCGCAATTTTTTCACGTTCAGAAGCATTAATTCTATTCATTGCGTGTTTTACTTGTTCATCAGGATCAATATCAGTTACCAAAGTTTTGATAATTTCATATCCATAAGAATTCATCGCTTCCTGTAATTCACTTTTTACAGCAACAGCAATGTCATCTTTTTTCTCGAAAACATCATCTAAACGTAATTTTGGAACTTCGGCACGAACCACATCAAAAACAAAAGAAGTAATTTGTGTAAAAGGATTATCTAATTTATAAAAAGCGTCAAACACTTGATTTTTAATCACTTGATATTGAACGGAAACTTTTAATCGAACAAAAACATCATCTTTCGTTTTGGTTTCTACTACAACATCTAATTGCTGAATTTTCAAAGACATTCTTCCTGAGATTTTATCAACTAACGGAATTTTGAATTGTAAACCAGAATTTCTAATGCTATGAAATTTCCCGAAACGTTCGACAATTACAGCAGTTTGTTGTTTAACAGTGAAAATTCCTAAAAGAATAATGACAAAAATGACGAATAAAACAATGTACAATAATGGATTCATTTATATGGTTTTTATAATTTCTTAAAAATAAAAAAAAAATAGGAACATTTTATAACATTCCTAATTCAAATTTTGCTTCTTCACTCATCATATCTCTGTCCCAAGGTGGATCAAATGTAATCTCGACATAGCATTTTGATACAAATTCTATTTCTTCTACTTTTTGTTCTACTTCTCTTGGTAAAGATTCTGCAACTGGGCAGTTTGGAGAAGTTAAAGTCATCAATACTTTTACTTCTCCTTCTTCGTTGATATGCGCATCGTAAATCAAACCTAATTCGTAAATATCGACAGGAATTTCCGGGTCGAATATAGTTTTGAATACAGAAACTAATTCGTCTCCTATGCTGTTGATTTGTTCTTCTGTAATTGCCATTTCTTTTTATGAAATTTAAAAAACAAAGTTACAAAATAATGTTTAGATGGAATATTTCTAAATAACAATTAACCTTTTGGCTTTACTATTTAAGATAATTTCGTTAAATAGTACATCGTTCACCCTAAAAAATCTTTTTTTACGTTATTTGTACAAAATATCAATACATTTTGCTCAAAAAGATTGCTTGCGTGCTACTTTTTATATGGTTTGTAAATCTACAAGCACAAGATATTCCTTGGCAAAATCCAAATTATAGAGAACAAAGTTTTCAGTCTAATGATTCCGTTTCTTTAGCAATTTTTGGAGCTTTAGAAGAAAAGTTTTTCTTGACAGATTCGCTTGGTAAATCAATCGATTCGTCTATGTATAAAATTGATTTTTCTAATCAGAAGATTTACTTCAATCCGTTATTTCCTGCACAGAAATTAACTGCTAAATATTATGTAAATCCGTTGCTCAAAGAACCTCAATATTTTGCTAAAGACACTACACTTATTATTAAGTCGGTTGATTTGGATGATTTTCATAGACAAGAAGATATTGCTTTGGTTCGCCCGAAAAAAGATCTTTTTGATGGCTTAGAAAGTAAAGGTTCTTTAGTTAGAGGGATACGTTTTGGGAACAATCAAAGTGCTTCTGTTCAGTCGTCATTAGATTTACAATTATCTGGAAAATTGAGCGAAGATGTAGCAATTTCTGCTGCTATTGCCGATAATAATGTTCCGATAGAATCGGACGGTTACACACAATCTTTACAAGAGTTTGATAAGGTTTATATTGAGTTAGCGAATAAAAATTCTAGAATAAGAGCGGGTCATATTGATCTAAATCCGAAGAACGATTATTTTAATAATTTTTATCAAAAGGTTACAGGCTTGTTGGTCGAAACAAATTTGGAAAGAGAAAATTCGAACACCAAAATTTTTGCTTCAGGTAGTTTGACAAGAGGTGAGTTTTATCGTGATGCATTTAATGGTCAAGATGGGAATCAAGGTCCTTATCAATTACGAGGAAATCATAACGAATTATATGTGATTATCATTTCTGGATCAGAAAGGATTTATATTGACGGAATTCTTTTAGAACGTGGTGAGGATAAAGATTATGTGATTAATTACAATACAGGAGAATTGAATTTTACTTCTAAAAGATTGATAACTTCTAACTCAAGAATTTCGGTAGAATATTTATACAATAGCAGAAATTATTCGCAATTATTACTTTATGGTGGCGTAGAACATACAAGTGAAAAATTCAATATTGCGGGACATTTTTATTCCAATGCAGATTCTAAAAATAATACATTAAGTAGTGATTTAACAGATGAGGATAAACAAATTTTGAGTCAAGCTGGGAATGATCCAGAAAAAATGTACACAGTTTCTGCGGTTTTATCAGATTATGATTCGAATAAAGTTTTGTATCGAAAACTAATCTTAAATGGTGAAACTATTTTTGAGTTTTCTACTGATCCAACAGAAGAGTTATACCAAGTTTCTTTTACAAATGTTGGGATTAATCAAGGGAATTATCGTCAAACAAATACGACGCAAAACGGAAAAGTTTTTGAGTATATTGAACCAGTTGCTGGTATTCCTCAAGGTGATTATGAACCTATTAAACGCTTAGTTGCACCTAAAAAATTACAAATTTATACGGTGAATTCCGATTATAAATTCGATAAGAATGGATTTGTAGGAATCGATTTGGCGGTTAGTAATCAAGATCTTAATCTTTTTTCTAGTTTGGACGACGAAGAAAATGTTGGTTATGCGGGACGAATTTATGGTCAGAAAACCTTAGAATACAAAAAGTGGCGAATCAGCCCGAAAGCTTCTTTTGAATATTGGCATCAAAATTTTGTAACAGCAGAAAGAATTAGAAATATCGAATTTCAACGCGATTTTAATATAGAAAATGAGTTGATGAACACGCAGCAAACCTTGTTTACTGTTGGTCTTGATGCGGTAAATGAAAATGGATTTCAGACAAAATATCAATTAAATTATCTAGAATATAAATCCTTATATAAAGGTTTGAAAAATGATTTGGATATCCAATACAACACAGAAAAGAATAAAGCTTTTGCAAAAGTGAGTTATTTGAGTGCAGATCAAACCGAAAATCAAACCAAATTTTTCCGTTACGATACTGATTATGTGAGGAAATTAACGCCAAAATATTGGGTAGGAACAAAATTTCATGGTGAAGATAATGAATGGAATTCTACCAATTTGGGTTTATCTGCGAATAGTTTTAAATGGAATGAATTTCAGGTGAAAGCTGGTCGAATGGATTCGTTAAAATTGAATATGGAAATGATTCTTTATACCAGAAAAGATGATTCTGTTCGTTTGGGACAATGGCAAAATATGCAAAACAGTAAAGGAATTATTTTTAATTCGCAATTGATTAATGAAGCAAATCATCAATTATCTTTTAATTTTCATTACAGAAATGTCAATTATAATTACGAAGATTCTCCGAACGAAAACTTCATGACAGGAAACATTAAATGGTATAAATCTTTCTTAAGAAATGGATTGCAGTTGAATGTGGATTATGAGTTGGGAAGTGGAGTTGAGGCTCAACGTGAGTTTCAGTACATAAAAGTTGCAGACGGAATGGGAATTTATAAATGGACGGATTATAATGGCGATGGAATTGAACAAATTGATGAGTTTGAGATTGCCGAATTTGCCGATCAAGCAAATTATGTTCGTGTTTATACCAACACGGTGGATTACATCAAAACGAATAAAAATAAATTAAGTTTTTCTGCTCGTTTTCGTCCAAAAGATATTTTCAATACAACTAATAAATTTGTGGAGCGTTGGCAATTACAAACGTCAATTTTTACTACAAATTCGGCATTGAAGGAAGGTGAAACGTTGTTGTTTAATCCGTTTACAAAAAGCGATGAAACTTTAGGCAATTCGAGAAATTTTAAAGGAATTTTATATTTCAATCAAGGCTCAAATTATCGTTGGCAAGCGACTTATACGTATAATCAACAAACGACCAAAACTTATGTTTATACTGGTTCGGAATTCCGAGATCAAATGATTCATAATTTGCGTTTGAAGTACAGAATTCTAACTAATTTCTTTGGAAATTTAGAAGCAGAGAAAAGTGATATTGATAGCGATTCTGAAACGTTTGCTTCGAGGAGATATACTTTAGATCAATATAAAATTTCACCAAGTTTGGAGTTGCAAAACGGCAAGGATTTTATTGCTAGTTTGTTTTACATTTATCAGAATAAGAAAAATATAACTGGCGTTGAAACTTTGAATCAAAGTGAATTGAAAACCGAATTGCAATGGACAATGGCAAGTAAAATGAGTGTTTTTGGAAATTTTAGTTATGTGAAAAATAATTTTTCGGGAAATCAGGAATCTGTGGTCGTAAACCAAATGATGGAAGGTTTGCGTGCAGGAAATAATTTTGTTTGGCAATTGCAAATTCAAAGACAAATCAGTTCTTTTTTACAATTAAATATTTCTTACGACGGTCGTAAAAACGAAAATTCAAATACGATTCATACCGGAAGTTTGCAATTACAAGCTAGATTTTAGAATTCTTTAATTCTTTATCTAACAAAAAAAGTAATAAAAATCCGACGAAATAACAAAGCAAATCGATCCAAGAAAAAGATGTTCCGATGATAATTCTTGCGGCTTTGTTGTTTCCTAATCCTATCAAATCTACAAAATCGAAATATTGTAAAATTTCTACCAGAAATGAAAAAAGCAAGGTGAAAATTGCGATGTAAATTGCTTTTGTATTGATGAACGATTTGATGAAATAATAGATGAAAATAACAACCAAAACATCACCAACAAATGGACGAATGATTTTGTCTTTGATGTATAAAGCAATTAAAACTTCGATAATAAAAATTAGGATTGCAATGAAAAATGCTTTTTTATTGAGTTTGAACATAACTTTTCTATTGAAACAAATTAAAATAATCTATAGTAAATAAAAATGAGCTAGTTATTATCAAAATCAATCCTATTAAAAACAATAAAAAATCACCAAATATTGGAGATTCTATTACTTTATATTTTATTAAAAGGAATATCAATCCTAAAGCAAAAATTAAACTTATTATAAGTATTGAAATTAAAATTAATAATACATTAGAACGATCAAAAAGAGATGTTGTTAGAACTAATATTCCAATAGATAAACAAAATGAAGTAAAAAAAATGCAAAAGAAAAATCTTTTAAAGCAAAGTTCCTTTTCTTTCTTGATGAATCATTAGAAATATCTTGTTTTCCTCCGTTTGAGAACAGATTTAAGGAATTAAATATAATGTCTAGAAAATCTAACATAATAATTATAAAGCTAATTCCATTTATCTAATTTTTCAAAAGCTTCTGAAATTCGTTTTTGAGCTTCATTCGGAAGTTTATTATAATTTTCAGATTTGGTTACTTTTCCTTCTAAATTTTCCTCAAGCGTAAAAACTTCATTTTTGTAAAGGATAAAATAACCAACAATGAAACGTTTTTCTGTAGCTAAATCTTCTTCACTAAATGCGGTATAAGCAATTCCGTTTTTTGCTTCATCTGTAAAAAAACCGCCACGTTTACCCCAAATAAAAATTGTATGATTACTACTTCGTTTTCCTTTTAAATTCTGATTCCATTCAGTTCCATTTTTTATATATTCTTGTATAAAAATCGTGTCAGGCGTAACACCTTTTTCAGGTTTAGAGAAAACAATGCAGTATTTCTCATTGCCCATATCTACTCGAAAACCTTGAATAATTCTAGTTCCTTCGTAAGGTAAAAACTCGAATTCTTCGGGTTTGCTATCACCAAAAGTGGTTACTTGAGCATTGATAAAGTTCGAAATCAATATAAAAATAATCAGGTAAAAGTGGTTAGTTTTCATCTTATAAAGGTTTTAGTATTAAATGCTTAAAATCTTCTGATTGGATTAAATCAATTATATTATTGATGTCATCACCAATTAAACGATCATCTTCTAATTTAGGACAAATTGTTCTAACTTTTGCAAAAACTTCCTCTAGAATTGGACTTGTTTTTCGAGGTCGTCTAAATTCTAAACCTTGACAAGCGTACATCAATTCGATTGCTAAAATTCGCTCAACATTATCTAAAACTTGATTAAATTTTCGTCCAGAAATACTTCCCATAGAAACGTGATCTTCTTGTCCTAAAGAAGTTGGAATACTATCCGCTGACGCAGGAAAACACAAAGTTTTATTTTCGGTACAAAGTGCAGCAGAAGTATATTGCGGAATCATAAAACCAGAATTTAGACCAGAACTTTCTGTTAACAATTTAGGTAAACCATATTTGCCTTCTAATAAAAGATATTGTCTTCTGTCAGAAATATTTCCTAATTCAGAAGCTGCAACTGTAACATAATCCAATGCCATTGCCAATGGTTGACCATGAAAATTACCACCAGAAATTGCTTCTTCGTCAGAAATCACAATCGGATTATCGGTTACAGAATTCAGTTCGATTTCTGCTAATTCTTTCAAATGATTATAAGCATTTCTAGATGCACCATGAACTTGTGGAATGCAGCGTAAAGAATATGGATCTTGTACGCGACCACAATCTGCGTGTGAATAAGCGATTTCAGAGCCTTTTAATAAATTTCGCATTCTTTCTGCAACTAAAACTGTTCCAGGAAAAGGGCGAACTTGATGTAATTCTGCTTCAAACGGACGAGGAGAACCTTCATAAGCTTCGAGAGAAATCGCACCAATAACATCAGCTAAATTCAATAAATAATCAAATTTTTCTAATCCGTGAATGGCGTGAGCTAAGATAAATTGTGTTCCGTTTATTAAACCTAAACCTTCTTTTGCAGATAAGTTTAACGGCTCTAATTGATGATTTTGTAAAGCTACTTTTGTAGAGATAATTTCTTCGCCATTCCAAACTTTTCCTTCTCCAATCAATGGTAAAAATAAATGAGAAAGTGGCGCTAAATCTCCAGATGCACCAACAGAACCTTTTTCTGGTACGACAGGAATAATATCTTTTTCGACCATCAATAAAATTCGTTCTACAACCTCAAGAGTTACACCAGAAAAACCTTTAGACAAAGCGTGAGCTTTTGCTAATAACATGGATTTTGATAATTCTTTTTTGATTGGATTTCCTACACCAACCGCATGGCTAATTAAAAGATTGTGTTGTAGTTGACGAGTTTCTTCTTCAGATATTTTAGTATCGCATAATGGACCAAATCCAGTATTAATACCATAAACTGTTTGACCTGAAGCAACAATTTTCTCAACATTTTTTTGTGAACGAATAATTTGCTGTTTACTTTCTTCTGATAATGTTATGTTTTCTTGATTATGAGTGATTTTTAGAAACTCATCCAGATGAATGTAGTCTATACCTAAAATTTTTTTTGCCATTTTGTGGTTTTGATAAATTTTATCAAATATAGAGAATATTTATATCTAGAAAATGATGATTTATCGTAGTTATGATGAGAATGTGTTTTAGATTCAATAAATTTGTCAAAATTTTTTTGATAAATGTGTGATAAACATATAGAAGAGTTGGATGAAGAACATTTCTTGACCAACTTAGAAACGCCTTTAAGAGAAGATGCTTTTGAAATATCTGCAGAGGAAAAGGTGAAATTAATCGAAGCGGATTTTAGAAAAATAATGGAAACCTTAGGTTTGGATTTGACGGACGATTCGTTGAAAGGAACTCCAAAACGTGTCGCAAAAATGTTTGTGAACGAGATTTTTGGTGGACTTTTACCAGAGAAAAAACCAGGAATGTCAACCTTCGAAAATAAATACAATTATAACCAAATGTTGGTAGAAAAAGATATTGTAGTTTACTCTACATGCGAACATCATTTCTTACCAATTGTTGGTCGAGCTCACGTTGCTTATATTTCTAAAGGACGCGTAATTGGTTTGTCTAAAATGAACCGTATTGTAGAATATTATGCCAAAAGACCGCAAGTACAAGAACGTTTGACGATGCAAATTGTAAAAGCTATGCAAGAAGCTTTAGGTACAGATGATGTGGCTTGTATTATTGATGCAAAACATTTGTGTGTAAATTCTCGCGGAATTAAAGATATAGAATCTAGTACAGTTACAGCAGAATATGGAGGTTTGTTCAAAGAAGATGAAAACCTTAGAAAAGAATTTTTGAGCTACTTAAGTTTAAAAACAACTTTCAACGTTTAAAAGAAAATAATTTATGGTAAAACAACATCAGTTGAAAGTGTATAATTCACTTTCTGGTCAAAAGGAGAATTTCGAACCGATTAATAAAGATTTAGTTGGGATGTATGTTTGTGGACCAACGGTTTACAGCAATGTTCATCTTGGGAACGTTCGAACATTCATGTCTTTTGATATGATTTACCGTTACCTAAAATTCTTAGGTTATAAAGTTCGTTACGTTCGTAATATTACAGATGCTGGACATTTAACTGATGATGGAAATGTGGACAATGATCGTTTCGTGAAACAATCAAGATTAGAAAAATTAGAGCCAATGGAAATCGTACAAAAATACACAGTAGATTTTCATAAAGTTTTAGAAACTTTTAATCTTTTGCCACCAACAATAGAACCAACTGCAACAGGTCATATTTTAGAACAGATCGAATTGACGGAAAAATTAATCAATTTAGGTTTGGCTTATGAAGTTAACGGTTCTGTCTATTTTGATGTTGAAGCTTATAATGAAAAAGGACTAAATTATGGTGAACTAAGTAACCGTAATATAGAAGAATTGATGAGTAATTCTCGTGATTTAGATGGTCAAGGAGAAAAGAAAAATGCAGTTGATTTTGCCTTGTGGAAGAACGCTTCACCTGCGCACATTATGCGTTGGAGCTCACCTTGGGGAGATGGTTTTCCTGGTTGGCATTTAGAGTGTACGGTGATGAGTACTAAATATTTGGGTGATTTTTTTGATATTCACGGTGGAGGAATGGATCTTAAATTTCCACATCACGAATGTGAAATTGCACAAGCTAAAGGTGTTAATGGACATGAGCCTGTGAAATATTGGTTGCATGCGAATATGTTGACTATGAACGGTCAACGAATGAGTAAATCAACAGGTAATTATATTTTACCAATGCAATTGGTTAATGGACATAATGATTTCTTCGAGAAAGCTTTCCATCCGAGTATAGTTCGTTTTTGTTTTTTACAAGCGCATTATAGAAGTGTTTTAGATATTTCTAATGAAGCCATGTTGGCTTCAGAAAAAGGTTATAATCGATTAATTGAAGCGCAAAAAACCTTAGATAATTTAGAAACAAACTCAACTTCTACAATCGATATTCATGCTTGGGAATCTAAGTTGTACGAAGCAATGGATGATGATTTTAATACACCAATTTTAATTGCACATTTATTCGAAGCGGTTAAATTTATTAATTCGGTAAAAGATGGATCTGATACATTAATTGCGGAAGATTTAACAAAATTAAAATCAATTTATATTGGATTTATTCAGGAAGTTTTAGGGCTAAATAATCAAGATGTCGAATTAAATTCTGATAAATTAGATGAAGTGATGAAATTGTTAATTGAAATGAGAAATCAAGCAAGAGTTGATAAAAATTGGGCTTTATCAGATCAAATTAGAGATCAATTGTTAAGCGTTGGTATTCAGTTAAAAGACGGAAAAGACGGAACAACGTATCAATTTTAGATAAATTAATAAAAATATATTTTTTTAAGAAAATGATAACTAATCTAGTATTAGTTATCATTTTTTTTTGAAAATAATTACAATTTTTAACAAAATATTTTGATATATAAGAAAATTTAAACACTTTTGTATTTAAATAACACATAATTAAATAAATACATGAGGAGAAAATTTACTACTTTGAGTGTGTTGTCGCTTTTCTTTATGGGAGGTTTAGCGATGGCTCAGGTAACAGGTGTACTTAAAGATTCTTCAGGTTTTGCTTTAGAAGATGCTGAGGTAAAAGTTGAATCAACAGGACAAACTGTTTTTACAGACTCTAACGGGAATTTTTCTATTGACGCAAAAGTGGGAGATACTTTATCAGTCGTAGATTCAAATGGAGAAGTTTATTCTCTAAAAGTTACAAAAAACAAATTAGGAGAAGTTAAATTTACGAGAAGTAAATCGGATGAAATCGAGTTACAAACCGTAAGTTTAGTAGGAGGTATTAAGATGGACGCTGCGCAAAAAATTGGAGCATATGATATCGTAAAAAAAGAAGATTTCGAATTAGCGCCAACTTCATCTATTGACGAAGTTTTAAATGGTCGTGTTGCAGGTTTGGTTTTTTCTACAAATTCAGGTGATCCAGGTTCTGCTAATATTATTACAATACGTGGTGTTGGATCCTTAGTAGGAACTCCTAATCCATTGTATGTGATTGATGGTGTAGTAGTTGGTAAAGGTTCGGATAATGCTGGATTAATGGAGTCTTGGAATCCTTTAGCTTCAATTGATCCAAACTCGATTGAATCGGTTTCTGTCTTAAAAGATGCTTCAGCAACTGCATTGTATGGAGCTCGTGGTGCGAATGGGGTTATTGTGATTACGACTAAAAAAGGACGTTACAACCAAAAAACGAGATTCAATTTTGCAACAGATATGGCTATTCAAGACATAGCATATGATAAGCAAAGATGGATGAATGCAAGTGAGTATATTGAATGGGGAGCGTTAGCGAATTATAATACAGGGAATTATTCTTCGTTAGATGCTGCAAGGGATTATTTTACAGGTAGTTATCTTAATTACGATGGTGTAACGGACACGAATTGGACAGATGTTATTACAAGAAGTCAATCTACAGTTAGAACTTATAACTTCTCTGCAACAGGAGGTGGTGAAAATACATCATTTAGAATTGGTGGATCGTATTATAATAATAAACCGTTAATTATTAATACAAATTTCGATCGTATTTCGGTAAATGCAGCAATTGACCATAGAATTGATGATAAATTAACATTAGGACTTAATGTTAATTATACTCACGTTGACAGAGTAACTTATTATGATGGTGGTTCATTTAGAAATCCGTGGAATGCAAGATGGAATTTAGTTCCAACTGCTCCTGTATATAATACGGACGGGACTTTAAATCAATCAATTCCAGGTAATGAGAATTTTAATCCACTTGGAATATTAGAGAAAGATTTTACAACAGGTGATATTTCTACTTATTTAGCTTCTTTGAATGCTGAATATCAATTTGCAAAGAATTTTTATTTCTATTCTTTATTTGGAACACAATATCAGACTCTAAACGAGAGAGCTTGGTGGGATCCAACTGTTGGTGACGGGGTTGCAAATGAAGGTGCATTACAGGCAACAAAAACTTTTGCATGGGATTGGAACTGGCAGAACTCAGTTTCTTATCGTAATAAATTTGCAGAAAAACATGATTTGCAGGTTTATTTAGGAATGGAGTATCAAGAACATAAATATGATCAACTTTATACTTCTGGAACTCAATTTTCTGAAGCAAGACCATTTTTTAATTATGCAAATCAAGAGACTGTTTCGACTTCAGAGGCTGTATATCAATGGAAACAAATTTCATATTTTTCAAGGTTGAATTATATTTTCGATGGGAAATATACATTATCAGGACAGTTACGTAGTGATTCTAATTCAACATTAGGACTAAATGATAAATCTGGAACTTTTTGGTCTGTAGGTGGTAGTTGGAATGCAACTAAAGAAAACTTCTTAAGTAGTAGTTTTTTATCTAATTTGACATTAAGAGCTAACTATGGAGAGATAGGGAACATACCTTATGCAGATTCATGGGGTCCTCAATATAATGCGTATTCTGTAATGTCGGTTGCTCAGTATGGAGGTGATCCAACAAATCAAATTGGTACAGTAGGAGATCCAGACTTACAATGGGAAATTTCTAAGCAATGGAATGCTGGGATTGATTTAGGGTTACTTAATAATGCGTTGAATTTCACAGTAGATGTTTATGAAAGAAATTCAGTAGAAGCTATTTACTCTGCAGGATTAATTCCATCTTCAAATCCAGAACCATCAGGAAGATATACGAACGTTGGTAAAATATCTAATAAAGGGGTTGAGGTTACAGTAAATGCAAATCCAATTAATAAAGAATTTAAATGGAATATCTATGGTAACTTCTCTTACAATAAAAATATGTTAGAAAAATTATTTGAAGATTCTGAATATTTTGAATTAGACGGAACTTCAAATAGTATGCGTGTACTTAAAGAAGGTCATGAGGTTGGTGAGTATTATACTTTCTTATGGGCAGGTGTAAATCCAGAAACTGGTCAAGGAGGCTGGTGGAAAGACGGCTCAAAATCAGAAATTGTTTATAATAGAACAGAAGCTGAACGTGTATTTATGGGAAAATCAGCTTTTCCAAAGTATTTGGCTAGTATTAAAAATGATTTTTCGTTTAAAGGAATTACTCTTTCATTATTCTTTACAAGTCAGTTTGAATATGCAGTACATAATCGTTGGCAAAATTATACTTTGTCAGACGGATCAAGTATGAATACAACTCAAATTACTGACGCACTTTATGACAGTTGGACTGAGACAAATAGAAATGCATCAAATCCAAAACAAGTAGCAAATCAAGCAAATGGAACAGAAGCACCTTCGTCTCGTTGGATGTTTGATGGTGATCATATACGTTTAAAAGAAGCAAAATTGGCTTATTCTTTTGGAGACAAATTTAAGCAACAAACAGGGTTAGATAATTTGACGGTTTATGTTAAAGGTGTTAATTTATGGACTTATGTATTTGATAAAGACTTGACTTTTGATCCAGAATCAAATTCAAATGCAGCAGCAGGATGGAGAGGAAAAGGACTGTATGACAATACCGCACCGATTTTTAAAAGTATTTCTTTAGGTATAGTGTTAGATTTCTAATCTCTTAAATTAAAAAAAATGAAAAATAAAAATATATTAAAAATAGCAATACTTTCTTTAGGTTTTCTTTTTTTACAAAGTTGTGATAAAGATGATCTAGAATTAGAGCCTATAATTGGTGATGTATTTACTGGAGTTATAGAAAATGAAGATAAATTAGAGTATACAACCAATTCTTTATATAGATATTATGGAGGAGGAAGTATGTATGGCAGTGGAGTTTTAATCTTTAATGATGTTGTATCTGATAATGTATTTGTAAGTAATACCAATAATGGTTATTTTCTTACACAACAAGGATTAAATTGGTTCCCAGATACAAGTTTTGGAATATGGAATCAAGCATATGACGTAATTATAATGGCAAATGTTGTTATAAACGAAGAGAATTTACCTGTAACAGATAGAGTTAAAAGTTTGAAAGGTGAAGCTAAACTATTAAGAGCAGCTTCTTATTTTACGCTTTTGCAATATTATGCATCTCAGGATCCACAATATGAAGCTTATGGTGTACCTTTAAATATAGGTCCTTTTGATCCTAATTTAGCTTCCCCAAGATCTTCTGTTAATCAAGTATATGATCAAATAATTAAAGATTTCACTGAAGGTATTAATGAAATGAATCCTGATTTTAGACAAGGAAAGAAGACTTTCTTTTCTCCTGTTTTAGGGAAATTTTTATTAGCCAAAGTTTATTTAACTAGAGGTGCGTCTGGTGATTACGATAGAGCAATTTCTTTAGCAAATGAGGTTCTTGCAAATCAAACGCCAATCACAGGTGATAAGTTATTAGCATATTTTTCTACAACAGATATAACTGTTTCTGAGCAACAACCAGAAACTCTATTTGAGGTTGAACAAACTAATCAATATAACTTAGGGGTTAATACACATCCTGGTTCGTTTTATTCTAATACAGGAGCACAAAGAAGTATTTTGGCTAGAAAATGGGTTTACGATCTTTATGAAGCAAATGATATAAGAAAAGGTTTGTTTAATACTGCTGGTGCATTAGCTTCTGATGATCCTGATAGAGGAGTTTGGTTAAGAAAATGGCCAAGAAACTCTTCTGAAGGTAATTATATGATGAATGTTAAGGTATTTAGATATACTGAAGCTAAATACATCGTTATGGAAGCTTTAGCTAAAAAAGGTGAGTCTGTTGCTGCATTAACTATGTTAAATGAACATGCTACTGAAAGAGGAGCGTCTGCTTATTCTGGGGATGCATTAACAGCAATATTATTAGATAAACAAAAAGAATTTATTGGAGAAGGACATAGATTTTTTGATTTGAAAAGAAATCAACTTGGATTTGATCGTAGAACCAATTGTTTGAATTGTTCTTTAGAAGCGTCTAATAAATTATGGGTTTTACCAATTGCTTTGGATGAACGTACACGAAATCCAAACATGACACAACACCCACTTTGGCAATAAGATTTTATTGATCAAAACTATAATTCAAAAACCTACTCATTTGAGTGGGTTTTTTTGTGCATTAAAAATTTGATTTACATTTGCATCAAGTTTATATATTGTATGAAAATTTTCCTTTGGATATTTATCGTAATATTTTCTATTCCAGTTTTTGGACAAATAGATCGTGATCGTAATCAAACATCAGATTCGTCACCTTATTCTATCATTCAACAAGATACTGTTCGTAGAAGAAGACCTTTGCAAGGAGAAACAACCAATGATTCTATTACCTATGTCAAAAGAGTGATCACAGATTATCAATACTGGCGAGATGATCTCAAAAGAATTGTTGTAGATACTACCTTGACAATCGATTCTTATTACAATCAGAATTTTATTGGGAAAGATTTGTTTGGCAAAATGGTTTTTCCGAACGTTGGTCGTCCGCTTAATTCTTTAGAAGTAGATGATAAACCATTTGTGGTAGATTTATTACCAACAGGAAAAAGATTCAATTATATTCAAGCAAAAGATATTCGTTATTTTGATGTAAAAACGCCAATTACCGAATTTATTTATGAGAATGGTGTAAGACAAGGGAACTATTTATCATCACTTTTTTCTCATAATATCAATTCTCAATTCAATTATGCGGTGCAATATCGTGGATTACGTTCTCAAGGAATGTTTGCTAGAGAATTGGCTGCAAATAATGCGTTTATAATTAGTTCTAATTACCATACAAAAGATAAACGATTAAATATTTGGGGACATTTTTCTTCTCAGAATATTGACAATGAAGAAAATGGAGACGTTGCAGATATTTTAGATTTTATAGAAGCTGATGAAAGAAATTTAACTAATTATAGAAACATTGCTGTAAACCTAAATAATACTTCTACAAGATTCGATTCTAGACGTTATTTTTTGGCAGCATCTTATGGTATTTTACCAAAATATAGAGCAGATTCTACGATGTATCATGCAGTGAATTTGACCAATAAATTAACTCACGAAACTCAGATTTATAAGTTATTTACCAATCAAACAGATGCCAATTTTTATATTACAGATGATAATCCGTTAGTATCAAATAATTTATTCAATATTAAAAAATTAAAAACTTTTACAAACGTAACAACGGCAGGTTTTAAATGGTCTGATAAATTAACAATTGATGCGGGAGTGAAATTTCAAAATCTAAATTTAGACGGACAAGCTGATTATGTTTATTTGAGTACTTTTCAGAACGATAATCCAAGATCTTGGTCAGAGAGTTTATTCGGAATTGTTGGTGATATAAATTTTGATTGGAATGAACGTTTGAAGCTTAGAGGTAATTTAGAGTTTTTACAATCGTCTAATCATGGAAGTTTATATAATATAGATGCAGCTTTGGATATTTCGCCGCTCAAAGGCTATACCTTAACTGCTGGTGTAATTGCGCAATCTAATATTCCATCGTTGAATATGATGTTCAATCAAAGTTTTTTAGATAATCAGAATTATTATAATGATGCCTTTGAGAATACAAATACTCAAAAATTATATGGTGTTTTAGCTTTGGATAAAATCAATACAAAAATAGAAGCGGCTATTTATAATATAGATAATTATGTTTATTTGGATAGTGAATTTTCTCCAAATCAATTAACGGATAACATCAATTATTTCAAGATAAAAGGTATTAATCATTTAAAATTCGGACAATTTAATTTGGTTTCGACCTTACAATATCAAAAAGTAACCAAAAACGAGGAATTTATGCCTTTACCAGATTTCATTGCACGTGAAACTTTTTATTGGCAAGGTCCGGCTTTTGATGGTAAAGCTGATGTACAAATAGGTGTTAATGGTTATTATTTTTCGAAATTCGATTCGAATGGATTTTTTCCTTTAACGAATGAATTTTATTTACAAGATTCAGCGGATGTTCAAGAAATAGGAGGATTTCCAATGTTAGATATTTTCTTGAATGCAAAAGTAAAGAACATGCGTTTTTATATTCGTGGAGATCATTTCAATGCGATTTTTGGAAAAAGAGAATATTTTTCTGCTCCCGGAATTCCGTATAGAGGATTCAAATTCCAAATCGGAATTAAGTGGAATATCTTTACATAAAATACAGAAACGACTTCTTTTAGAGGTCGTTTTTTTTGTATTGATTCTATCAATGATGTTTGATGAGTTTTACATAAGAAGCTTTGAAAAATTTTTCTGCCGAATAAAAAATAATATCTTTCGGAAAATAACAACATGAAACGATTTTTTTGCCTTTCTATAGTTGTTTCGACTTTTGGTTTTGCACAAGAACTGAAATTAGAACAAGCTCAAAAGATTTTCGATTTACCAACACATTGCATTACAATAGAATATCCGAACAAATTAGGAAATGTTTTAGGTAGTGATGAAGATTTAAAAACGCCAAAGCAATTACGTCCGATTTTTTATGGTTGTTTCGATTGGCATTCTTCTGTTCATGGATTTTGGTCAATCGTTAAATTGATGAAAGATTTTCCAGAATTGGATAAAAATAATGTGGTTAGAAATCAGTTAAATGAATTGATAAATCCAGAAAACGTTAATACTGAGAAACTTTTTTTCTTAGATAAAAATAATAAAAATTTTGAACGAACTTACGGTTGGGCTTGGTTGTTACAATTGCAAATGGAATTGGATAATTGGGACGATGCAGATGCACAAATTTGGGCAAAAGATTTAAAACCTTTGAGCGATTTAATCGTATCAAAATACAAAGAATATTTACCAAAATTGGTTTATCCAATTCGCACAGGAACGCATGATAATACAGCTTTTGGGTTGAGCTTAGCTATAGATTATGCACGTTCTGTAAAAGATAATTCTCTGGAAAAATCGATTATAGAAAATGCAAATCGTTTATACCTGAAAGACCAGAAATGTAATTTGGCATTCGAACCGAGTGGATCTGATTTTCTTTCGGCATGTTTAGAAGAAGCACTTTTGATGTCAAAAATTCATCAACATGATGATTATAAAAAGTGGTTGAAAGGATTTTTACCACAATTATTTAAGAAAAATCACGAATTGAAACCAGGAATTGTTTCTGATAGAACAGATGGACAATTGGTGCATTTAGATGGTTTGAACTTTAGTCGAGCGACTGCTTTGTATCAAATTGCTGCAAAATTACCAGAATTGAAACATTTGAATCTTTGGGCAGATGAACATTTCAATTATTCATTCAATAATATTTCTAACGACGATTATATGGGAAGTCATTGGTTGGGAACTTTCGCCTTGTATGCACTAAAGACAAAAAATGAATTGATTTCTAAAAATTAAAATTTTTGTTAATACATTATTGATGTCGTTCTTTGGTTTAGTTTTTGTTTTGTAAAAGCCTTTCGAAGTGTGATTTAGCTGTTTATTTCGATTAAACAAAATTATATTTATGATTTAATGCATTTCACATTTTGAATCAAGATGATACCTTTGTTGAGGCTAATAATAATGAAAACTTAATTGCGAAAAGTAAGATTAAATGCACTTGAATCGGGCTATTAAAGGCAAATTACTAAATCAATACATACTTTTATATACTCTAATATATTTTATAAATCTGGTATTTAATTTTTATTATCAACAAAATTCCCATGTTTATGTATATTTAGGTTTATTAATTACTCAATTAACTTTGTTAACATTGAGTAATGAGTTGAAAAACAATAAATTCATAAGATTTGGTATTTTATTGATTATGAGTTTTCTTGTATTTTTCTTTGATTCCTATTATTCATCAGATGCAATGGTTTATTTGTCCTACATTTCTATTGTTGCGACATTTCCTATATTATTTGATCTGAAACAAGATGTAAAATACATCGTGATTTTATTAGTAGTTTTTCTTTTACAAATTTCATTTAATTTTTATACTGATTTTTTATTATTTAGAAAATCATTCTTATCCTTAGAAGAAATTCATCTCAGAAGAATAAATAAAGTTTTTGAGTTGCTTTTTTGTATAGCGATGAATATCTTTTTTATTTATCAATTGCAATTAGGACAAATATTCTCTTATAAGAAAAGAAAACAATTGAGTCTGAATCAAGATTTGAATGAAAATTTCATGCAAATTGTAGATTCTGATGAGGTAAGAGATTTGTACGATTTGGCTGTTGATGGAAATCCAACATTTATGTCAGAATTTAAAAAGGTTTTTCCGACCTTTGAAAACAACTTATTAGATAAAGCACCTAATATAATTCTATCAGAATTAGAAGTTTGTGCGTTTATAAAACTTAATATGTCAACCAAAGAAATTGCTAAATCTTCTAACGCAACAGTACGAGCAATAGAAGGAAAAAAATACCGAATAAGGAGAAAATTAGATTTGCCAAAAGAGGTAGATCTCTCACTCTTTATTTACACCATCTAACAATTATTTTACTTTCTACACTACCTACTTAACCTAATATATAATTCTTGTAAAAGAAGGATAGAATGAAAAATAATGCTATTGAAGGGAAATTACTCGATAAATATATCTTGTTAATTACTTTTATTTTCTTGATTAATCTTGTGTTTAATCTTATATATCAACAGTTATCACATGTCTATGTTTATGCAATTCTTGCAATTTCACAAATTGGAGTTTTCTTTTTAAAAGATTCCATCAAAAATAACAGATTCATTCGTTTTTGGATTTTAGTTATTGTTTCTTTTAGTGTGTTTTACATGGATTCGTATTATACACCATCAGCAATGATTTTTATGTCGTATTTATCAATTACGGCAACATTTCCTATTTTATTTGACCTAAAAAAAGATAGAAAATATTTAATTGTTTTGGTATTGATCTTTTTTATACAAATTCTGATTAATTTATTAACCGATTATCAGCTATTTAGAAAAGAGAATTTAACTGCTTATGAAATAGATTTACGTAGAGCAAATGAGGTGTTAGAACTTTTACTTTTTGTTGTACTTAATGTTTATTTTATTTATCAATTACAAACTAGGATAATTGTTCAATTAGAAAACGAAGCAAGTCTTGAAATGGTTAGTTATGATGATGAATATCTTAAAAATTTAGCATTAGAACGTAATCCAGCTTTTATGACTGATTTTCAACAATTATATCCAAATTTTGAATCATCTATAGTAGAATTGGCACCAAATATTATACTTTCTGAGTTAGAAATTTGCGCTTGTTTAAAAGTTAATTTATCAACCAAAGAAATTGCTCATGCCACAAATTCTACTTTAAGAGCAATTGAAGGAAAAAAATATCGAATTAGAAAAAAGTTGAATTTGGATAAAGATGTCGATTTATATCTATTTTTTTCTAATATATAATTGTAAAATACTTCTTTTTTAGATACACATAAATACTCAAATAATCTTTAAAGTGAGTGTTTTTGTGGGTTTCTTGTAAAAAAAACACTCGTGTAATACTACGTAGTTAAAATTTGGTACTAAAAAGTTTTCTCATACTAAACTTGCATAAAGTTTATAGAAACAAAATGTTTTAAGTTGTTTACTAAACTACAAAAACTTTTTAATTAGTACTACTACCTACTATAATAAATCTAAAAAACTATTATTAAATTATGAAAAAGTGTGTTTTACTGATAACACTTTCTTTGATTTTTGTTCATGTAAAAGCTCAAGTAGGTATTGGAACAGAAAATCCTAGGACTACTTTAGATGTGAATGGAGATCTGAATATTAGAAAGGATTTAAAAGTTAGAGGTACAAATTCTACGAACGGTAATCCTGGTACTTCAGGACAAGTTTTAGTTTCTAGTGGTCCAAATGCTGCGCCACAATGGAAATCAATTAAAGTTCCTTTTGCATTAGATGGAGAATATCAATTAGTAAGTACAGAACTTAAGTATGACCTTGACGGAATTAATTTTGGTCAAAATAATAATAACAATTCTTCATACAATATTAGCCGAATTGGTGATCCAATTACTGGTACTACTCCAAGTTGGTCTCAAATCTCTGGATTAGAAACAAATATTTTGGTAGAGCAAACAGGGAATACCCTAAATCTTGTTTTTCAGACAGGTGCTGAATCTAACTCTGTTGGAAGTCCTACTACAAATATTTTGGTAAGGTACATGTGTGGTATTTTTCAAAATAATGAATTGGTTGCGTTTAGAGGTGATGAACTTTTAGATGTACACAGAAAGTCAACAAATAATTATGGGATTTATACTTTAAGTTATTCTGTTGATGATTTACCTCTAGGAACTCACAATTTTAAAGTAGCCTGTAGAAGAATCCAAACAACAAGTGGAACTTATCAATTTGCAATTGGTAGAACAGTTCAGAACTCAAATGTGTCAAACAATTTCATGATGCAATCGATTTTAAAAGTAGAATTATTAGAACCAGTTATTTATCAATAATCTAAACTTTATGAAAAATTATATTTTATTGACATTAATATTGGTTTTAAATAGCCAATTAAATGCGCAAGTTGGGGTTAATACTTCAACGCCAAGATCAGATTTAGACATACAAGGACCATTAACAATTAGAGGTCATATACGTACAGCAGGAACAGATCAAGTAAAAGGAAGTACAGGTAGAAATACTAATTTATTGGTTTCTAATGGAAATGGAAATGCACCAGAATGGAAATCATTGAGGATTCCTGTAATAAAACCTAATCGTTTTTATTTATTATTTGCAGATTCATATAGTGATCGATTAGGAGTTCGACCAACAACTGTTACGGGAAAAACAGCATATACATATGATATGATTTTACCTTCTAATTGGTCTACTATAACTGGGTTGACAAAAGATTTTACAGTGACTAATTCGAGTAGTAAAGTGTTTTTTTTATATGAAGCAGTGGTGCATTCAAATTCGACAACACAATATCAAGGAGTAGATTTTGCGTGTGGTATTTTTGTTGACAACAGATTAAAAGGAGTTCGCGTAGCTGATTTACATAATCCCACTTCTACTCAATATCCATTTAATACGTTCACCTTGGTTGCAACAACTCAAACACCACTTAGTGTAGGTACTCATCAAGTAAAAGTTGCTTGTACAAGAAGAGAAAATTATGCTGCAAATAGTAATACATCTGCAGCAGCAATCGGTATTGGTACAAATGCTTCAAATAACACAACGAATGTCAATAATTTTATGGCTCAGTCTTCTTTAAGAGTAGAGGTTTTTGAGGTTCCTGAGAAATTTTTAAATATTGTAAATGAATAATTTAATGATTTAAGTGATGATGAAAAATATTATTTATACTTTATTAATTATTCCGGCTTTATCATCTGCTCAAGTAGGAGTTGGTACTAGTAGCCCGAATGCGACATTAGATGTTTCTGGCGATATCAATGTAAGAAATCAACTTTATTTGGGAGGTTCAGATAGTTCTTTAGGTAACCCAGGAGTAAATGGTCAAATTCTAACTTCGAATGGTGATCAACCTGCAACTTGGCAAGATGTTCGTTTACCAGATGGTATTGGTTCTTTTGTGATGTCATCTAAATATGTAAAGAATGATGAGGTTGGTTTATCTCTAAGTGAAGGTTCTACTACATCATATACAGAGAATGGTTCTATTACTGGTTGGAGTGTGATCAGTTCATTAGATACAGATTTTAAAGTGGTGAATGAATCTAATAAAGTTAGTTTTTCTGCTCAAACTGTTGTGCAAAGAGATAATACTGATATTGCTAGTTATGCTTGTGCAGTTTTTGTTGATAATCAATTAAAAGCAGTAAGATCAGATGTGATTAACACAACAGTAGGAGGATATAAAACCTTTAACCTGAATGTGACTTTGAATAATGTGACTCCAGGAGATCATGTGGCTAAATTTGCTTGTAGAGGTAGATATATTAATGAAGGAAATCTAAGTGTTGGTCGTGTGATTAATTCAACTTTCCTATCACCAGGTATGGCAAAAACAGTTTTTAAAACGATTATTTTAGAACCAATGTAAAACAATCTATCCTAATATTATTTGATGGTAGCCTTTAGAATGATTTTGTCATGATAAAGGCTATTTTTTTGTTATTTTGATTTTATTAAATGAATTATATTGTTTAAAACAATAAGTTTACTTATGGATGATTTTTTTAATGAAATGGATCGATATTATCTACTTTCTCAAGAAACTAAAAATGAGTTGATAAAGATTTCTAAAACTAGAAAATATAAAAAAAACGAATTTATACTTCAGTCTGGTGATTTAGCACTTAATTACTATTTTGTAAGAAAAGGTTTGTTGGGTTATTATACATTAGATAAAGAAGGAAATATAATTTATAAAATCTTTTTTGACGAAAAATCCTTTGCGGCTTCAACCGTAGCAATTGTAGAAGAAAAGGAATCTGAGTTTAATATCATTGCATTAGAAGATGTCGAATTGATTGTTTATTCGGCACAGAAATTTAGAGAATTATTACATAAATATCATGATTTAGCTCTTTTTCATATTAATTATTTAGAGAAAAATTGGGTTGTTAAAAAAGAACATTTAGAAATTGATTTAAAATGGGAAACGGCTAAAAAACGCTATTTGGAATTGATGCAAAAAGAAAAACTTTTTAATAGATTAAAACAACATCATATAGCTTCTTACTTAGGAATTACACCAACACAATTGAGCAGAATACGTAAAGAAATAAATCTATAAAAGCATCAACATATGTAAAAGGTTTAGCTTTTTTATCCTACTAATTTTACATCAAAATTATAAATCAATTAAAATGAAAGTAATTATTAGTATGTTAACATTGTTCGTGTTTGCATTGACAGGATCAGCTCAACAAATCATTCATAAAAATGTTTTTAGTCAAAAAATGAATAAAGATGTTGAAACTGTTGTCATAACGCCAAACCTTCGTCGAGGTGAAACCTATAAAAGCGTTTATATTCTTCATGGTTTTAGTGGCAATCCAACGAGAACTTACAAAAAAGATATTCCAAATCTTAGTCAGTTAGCAGAAAAATATCAAACGATTTACATTATTCCAGATGGTAATTTTAGTAGTTGGTATATTGATAGTCCGATTGATAAAAATTCTCAATATGAAACTTTTCTAAGTAAAGAATTAATTCAATTTATTGATGCGAATTATCCAACTAAAAAAGATAGAGAACAAAGAGGAATTTTAGGTTGGAGTATGGGCGGATATGGAGCTTTAACGGTAGGTATTTCTAATCAGGACATTTATTCTTTGGTTGGAAGTGTTTCAGGAGCAATTGATTTTAATCGATTTGGAGAATCGTATCAACAATATAGGGTAGATAAAGTTTTAGGTGAATTAAAAAATCTTCCTAAAAGATATGTTGTTTATGATAAGATTGATGAAATAATTCCTACTAAACAAATGTATTTTATAAGTTGTGGAACTGAAGATAAAGGTGTGATAGAAATGAATAGAGATTTACATCTAAAATTAACAGAAAAAAAAGTAGAACACTTATATACAGAATCTTTAGGAGTTCATAATGCAGAATATTGGAGTAAAGCTTTATCCGATCAATTAACATTATTCAATGCCTATTTTTCTGTCAATTAGTAAAAAAGAAAAGGTTGTAATACATCTATTACAACCTTTTTTATTGAAATCTTTATAGTTTAAATTTCTTCTAAACTTGAGATAAATTCTTCTTCTATTTCTCTGAAAGTAGATTCTATATCTGTTAAATTATCTTGCGTAACTAATTTGGTTCTATAAGGTTTAAAATTCGGAATGCCTTTAAAATAATTGGTATAATGCATTCTAGTTTCTAAAATACCAGTTCGTTCACCTTTCCATTCAATTGCCCATTTTAGGTGGTTTTTAGCTGCTTCTATACGTTCGTTAATGGTTGGTTCTGGTAAAAATTCACCAGTTTCGCGGTAATGTTTTATTTTATTGAAAATCCATGGATGACCAATTGCTGCTCGTCCAATCATAATTCCATCAACACCATATTTTTCTTTGTATTCGATTGCTTTTTGTGGTGAATCAATATCTCCGTTCCCAAAAATCGGAATTTCAATATTAGGATTTGCTTTTACACGTGCAATGTGCGACCAATCAGAATGACCTTTGTACATTTGCGCGCGTGTTCGACCATGAATTGCTAATGCTTTTATGCCAGTTTCTTGCAAACGTTCTGCAACTTCATCAATATTAATAGAGTCATGATCCCAACCCAAACGTGTTTTTACGGTGACAGGCAAATGTGTACTTTCTATAACAGATTTGGTAAGTTTTACCATCAAATCAATATCTTTTAAAACACCAGCACCAGCACCTTTACAAACGACTTTTTTTACAGGACAGCCAAAATTAATATCAACTAAATCTGGTTGTACGGTTTCTACAATTTTCGCTGACATCGCCATTGCTTCCTCGTCACCTCCAAAAATTTGTATTCCGATAGGACGCTCATAATCAAAAATGTCTAACTTTTTTCTACTTTTTATAGCATCACGAATCAAACCTTCTGAAGAAATAAATTCGGTGTACATGAGATCTGCTCCGTTCATTTTACACAAACGACGAAAAGGCGGATCACTCACATCTTCCATTGGAGCTAACAATAAAGGGAAGTCTGGTAACTCAATGTTTCCTATCTTTACCACGAAATAAATTTTTACAAAATTACGAAATATATATGAAACCAAAACGCAAGACAGAAGGTCTCAATCAATACCTGAAATTCTCTGGTATGGGTTTGCAATTAGGGATTATCATTACGCTTTTTGCTTTAGGTGGACGTTGGTTGGATAATAAATATCAAACAGAAACACCATATTTTACAGCTGGTTTAGCACTTTTTGGAGTTTGTGTTGGGATTTATTTAATGATTAAACAATTACCAAAAGATTAGTTTATGAAACAAAATATACAAGTAATTGTTCTTTATATCATCTTAGTTCTTGGGTTTTATTTTTTACAATTTTTCGGATCAAAAATCTGGTTAGATGTTCCTCCATTGGCGTTAATTACCAAACTCTACGTCATAATTGGTGTTTTGACTTTGTTAATTTTGTTAAATGCTTTCCTCATAAAAAAAATAAATAAGCATCATATTGGTTCTGTTTTTTTAATTGGTATGATTGCAAAAATGGCGGTTGTTTTAGCTTTGGTTGTTGTATATCAAGAAATTAAACAGAATGTAGTGCAATTAATTGTAGCATATTTCTTAGTTTTGTTAGCCGAAGTTTTAAGCTTTGTTAAATTGTTAAAAAACAATGATTAAAAATTTAATGATTTTTAGCATTAAGCTTTGGTAAGTAGTTAATAATATTATAATTTTGCACCCAATTTAGAATCATATAATTAGAAGATGAAATTTTCAACTTTATTCACCTTACTATTTTTATTCGTAGTTAGTTTTACGAAAGCAGCAGATGCAATTGATCCTTCGATTAAAACATTTACTGAGTTAGTTTCGAAAGAAAACCAAGCAAAAGCTGATGAAGCAGCTAAAGTAAAATCTGGAGAAAGTAAATACAATCCAGTTCCAGTTATCATGCACCACATTGCAGATGCGCATGATTGGCATTTCTGGGGAGAAGGTGAGAAAAGTGTGACTTTGCCATTGCCAGTTATTCTTTGGGATAATGGTTTGAAGGTTTTTATGTCTTCTAAATTTCATCATAATGAACATGTTGCAGAAGTTGATGGTAATTATTATTTCAATTACCATGAAAAAATCTACAAAACAGATGCAAATGGTACAATTAATTTAGATGAACATCATCATTTAGCAAATGAAAAAGCAGTTGATTTTTCTATCACAAAAAATGTAGCTTCTATGTTTCTTTCTGTGATTTTATTGATTTTGATTTTTGGAGCTGTTGCTTCTAATTATAAAAAGAAAGGTCAAGAAGGATATGTGCCAAGAGGTTTAGCTGGTTTTATGGAGCCTATCATTATCTTTATTCGTGATGAAGTTGCTGTTCCTAACATTGGTGAAAAGAAATATGCTCGTTACATGCCCTATTTGTTAACCTTATTTTTCTTTATTTGGATTAATAATTTATTAGGATTGTTACCAGGTGCAGCAAATTTAACAGGAAATATAGCATTCACATTTGTTTTAGCATTAGTTGCTTTAATCGTGATTAACGTTTCTGGGAATAAAGGATATTGGGGGCATATGTTATGGATGCCAGGAGTTCCTGTTCCAGTAAAAATCTTATTAGCACCAATAGAATTGATTGGTATTGTGACAAAACCATTTGCTTTAATGATTCGTTTATTTGCGAATATTACAGCAGGTCACATCATTATTTTGAGTTTAATTTCGTTGATATTTATTTTCCAAACACCAGCAATGGCAGGAGGTTCTATTCCTTTGGCTTTATTCATCTATTGTTTAGAGTTGTTGGTTGCAGCTTTACAAGCATTTGTATTTACAATGTTGGTAGCCTTGTTTATTGGTATGGCTGTAGCGGATCACGATCATCACGAAGCACATTAATTTAAGAAAGAAATAAAATAATTTATTAATATATTTAAATATTATTATCATGACAGGAAGTATTGCAGCAATCGGAGCTGGTTTAGCAGTTTTAGGAGTTGGTTTAGGTATCGGTAAAATCGGTGGATCAGCTATGGAAGGAATCGCTAGACAACCAGAAGCAGCATCAAAAATTCAAACAGCTATGATTATCGCAGCAGCTCTTATCGAGGGTGCTGGTTTATTCGGTATCGTAGTTGCGTTATTAGGTAACGGATAAGAATTTAAGAAAAGTATTTAGCTTCTTTAACGGTTGGTTGCAGAAGCTATTTCTTTCAAATGATTAATAAAATTATTACATAAGTACAATATACAATGGATTTAATTACACCTTCAGTTGGTCTGATTTTTTGGACAGCAGTAGTTTTCATTATTTTATTAGTGGTTCTACGTTCTTTTGCATGGAAACCGATTTTATCTGCAGTTAAAGAGCGCGAAAAATCAATCGAAGATGCACTTAACGCTGCTAAAAAAGCAGAAGAAAGAATGGCTGCTTTGAATGCTGAGAATGATAAGTTGATAAAAGAAGCAAAAATCGAGCGTGATGCAATTTTAAAAGAAGCACGTGAGATGAAAGATAGCATTGTAAACAATGCAAAAGAAACTGCACAAGAAGAAGCAAATAGATTAGTTGCAAGCGCTCGTGAAGCAATACAAAACGAGAAAAATGCTGCAATGAATGATATTAAAAATCAAGTTGCTCAATTATCTGTAGAGATTGCAGAGAAATTAATTTCTAAAGAATTAAGCAATAAAGGTGCACAAGAAGAATTGGTAAATCAAGTGATTGATCAAGTAAAATTCAATTCATAATGGCAGGATTAAGAACAGCAAATAGATATGCAAAAGGATTGACAAAATTCGCTAAAGAAGAAGGTCAATTAGAAGCTGTCTATCAAGAAATGAAAGATGTTTCTAATACCATTTCTAAAAGTGATGATTTACAATTGTTTCTTGCTTCTCCTGTTTTTGATGTGAAAAAGAAATTAGCTGTTTTGGATCAAGTATTTGTTGCTTTTTCTTCAACGACTAAGAAATTTATTGCATTAACAGTTAATCAAGGTCGTGAAAATATTTTAGCTGAAATTGCTGATGAATTCGTTCGTCAATACAATAATCAGAATAATATTGTAAGTGCAGAAGTAACTTCGGCTGTAGAATTAGATCAGAATACATTAGATAAATTGATTGTAAAAGCAAAAGAATCTTTACCTGCAGATGCAAAAATCAATTTGGTTAATAAAGTTGATGCTTCTTTGATTGGTGGATTTGTTTTAAGAATCGGTAATCAACAGATTGATACAAGTGTCAAATCTAAATTAGCAACATTAAAAAAAGAATTACATTCCTAAATTTTAAATATTTCAAAAATGCCAGAAATAAATCCAGCTGAAATTTCAGCTATATTAAAACAACAACTTTCTAGCTTTGATTCTTCAGTAGAATTGGCAGAAGTCGGAACCGTTCTAAGTGTAGGAGATGGTATTGCTCGTGTTTACGGGTTAGACAATGCTCAATATGGTGAGTTAGTAGAATTCGCTAATGGTTTAGAAGGAATGGTACAAAACCTAGAGGAAGATAACGTAGGTATCGTATTGTTCGGTTCTTCTGTTGGGGTTAAAGAAGGTGATACAGTAAAACGTACTAATAGAATTGCATCTATCAATGTAGGTGAAGGAATGTTAGGTCGTGTTGTAGATATGTTAGGAAATCCGATCGATGGTAAAGGACCAATCGAAGGACAATTATATGAAATGCCAATCGAGCGTAAAGCTCCTGGAGTTATTTACCGTCAACCAGTAAATGAGCCTTTACAAACAGGTATCGTTTCTATTGACTCGATGATTCCGATCGGACGTGGACAACGTGAGTTAATCATTGGTGACCGTCAGACTGGTAAAACATCTGTTGCATTAGATGCAATCTTAAATCAAAAAGAATTTTACGATAGAGGAGAACCAGTTTTCTGTATTTACGTCGCGGTAGGACAAAAAGGATCTACTGTGGCTGGAATTCAAAAAACATTACAAGATCATGGTGCTGATAAATATACAGTGATTGTAGCTGCAAATGCATCAGATCCTGCACCAATGCAAGTATATGCTCCTATGGCAGGTGCTGCAATTGGGGAATTTTTCCGTGATTCTGGTCGTCCAGCATTAATCGTTTATGATGATTTAACAAAACAAGCGGTTGCTTACCGTGAGGTGTCTTTATTATTACGTCGTCCACCAGGACGTGAAGCGTATCCTGGAGACGTTTTCTATTTACATTCTCGTTTATTAGAGCGTGCTGCAAAGATCATTAAAGATGATACAATTGCATCTCAAATGAATGATTTACCAGAATCTTTAAAGCCAATCGTGAAAGGTGGTGGTTCTTTAACAGCTTTACCAATCATCGAAACACAAGCTGGTGACGTTTCTGCTTATATCCCAACAAACGTAATTTCGATTACAGATGGACAAATTTTCTTAGAGTCAGATTTATTCAACTCAGGTATTCGTCCAGCAATTAACGTAGGTATTTCTGTATCTCGTGTTGGTGGTTCTGCACAAACAAAACCAATGAAAAAAGTATCTGGTACATTGAAGTTAGATCAAGCTCAGTATCGTGAATTAGAAGCTTTTGCTAAATTTGGTTCTGATTTAGATGCTGCAACAATGAATGTGATTGGTAAAGGTGAACGTAATGTGGAGTTGTTGAAACAAAACGTAAATTCGCCAATCTCTGTAGAAGAACAAGTAGCTGTTATTTTTGCAGGAACTAATGGATTATTGAAATCTGTACCTGTAAACAAAGTAAAAGAATGGCAAGTTGATTTCATCGATTTATTGAGAACAAAATATGCTGATACTTTAACAGCTATTCGTAACGGTAAATGGGATGAGACAATCATCGATACATTGAACAAAGTTGTTGCTGATACAACATTAAAATATAATTAATCACTATAAGGGAAGTTCGCTTCCCTGTTTTTAGTCCATCTAAAACAGATTATGGCAAACTTAAAAGAAATACGTAATAGGATAACATCGGTAGGATCTACCATGCAGATTACTTCTGCTATGAAGTTGGTTTCTGCTGCTAAATTAAAAAAAGCACAAGATTCTATTATAGCTTTACGTCCTTACGCAAATAAATTACGTGAGTTGGTTCAAAACATTAGTTCTAACTTAGATTCTGAAGTTGGTTCTGCTTTAACCGAGCAACGTGAGGTGAAAAAAGTATTATTGGTTGTAATCAACTCGAATCGTGGACTTTGTGGTGGTTACAATTCTAGTATCATAAAAAAAGTTAATAATTTATTGAGTACTGATTTAGCTGATAAAGAAGTTGAATTAATTACTATAGGTAAAAAAGCTTACGATACTTATAGAAAAACAGGAAAAGTAAGTACAAATGCATCGTCTATCTGGGATAACCTAAATTTTAACGATGTTGCAGATGTTGCTACGACAATAACAAATGATTTTGTAGAAGGTAAATACGATCAAATTCGTATTGTTTATAATAAATTTATAAATGCTGCTTTACAAGAAGTTCAAGATGAACAATTTTTACCAGTAGAATTAGAAACTCAAGAAGAATCTAATGTTGCTGAGTTAGATTATATCTTCGAGCCAGGGAAAGTAGAAATCATTACAGATTTGATTCCTTTAACATTGAAAACTCAATTATATAAAGCAGTTTTAGATGCAAATGCTTCTGAACATGGTGCACGTATGACTGCAATGCACAAAGCGACAGATAATGCAAATGAGTTGAAACGTAATTTGATTATTGAATATAATAAAGCACGACAAGCGGCAATTACAAACGAAATCCTAGAGATCGTTTCTGGTGCAGAAGCTTTGAATGCTTAAGATTAAACATATTGTTAATGAAAAGCCACAAATTAGTTTGTGGCTTTTTTATTTTATTTCAAACTATCAGTTTTTATAGTTGCAGAATCTACTACCTCTACTTTTTTGATACTATTAGAATAATCAACAATTTTTGGTAATTTATCGATGGATTTTACTTTAAACGTTTCTGTACCTTCACCATTTGGATATTCTACATTATACGTTGCTACGTAGGTTTTTTCTTTACCAGAACCTTCCTCAGAGATTTTGTCTAAATTATACACTTTTATATCTCCAAAATCGGTTTTTGCTTTCTGAAACTGTGTATCATCAAAATTATCAATATACTTTGCTAATGAATCTTTTAGATCCATCGTTCGGTATCGATAAGCATGTTGTACAGCAGATTCTACTTTGTAATGTGGCAGTTCGCCAGCGTCGGTACAAGCAGCAATCGAAAGTAATAAACAGCAAGAGAGTAATGCGTGTGAAGTTTTCATAATCTGTTAATTTTTATGGTTTTACAATCCTAAGTTACAAAAAAATATTGTAAAATGTTAAAAAAATTAACGAATAATCTTAACTTCTTTGTAGAATCATCAAATTTCTAGCTTTAAATAGAAACCTTCATGTGAACGAACATTAAGTACGCGATTGTCTTCAAAAATCAAATATTGACCTTTTATACCAATTAATTTCCCTTCTAGAAATGGATCTTTTTTTAGATTAACAGATTTTACTTTTTCAGGATATTGCGTAACTGGATATTCGAATGAATAAACTGTTGGTTCTTCTACCAAAAACTTTTGTTGATCTATTCCAATAAACTCTTTTACACGTTTATATTCACCAACCAAATCAATGTCTTCTACCAAGTTTTTTAACATTCTTTGGTAATTCGTTTTATCGGCTAAATGATCTTTTAAAGCAACTTCTATCATTCCTGCTTCGTAACGATTTTCTGTTCGCGCGATGACGATTGCATAAGAAGCTCCTTGATCGATCCATCTTGTTGGGATTTGTGTTTCTCTTGTCACACCAACTTTTAAACCTGCAGAATTTGCTAAGTAAACAATATGTGGTTGTAACTCAAATTTCTGTTCCCATTCCAAATCTCGTTGCGCAATTCCTAAATGGGCAGTAGATAATTCTGGTCTAATAATGCTATCATTGGCTTGTGGCAAAGTAAAAAAACAGTTTTTACAATAACCCATACGGAAAATTTCTTTGTCTTGATGACAACCTAAACATTCATAATGATCAAAACTGATTTTAATATTTTTTCCAATCAATTGATTCATCGATAAAAAATCATCAGAAAAATTAAGAAAATATTGAATTGGATTTCCGTCTTCAGAAATCATTTTATGGATTTGACCTTCGAACAACATAGTTGAGATATCTTTTATTAAATTTGTGCTAAATCTACAAAAATTAAGCGAATGGGAATTGTCAATAAAGTGATGGAGATTATGATGAGTAGTCGCATGAGAGTCATAGAAGAAAGTATAAAAAATCCTTTCCTAACCCAACAAAACGTTTTATTTGATAATTTACGAAAAGCTAAAAATTCTATTTATGGAAAAGAATTTGGTTTTGATGAAATAAAAACTGTGGAACAATTTCAGACTCAAACGCCTTTAGTAACCTACGAAAAATTCGAACCTTACATAGAATTGGCTCGTAAAGGAGAAAAAGATGTAAGCTGGAACGGAAAAGTAAAATGGTTTGCAAAATCTTCTGGTACAACCAATGCTAAAAGTAAATTTATTCCTATTACCACAGAATCTTTAGAAGATTGTCATTACGCAGCTGGTAAAACCATGTTTGCTTTGTATTTGAATGCTTATCCAGAAACTGAAATTTTTATTCATAAGAATTTACGTATTGGCGGAAGTAGTGAATTGTATCAACAATACGATACACAGTTTGGCGATTTATCTGCGATTCTTATAGAAAATTTACCTTTTTATGCAGAAATGAAAAACATTCCGAACAAAGAAATTTCTTTGATGTCAGAATGGGAATCTAAAATGAAAGCGATTACTAATGCAGTGAAAAATGAAGATGTTGGTAGTTTGACAGGTGTTCCATCGTGGATGTTGGTTTTGCTGAAAAATGTTATGGAAGCAACTGGTAAAAATTATGTAGATGAAATTTGGCCAAATGTTGAAGTGTTTTTTCATGGCGGAATTAGTTTTAAACCTTACGCAGAAAATTACCAAAGTATTTTTCATAAAAACTTAAATTATTTTGAGATTTACAATGCTTCTGAAGGTTTTTTCGCAATTCAAGATCAGTTAAATAAAAAAGAATTATTACTCTTACTAAACAATGGAATTTTTTATGAATTTATTCCGATGGAAGAATTTTATGATGAAAATCCAAAAGTATTAACAATCGATCAAGTCGAAATTAATAAAAATTATGCATTAGTTATTTCTACAAATGGTGGTTTGTGGCGCTATATTATTGGCGATACAGTAAAATTTACTTCCACAGATCCTTATCGTATTGTGATTACGGGTCGTACAAAACATTACATCAATGCATTTGGAGAAGAATTGATCATAGAAAATGCAGAAGAAGGTTTAAAAGCTGCTTGTGAAGCTACAAATGCAACAATTTCTGAGTTTACGGCTGCACCAGTTTTTATGAAAGGAACCGAAAATGGTTGCCACGAATGGATTGTAGAGTTTTTGCAAGAACCGAACGATTTTGATTTGTTCAAAGAAATATTAGATAAACGATTACAAGAAGTGAATTCTGATTATGAAGCGAAACGTTATAAAAATTTCACCTTAAATCCACCAATTATTCATCAGGCAAGAAAAGGTTTATTTTTTGATTGGATGAAATCTAGAGGGAAATTAGGCGGACAAAACAAAGTGCCAAGATTATCAAATACAAGAGAATATTTAGACCCCTTATTAGATTTGAATAAACTAGAAACGATTTAGAAATGAATCGTTTTTTTATTGAATTAATTCAGAATAAATTTAATCTAATTTTTGTTTTGATAGAATTTATATCTTGATAGGAGAACTTCGATTGATACATTGATAATTTTAATCGGATTATAAGAAGAATGCACTCAAAAAAAAGTAAATTTACATTTCTATAAACACTTACAATCAAGCAATGCTAACAAATATTGAAAAAAACAGGAAGTTTCATCAGATTGTAGAAAACAAATACCAAATCTACAATAGTTTGTTTATGAACTTGCCTTACGAGCAAATGCTCAATATAGGATCTTTGATTCCATTTTTGTACGAAGACAGTGTACAAGGTTACAAAGATGGCGTTTCGCCAAAGCAAATTATCGATTCTTTTTTTGAGAAATACACAGGATTACAATCAGAAGAAGAAAAAATAGATTTGATGTTTCGTATCATAAAATACATCGAGCGTCAAGTTGTTTTGTTCGATAGTATAGAGGATGCTGCATTTTCTAGTTTATTTCCTGGTGGAGGAAAAGGAAGTTTAGAAAGTATCTATCATGTTGCTTTGCAACAAGGGAAGTTAGAAGAGGTAAAAGAAAAGATTCAGAATTTTGTTACACGAGTTGTTTTTACAGCGCATCCAACACAATTTTATCCGAAAGAAGTTCAGCAAATTATTCATGATTTACGCAGCGCAATTCAGCGCGATTCTGTTAGTACAATCGATTTACTTTTACAACAATTAGGTAAAACACCATTTTTAAATGAAGAAAGACCAACGCCTTATGATGAGGCTTTGTCAATTATTTATTATTTGAAAAATGTTTATTATTATACGATAAGTGATTTATATACAGAGGTTAAAAACTTATTTTTTAATAATAATGAATTGAATACACCAGTTATACAATTAGGATTTTGGCCTGGAGGAGATCGTGATGGAAATCCATTTGTAACACATGAAATCACCAAAAAAGTTGCCAATACTTTACGAACAAGTATTCTGAAAAATTATTACAGTGACCTAAAAAATGTTCAAAGACGATTGACTTTTAAGCAAGTAAAAGAACCTTTACAAAAATTAAGTGATCGTATTTATTATGATTTATATACAGAGTCTGGCTCGTTAACTTTAAAAGAAATCAATACAACTTTGTTAGATATTAGAGATGTATTGATTAATAAACATAATGGAGTTTTCTTAGATATTTTAGATAATTTCATACAGAAAGTTAAAATCTTCGGATTGCATTTTGCATCGTTAGATATTCGTCAAGATTCTAGAATTCATGAAAAAATAGTCAGTGAAATTGTAGAGTTTTATACAGGAATAGATTTGAGTGAATTATCAACTAATGAACGAATAGAGTTGATGATGAATCCTAGTTTTTCTGTAAAAGCCGAAGATTTTTCTGAACCAATTGTTGTCGATACTATAAAAAATGTAACTCAATTAAAAGATATTCAAAAGCAAAACGGTGAAAAAGGAGTTCATCGATACATCATATCAAATTCAGAAACTATTTTTGATGTGTTAAACGTGATTGCACTTTTCCGTTTTTGTGGTTATAAACCAGAAGAAATCAATTTCGACATTATGCCACTTTTCGAGACAATCGAAGGTATGGAGCAAGCCGAGTCTGTGATGAATACGTTGTACAATTTACCTGCATATCAGCAACATTTGCAAAGGAGAAAAGAAGAGCAAAGCATTATGTTAGGTTTTTCTGACGGAACAAAAGATGGTGGTTATATAAAAGCGAATTGGGAAATTTACAGAACCAAAGAAATTTTGACAAAGGTTTCTGAAGAAAACGATATCAAAGTAATTTTCTTCGATGGTCGTGGTGGACCTCCTGCTCGTGGTGGAGGTAAAACACATGAGTTTTATGCTACACAAGGAAAAACCATTGCTGATAATCAAATTCAGATAACGATTCAAGGTCAGACGATTACCTCTAATTATGGGACAACTCAACAAGCAAAATACAATTTTGAGCAGTTGTTTACGGCGGGTATTATTTCTGATGTTTTTGCAAATGAACAAACTAATATCACACCAGAAGAAAGAGAATTAATAGATGAATTAGCAGAAATATCTTATAAAAAATATGCTGATTTAAAAGCGCATCCAACATTTTTACCCTATTTGGAGAACATGAGTACGTTGAAATATTATGGGAATACAAATATTGGTAGTCGCCCAAGTAAACGTGGCGGAGAATCTGAATTGAAGTTTGAAGATTTACGTGCCATTCCGTTTGTTGGATCATGGAGTTTATTAAAACAAAATATTCCAGGATATTACGGTGTTGGTTCGGCAATTAATCAATTGAAACAAGAAGGTAGAATGGATGATGTAAAATATCTTTTTGAACATTCAGGATTTTTTAGAACATTGATTTTGAATAGTATGATGTCGATGCAAAAAACATATTTCCCGTTAACATCTTATATGAAAGAAGATCCAGAATATGGTGAATTTTGGAATATCTTACACGAAGAATTTTTATTGTCTAAACAAATGACTTTAGAGGTTTCTGGTTTTGATGATTTGATGGATGATGAGCCAATTAACAAAGCATCTGTAAATCTTAGAGAAAGAATCGTTTTGCCATTGTTAACTATACAACAATATGCATTAGATAAAATACATCACGATTCTAGTTTGAAATCTGATTATGAAAAAATGGTGACTCGCGCCTTGTTCGGAAACATTAATGCAAGTAGAAATTCTGCATAAAACTCGATGGAGAAAATAATTTTAGGAATAGATCCAGGTACAACTGTGATGGGATTTGGGTTAATAGAAGTTAAGAATAATAAAATGAAGTTGATAACTTTAGACGAATTGTTGTTACACAAATTACCCAATCATGAAATGAAGTTGAAACGTATTTTTGATAAAACCTTAGCAATTATTGATGAATATCATCCTGATGAATTGGCAATTGAAGCGCCTTTTTTTGGTAAAAACGTACAATCGATGTTAAAATTGGGAAGAGCACAAGGTGTTGCAATTGCGGCAGCTTTGTACAGAGAAGTTCCGATAACAGAATATTCGCCAAAGAAAATAAAAATGTCGATTACAGGTAATGGTTCAGCATCTAAAGAAATGGTTGCTGGTATGTTGCAGAATTTATTGGGTTTGAAAGAAATTCCGAAAAGATTAGATGCAACAGATGGTTTGGCTGCTGCAGTTTGTCATTATTTTAATTTAAAAACCATAGATGGTGGTCAGAAAAGTTATACAGGTTGGGGAGCTTTTCTAAAAGATAATCCGTCAAGATTACAATAACATTAATACTTTAATTAATAAAAAAAGCGTAAGAATGATTGTTCTTACGCTTTTATCTTTTAAATAGGAAAATTAAATCAAATTCTTATTATTTTCGAAAATAGGATCCATCAGTTTCATAATTTCACCTCGAGAACTAAAAGTCTCAAATGTTTTTACATGTCGATCGTTGTGTGTATCAGAACCGCAATAGTCAATCATACCATTTTTTAATAGATACATTGCTGTTTCGTGAACATTAATACCGTAATAATTGGTCAAAGACAACAAGTTGATTTGGAATTCGCATCCAGCATCTTTCAGTTTTTTATATTCTGATAAATCGTTGTGATACGTTCTGTATCTTTCTGGATGAGCCAAAATGGGCTGATAACCTGCAACTTGTAATTCTGCAATTATCTCGTAAAGATGAATAGGTGGAGCCATGTATGACATTTCTACCAAAACTTTATTGTCTTTTATCGTCAATAAATCTTTGTTTGGAATCAATACATTTTTAAAATAATCGTCCATCATGTATTCTGCAGCTACGCGAATTGTGACATCTTGTAAGTAAGGATTTCTTTTAACTACATCTAAAAACTCATCTCTTCTACTGATAATATCTGCCGAACTGTTGTCCCAAACACCATTTATTACGTGTGGTGTAAAAACAAATTTTGATACTCCTAGAGCTTTCATATCTAATAAAAGATTGATTGATTCATCAAAAGATTGTGAACCATCATCTATGCTAGGTAAGATATGAGAGTGAATATCAATGAAATGTGAAGGGAATTTGTAATTTTCTCTTTCAATCGTCTTCTTAGACTTTCTAAATATTGAAATCATTAATAGCTTATTAAGGTTTGTAAAATGATTAAGTACATTTTAATATGGTTACGAATGTCTTTCAAATTATATACCAAAAGTAAGGCTATTTCTATATTTTAATTAACAATCTAATTTATATCATCTAAAATGCTGAGTATTATTTAGAAGAATTTAGACTAGATTTTATTTTTTTTCTCATATTTGTTTGTAAATTTTTTTGATGATATGAAAAGGATAATTTCTTATAAAGGATTGATGATTTTGGGTGTTTTATTTGTAACTAACTCTTTGGTTTCTTGTAAAGATGATGCATCGGTAAATAACCCGATTATTACGCAACAAATTTCATCATTAGAACAAAAATCTTATAAGATTGGTGATGTATTAGAAATCAAAAAAGATGGTTTATTAAATATTTCAGACATCAAACTATCGATTGATGGAAAATCTTTTCCGAACGGAAGTAAAATAGATGGTAAAAATTTAGGATTAGGAAAATACAATGTTACTGCCGAATTTTATAATGGAACAGAATTAACTTCGACCAGAGAATTTTCTATCATTGTTTTTGCAAACGAAGCTGCGCAAGAATGGACCTATGATTTGGTGACAACTTATCCTCATAATCCAGATGATTTTACGCAAGGATTTTATTACAAAGATGGTTACATTTTCGAAGGAACAGGATTAACTGGGAAATCGAGATTGGTAAAATATAAATTAGGTTCTACCGAAGCCGAAAAAGTAGGTAATGTAGATACATCTGTTTTTGGTGAAGGAATTACCGAATTAGATAATACAATTTATCAATTGACTTGGCAAAATAGATTAATCTTTACTTATGATCAAGATCTGAAGATGAAAGATGAATTGGCAATGCCAGGTGAAATTAGAGAAGGTTGGGGAATTACAACAATGAATGATCAGTTGGTAGTTACAGAAGGTTCACAGAAAATACATTTCTTCACAAAAGATTTAAAATACATCAGAACGGTACAAGCTGTTGACGATAAACAAGGTTATAGTAATCTGAATGAATTAGATTATCATGACGGATTATTGTATATTAATGTTTATCAGCAGAATTTCGTAATTGTTGTTGATCCTGAAACTGGAGCTGTAAAAGCAAAACTTAATTTAGATCAGTTTAAACCAGAACAACCAGCAGAATCTGATGTGTTGAACGGAATTGCTTTTAAAGGCGAAAACATGTTGGTAACGGGTAAGTTATGGAATAGGATTTATGAAATAAAACTGAAAAAGTAAAAGCGTAAAAAAAATCCGAAATTTATTTCGGATTTTTTTATTTTATTTCTTCTTGAATAAAGGAACAGTACTACAAGCTTCACCAAACATCAACGATTTGGCAACAGGTTGTAATTTGTTAATTAAATCAATATACGCATTTTCTGGAACAGGTTTTTTACTACAACCTTTGATAATAATTCTTTTATCTACATAATCATCAGCATCAAAATTAGCAACAATGTCATGATACAAAAGAACATCTAATTCTGCTAAGGTACCATAAATAGCTTTTTTTGCAATTGGTTGTAAATAAGTCAAAACCAACATATAAGCCCAAGAAGGAACAATGGCATCTGCCGAGCAAGTTAAAACGACATAAGCATCTTGGTACTGACTCCAATCATGGTTTTTTAAATTCTCACGAAAATCTTTCTCCTTTAGTATGATTTCTTCGTATAACCAATCTTTTAGATCAAAAATAATTCGTTGTCCATCTGGATAAAATTCCTCTAAATCTATATTGATTAGTCCGCTTTGCGCAACTTTGTTTACAATTTCTTCCATAATTTCTAATCTCTTTACAAATTTAAGCATATTTCAGAATAAGTCAGCTCAAATGAAATTGTATCTTTGCTCAAATTAATTTCGAGTGAAATATTACATCATATCAGGTGAAGCTTCTGGTGATTTACATGGTTCTAATCTAATGAAGGCAATTAAAAATCAAGATGCAAATGCAGAATTTCGTTTTTGGGGTGGAGATTTGATGCAAGAAGTTGGTGGGACTATGGTAAAACATTACAAAGATCTCGCATTTATGGGTTTTGTAGAAGTTGTGATGAACCTTAATACGATTCTAAAAAATATCAAAATTGCTAAAAAAGATATCGAAAATTATCAACCAGATGCGGTGATTCTAATCGATTATCCAGGTTTTAATCTTCGTATTGCCGAGTTTGTAAAATCCTTAGGAATTAAAGTTTATTATTACATTTCACCACAAATTTGGGCTTGGAAAACAGGACGTGTTCATAAAATAAAAAAAGTTGTTGATCGAATGTTTGTTATCTTACCATTCGAGAAAGATTTTTACAAGAAATACGAAATGGATGTTGATTTTGTTGGACATCCTTTGTTAGACGCTTTGGATGCTCGCGAATTTATGACCGAAAATGATTTTAGAACAAAATACCAATTAAACGAAAAGCCGATAATTGCTTTGTTACCAGGTAGCCGAAATCAAGAAATAAAGGTGAAATTACCAATTATGTTGTCGGTTATGAAATATTTTTCTGATTATCAATTTGTTATTGCTGGCGCACCTTCTCAGCCAAATTCTTTTTATGAAGCATTGTTAACAACTAATCAAGTGAAAATTGTACCGAATGATACCTATAATTTATTGAAGCATTCTACGGCTGCATTAGTAACTTCTGGTACTGCAACTTTAGAAACAGCTTTGATCGGAATTCCGGAAGTTGTTTGTTATAAAGGAAGTCGAATTTCTTATGAAATCGGAAAACGTTTGATAAAACATATCCGATTTATTTCTTTGGTTAATTTGATTATGGATAAAGAGGTCGTAAAAGAATTAATTCAAAATGATCTGAATACTAGTAGTTTAAAAACAGAATTATCTAAAATTTTATCAGAACCAGGTCGATCAGAAATGTTGAATAATTATCAAAAATTACAAACAAATCTTGGTGGTGTAGGTGCTTCTGAGAGAACAGCAAAATTAATTATAGAAGATTTAAAAGCTTAAGCTATTTTAGCTTAAGCGTAATTTCTCTATTATCATCGTCAATTTCAATTTTAGCTTCCTCAAAAGTTGGTTCTCTAAAATAAGGCTGCGTATCACCCGAAAAAGCATAAGGTTCTTTGCGAACGCCAATCCAAGTTTTATCTAAAATTTTATTCTCATTTTGATCTAAAAATACTTTGATCGCATAAAAATTATTCGGAAAATTCTTGATACTCAATTCATATTCGTTCTTGTCATCTACCTTTATATAGAATGATTTATATGCATTTTGACCTTTTGTATAATTTTCTACATTTCTATAAATATCAACTTTTAAGAAGCCATCTGCTTTTTTTAAATTGGTTATAGTTAAGGTAAATTCTTTCTGATTATTTTGTGAATATGTCGAAATAGAAAAGGATAGTAATAATAATGTTAATAAAATTTTCATTTTGATATTTGTTTGAAAATTAATAAATTAAGGCTCCTAACCAACCAATCACCAATATGAAAAATCAACCTTTTGCGTATTTTTTATTGGCATTTATTTGTGGAATCCTTTTGCAAGAATATTATTCAGTAGAAATTTTTATATTCTTCATCATAATATTTTTGCTGTTGTTTTTGTTCCTTTCAAAATACAAAAATACGCCAAAATTTATTATTTTCTCACTTTCTAGTTTTTTGCTCTTCGGATTTTTTATTAAATACAAAACAGATCTGAAGATTTTAGATAACTCAGAATCAAATAAAAAGTCAATTCATCAATACAAAATTTCACAACAGTTAGGGCAATCTGAAAAGTATTCAAAATACAAAGCAATTGCATTATATCCAACATCAGAAGTAACTTATAACACTTTGCTATATGTTCCGAAAGAACAAACTATTCTATTTCCAGATGATCGAGTTTTGGTCTATGGACGAACTTCTTCTTTACCCAAAAAATTAAATCCTTATTCGTTCGATTATGGAAAATACCTTAAGAATCAAGAGATTTTTCAGCAATTCTTTGCAAGTGAAATAATCGAGATAGAAAAAGGAAATGGTTTTTATAATTGGTCAGCAAAATCTAAAGATCAATTGCTAAAGAAAATGCATGTTTTTGGTTTTGATGATGAAGTGGTTGGTTTAGTTGGAGCGATGATTTTAGGAACTTATAGCGAATTGAATCCAGAGCTTTATCAAGCATATATCAATTCTGGTGTGGTTCATATTTTGTCAATTTCTGGACTTCATGTCATGATGATATTTATGATTTTGATGTTTTTGACGAAACCTCTGAGGAAACTGAAAAATGGAATCAAAATTCGAGTGATTTTCTGTATTTTGATTATTTGGTTTTATGCAATTTATGTCGAACTGAAACCTCCAGTTTTTCGATCGGCATTAATGATTAGTATTTTTTATCTGTCATTTTTACTCAATAGAAAATCTAATATTTATCATACGTTGGCTTTGAGTGCATTGCTGATTCTAATTTTCAAACCAAATTATTTGTTCGATGTTGGTTTTCAGTTGAGTTATTCTGCTGTATTTTTTATGGTTTGGCTGAACCCAATTTTCGATGATTGGTTATGGAAAGGCAATAAGATTTCGCAATATTTCAAAGCATTATTTGTTACAAGTATTTCTGCACAATTTGGAACAATGCCTTTTGCAACCTTTTATTTTAATCAGTTTTCTTGGCTTTTTTTATTAGGAAATTTAGTATTGATTCCTGCTTCTTTTATCATGATGATTTTTGGAATTATATGTGTTTTAGGTTTAGTGATTGATTGGATTCCAGATTTTTTTGTTTGGAGTTTTAATGCGTTTATACAAATTATTAACCAATACATTTCGATAATTTCTAATTGGGATTCGATGATTTGGAGAAATTTGTACATCAGTCCGTTAACATCTTTTTTACTGATTGTCGTTCTGATTTTTATACCAATTGCGATAAAACAAAAATCAAAATTTGCTTTTTTGATCATCGTTATAGCTTTATTTTTTAATGTTTCTCATCGATGGATTGATATTCATCAAAAAGAAAAAATAGAAGAATTGGTTATTTTTCAGCAGTATAAACAAACCTTAATTGGTGCTAAAATTGGTGATGATTTTCTAGTTTTCAGTTCGAATTTGGAGGATTCTATCAAATGGAAAAAGTTTGTAATTCAGCCTTATATAAATCATCAACGCATAAAAAATGTACAGATTTTTGATATTGAAGAAAAGTTAAGTTTTCGAGATTTTTCTAAATCAAAATCATTTATACATTGGAAGAATCAATTGATTTATTTAGGAAACTCTTTGCAATTAGGCAGTTTGTTTGTCGATTATTATCTGATACGTGAGAATCAATTAGCAACAGCAAATTTAAGTTTTTTAGAAACAAAAAGGATAATTGCTGACGCGAGCAATTATCCTTTATATATTAAGAAATTAGATTCTTTAAGTTTAGAAAATCAACCTAAAATTTGGTTTACATCGGAAGATGGAGCCTTTAGGTTGGATTTTTCAGACTATCGATAAATTCGGCTGGTTTCATATAACCAACAATCGAATTTTTGATTTGACTGTCTTTATTTATTACGGTTGTGCCTGGGAAACTTACGCGACCATTCAACAAGAAAAAAGCAAAAGCATTGATTTTACCTTTCGGAATGTAAGAATAATTATAACCTAAAAAGCTTAATTTTTCTTTAGATTCTGCATTGTATCTAACAGGAACATAATTCGCGTTAATATAATCTACAGAGGCTTGATTTTTAAAAGTTTCAGCGTCCATTTTTTTACAATATCCACACCAATCTGCATAGAAAAAAAGCATGATTTGTTTTTCTGGATTTTTTTTGACGATTTCTTCTGCTTCTTTTAAAGATTTCCAAGCAACTTCTTGCGCAAAAGTTAATGAACTAAGCAAGATAGAAGCGATAATTATTAATGATTTCATAATAGGATTATTTAACACCGTGCATTAATTTTTTAATAACTGGATTCAGTATCATAACAACAAGACCAGCTGCTAAAGGAATTGCTGTAAATAAGAAGAAGAAATAACTTAATGAATGCGATTCTTGTATAACTTCTACTTGTCCACCTAAAATTGCAGCTAATTTTTGTGCGATAGCAATTGCAAGATACCACATTCCGAACATAAATGCTAACATTCTTGCAGGAACTAATTTGGATACATACGATAAACCAACTGGTGATATAAATAACTCGCCAAGTGTGTGAAACAAATACGTCAATACTAAAAAGATCATCGAAATTTTTACACCTTCACTTGCGCCTAAAGAACCTAAACCTAAAATTAAAAATCCAATTGCAACAAGCACCAAACCAATTCCGTATTTGAAAGCTGCCGAAGGATTGTATTTAGATTCCCATAGTTTAGATACTGTTGAAGCTAATGCGATGATAAAAAATGAATTTAAAATAGAGAACCAAGAAACTGTAATTTCAGAAGCCTCTTTATTGAATTCGTTGTTCAACATCCAAATTGCTGCTGCCCAAATTAAAAGGAAACAAACAAAAAGAATAATGTTAGATAAGGCAATTTTACTCCAAGTAGCAATTGCTAATTTGATCAATACCCAAGAAATAATGATTAATGGAACAATGGTTAATAATGTATTGACAATATTAAAAATGATTAAACTATTCCCAACTAATTCACGATCGACATAATCTCTTGCTACTAAAACTAATGATGTTGCACCTTGCTCGAAACTCATGAAGAAGAAAATCAAGAAGAAAGCCAATAAAATTACACCATACATTCGATCTCTAACAACTTTACTGTATCGTTGTATTCTAGAAATAATTAAATATAAAAATAAAGCTAAAGCAATTAAAATCATAATGTATTGACCTCTTAGGAGAGGAGTGTCCATAAACGCAAAAACATCCATTACACCATTCTTAGAAAGTGGATCATTAAAAGCATAAACAAATCCAACTATACCAACAATTACCATTAAGATATAATCTAATGTAGAGAAAGGGTTGTATTTTGTTTCACCTTCTTCTAAATCATTTTTATCGTCAGAAGAAGTTTTTTTACTTTTATCAAGAACACCCAAATTACCCATCAAAGGCTTTGCTAATGCAAATTGTAAAGTTCCAAGTAACATAAAAATACCAGCTAATCCAAATCCCCAATGCCAACCTTGAGTTTCTGCTATGTATCCACATAACATCATTCCAAAGAAAGCGCCAGCATTTACACCCATATAGAATATGGTGTATGCACCATCTTTTTTCTCTGGTAATGTTTTGTACATTTCACCTAAAATTGCAGGCATATTTGGTTTGAAAAATCCAGTACCGATGACTAAACAAGCTAAACCAATAAAAAACATCATTTGTGAATCGAATGCCATTGCCGCATGACCAATCGTCATTACAATTGCTCCAATGATGACTGACCATCTAGATCCAATGTATTTATCTGCTATAACACCACCAAATATAGGAGTGATGTAAAGTAACATAGCATAAGTACCATAAAGCGCTCCTGCTTGTTCTGCTGTCCAACCCCAACCCGATTTTGGATCACCAAAGATTACAGCTGCAGTTAAGAATTGTATCAATAAAACTCTCATTCCGTAGAAAGAGAAACGTTCCCACATTTCGGTAAAGAAAAGGACAAATAATCCTGATGGATGTCCTAGAACTTTAGAGTCGAAAAAATTTTGTTCTTTCGTAGCGTTCATTATTTTGTTTGTTATTTTTTAAAGTCCGAAAATAAGTGTTTTTTTTCAAAAAAAATAACTCCATTGAGAATCAGTGGAGTTATTGTCTATTGTGGATAAAATTAGATTGCTTTTTTCTCTCGTGGTCTAATGACTAAACGATCGTAAATATTAAGTGAAATGATTGAAAATAAGCCGATTCCGACAATTACGTACCATATTTTATTTGGGTTGTACGTTGTCCAAAGCATGTCAACAACTTGCCAATGATCCATTCCTAATTTTTGTTCTGCCAAAGTGAAATATTCATTTTTAGAAAAAGGAAAATGAACTTGTGAAACATCAATGTTTTTAGAAGCTGCAAAATCTGTAAAGGATTGTTTGATAGAAGACCAATCTAAAGTTTCTGCTTTTAGATTAAATTGATTTTCGAAATTTGTGATAGGCATATTCAATGCTTTAGAACCTTGCTCTATAAATTGTTCTTTACTCACCACTTCTGGCATTTCTATTTGACGTTTTCCCATTTCTTTCTGAAGCAAGGATAATTTATCTGACCAAGCTTGGTATAAATCACCAGAAATAAAACTTGTAACAAAATAACTTGCAGCAACAGGTAAGAAATAGGTTCCTTGGTAAAGACCTTCTTTTCCTTTTGGTGTAATCAAAGCGATGAAAGATGAAACGGTTGGGCTTGACATCATTTCTCCGATAGCAAAAATCATCGTTCCTAGAATTGTAAACCAAACATTGTTGGTGTAAAAAGTTAAACCAACGCCTATTGTAGCGATGATTGCTCCTCTAATTACTGCATTGATGTGACGCATTTTGGTAACAAAAAATGAAATAGAAATCTGACAAATAATGATCATGAAAGAATCTATGTTTGTAAACCACTCGGGTTTTACTTGTCCGCCTTCTGTAAATGTTTTTGCTAAACCATCTGGTAAATTATTGTTGATCCATAAACTGATTGATTCTGAGTTTACCCAATCTTCTATAAAGTTTGGTAATGTATTGAATAGTTGATTGAACATGGTCCAAAATCCAATCATTAATAATAATAAAACTCCTAAACGAATATCTTTTAGAGCATCAATAATCCCGATAATCGAATCTTTAATTGCTTTACCAATCGAATCTTTTGGTTTTTCTACTTTGGGTTCTTTATAAAAAAGTAATAAAACGATTAGATTAATTGCAATTACGACAGAGGCTTGTATAAAAATAAGTTTCCAGCCATATTCTGTTCTTAAATAAGACGACATAGAAGGTCCAATAAATCCTCCAATGTTAACCATCATATAAAAAATTCCGAAACCTAATGTTCCCGTAGACTCATCGGTATTTCTTGCAACAATTGCAGAAGCAACTGGTTTGAAAAATGCTGCACCAACAGCAACAAGAAGAAATACAAAATAAACACTCCAAAAAGTTCTTACCTCACCAAGAAGATAATAACCAACGATCATAATGATAAAGGCGATTGTTAAAGATAATTTATAACCAATTCTATCGGCAATCACACCAAAAATAAGCGGTAAGAAATACAGAATTCCTACAACGCCACCCATAATACTTCCTTTCTCTATATGGTTGAAACCTAATCCGCCTGCGTCTGTAGAACCAACTAGATATAAACCAAAAAGAGTATAAATTCCATACCAACCCCAACGTTCCATGAGTTCCATAAAACTGGCTAACCAAAAATTGGTGTTCATAGAGAAAATGGTATTAAAAAAGGATTTATTATTTTCTGACATTCCTGATGTGTTTTTAAAAGTGAAGCAATTTAAAAGAAATAATTTTATTAATTAAAAAAAATATGAATTAAGCTGTTCAATTCTTCATCAATATATTATAAAATAAAAATAGCCTCTTAATAGAAAGAGGCTAAAGTTGTATTTATTTAAAAATATTTTATTTGATTCCGTGCATTTTTCTTTTTAGAATAGGATTTATTAAAACTAAAATCAAAGCAACTCCAATTGGTAAAACTGCAATAATTAAAAAGAAAATAGACATTGAATACTCAGTAGAAATCTTTTTTATCATCCCTCCCATTTGTCCAGCTATGAAATTTGCGATTGCAGAAGCTAAAAACCAACAACCAAAAATAAGACCTAAAAGTTTTTTAGGTGATAATTTACTTACATACGATAAACCTACAGGTGATAAACATAATTCTCCCATTGTTTGAAAAAAATATGCTAAAACTAACCACAACATACTTACTCTTACAGCTCCTGCAGTTGCTCCTTTAGGAATATCAGAAGCACCATAAGCAATAACGACAAAGCTAAATCCTACGAGAAACAATCCTAACGCAAATTTAATTGGTCCTGATGGATTCCAAACTTTTTCCCAAATTCTGCTAAAAACAGAAGCAAAAACTACAATAAAGAAAGCATTTAAAATCTGAAACCATGAAACTGTAACTTCAGTTTCTAAAGCTGTAAACTCTTTCTCTATTTTCCATATTCCAAGTCCTGTGATAGCTGCAAAAGAAATTAATGTAAAAATAATTGTTAAAGGATAAGTTTTGAAAATTTTACGAGCTAATGATAATAAAACAAATGTAACAGCTATAATTGGTATGATTGTAAGAATGGCATCAATCCATTTAAAGGTTGTAGCTGATCCACCATCTAAAACTCGTTGAGTATAATCTTTTGCGAAGATAGACATAGAACCACCAGCTTGTTCAAATGCAAGAAAGAAAAATATACTTGCAATCATTAAAACACCCACGACTATAAGTCTATCTGTAACAATTTTATCTGCAAATGCTTTTCTCATATATTGAAAAACATTTTCTTTTTCTTCAGGTGAAGCAGTAGATAATTCGTTATTAATTTTATTTCGAACATCATCCTCTTTGAATTCTTTATATAAAACTTCTCTTTCTTCTGATTCGGCTCTAACCTTTTTTAAAGCAACTTCTACATCAGTTCCTTCTTCAATAGGACTATTTCCTATAATGCCAAATATTTTTTGAGCAAAATAGAATTGTAACATTCCAAAAAACATGAAAACACCAGCTAAACCAAATCCATAATGCCAACCAATTTTTTCTCCTAGATAGCCACATAATAAAGATCCTAAAAATGCTCCTGCATTTATCCCCATATAAAAAATGGTATAACCTGCATCTTTTTTAGCACTAGTATCAGGATAAAGTTGTCCAACCATAGAAGAAATGTTTGGTTTGAACATTCCGTTTCCTAAAATCATTAAACCAAGACCTAAAAAGAAAAAGTTTTTATCAAACCCTTCTAAAGCCATAGATGCATGTCCTAATGTCATTAATAAAGCTCCTATTAAGATGGCTTTTTTATATCCAGTCAATTTATCAGCAATAAGTCCTCCTAAAATAGGAGTAGCATATACTAAACTTGTGTACCAACCATATAATCCTAAAGCACTTTCTTCGGTCCATCCCCAACCTCCTTTAGAAATTTCAGAAACTAAAAATACAGTTAGCAGTGCTCGCATTCCATAGTAACTGAAACGCTCCCACATTTCTGTGAAAAAAAGAACGAATAATCCTGCTGGATGTCCATTGACCATTTTATCGTCCATCCCTAATTTATGCAGATGGCTTACTAAACTTTTGTCTTCACTCATATGTTTGTTTTTATTATTTTACGTCTTGCATTAATTTTCTAATCAAAGGAGAAATTAAAAGGATGATCACTCCTGCAACTAAAGAATAAATGGCTAATTGATGATATCCTTGCGTGTACGAGGTTAATTTACCAACTAAAGATGTTGTTTGGGTTGGATCTGACATTCCTGCTCCTAAAATTCCTGCTAAATATTGTCCGTAAGCAGAAGCTAAGAACCAAAGTCCCATCATCATTCCACCTAAATGTGCTGGAGATAATTTTGTTACCATTGATAATCCTATTGGAGAAATACATAACTCTGATAAGGTTACAACAAAATATGCCAATAAGAAGATTTCTAAAGAAGTCATTCCTGTTTCATCGGCAAAAAATCGTAACGAATAGAAAATATAGTAAGCAATTGCTAAGATTAAAAATGATAATCCAAATTTTATAACCGTGTTAGGTTCTATTTTCTTTTTAGCCATCCATAACCAAACTAAACCTAATATTGGCGAGAAAATAATGACATATAAAGAATTAGCACTATTATTGACCATGGTTGGGAAACTTTCGATGGTTTCCATTCCAAAAAGACTTGTTTTAAGATTGGTATTGGCAAATAACGCCAATGAGCCTCCAGCTTGTTCGAATATTGCAAAGAACAAAATAGAGAACGAAATCATAATGAATGCAGCGATAAATTTACTTTTATCTTTAGATTCAGGGATTTTGTATAACTGAAATAAATAGTAAAATATTGCTAATGGTCCTACCGTAAACATGAATATATCTGTGTAAGATGTATTGTGAATCATGATAAAAATGAGCGGAATAGAAACCAATGCACCTAAATAAACTGCACTTTCTCTTAGTAATCTTTTCTTTGGTTCTAATTTCGCGATTGGCGAATCTCCGATTGGACCTAATTCTTTTCTGATAAATAAAAATAAGACTACTCCAATAATCATCACAATTCCGGCAGCTAAGAAAGCATAATTCCAACCAACTTGTTTTCCTAAATAAACACAAACTAAACCACCTAATAATGCTCCGATATTGATTCCTGAATAAAATAATCCAAAACCAGTATCTCTTCTTGGATCGCCAGGGTGATACAATTCTCCAACCATAGAAGAAATATTTGGTTTAAAGAATCCTGTTCCGATGATGCTCAGTGTAATTCCGTAATAAAAAAACTGATGTGGATCTGTGGCAATTAAAAGGTTTCCTGCAATCATAACAAGTCCACCAAAAATCAAAGATTTTTTGAAACCTAAAATTTTATCAGCAAAAATTCCACCTATAAAAGTAAAAGCATAAACAAAAGCCTGAATAGCTCCGTATTTTAGGTTGGCTTCTGGTTCTGTTAAACCCAACATGTCCACCATAAAAATGGCTAAGACTCCTCGCATTCCGTAGAAACAAAAACGTTCCCACATTTCTACCATAAATAAATGCCAAAGTTGTTTTGGGTATTTACCTTCGAAATTACGAATATTTTCTAAGCTGTATTTTTCGCTCATTTTATAAATTCTCTAAAATATAATTTGTTAGCAGATCAAATAACTGAACTCTAGTTTTACCACCATAAATTCCGTGATTTTTATCTGTGTAAATATGCATATCGAATTGCTTGTTTGCTTGTGTTAAAGCTTCTGCCAATTCGTAAGTGTTTTGTATGTGAACATTGTCATCTGCGGTTCCGTGAACTAACAACAATTTTCCTTTGTTGAATTTATCTACGTGACTTGTAGGTGAATTGTCATCGTATCCCGAAGCATTTTCTTGTGGTGTTCTCATGAAACGCTCAGTATAAATTGAGTCATAAAAACGCCAATTGGTAACAGGTGCAACTGCAATCGCCATTTTGAAAACATCGTTTCCTTGTAAAATCGCATTAGACGACATATATCCTCCATAGCTCCAACCCCAAATTCCGATACGAGAAGCATCTACATAAGGCAATTGTGCTAACGCTTTTGCTGATGCAATCTGATCTTCAACTTCGTATTTACCTAATTGTAAATAGGTTTGTTTTTTAAATTCAGCTCCACGCATTCCAGTTCCACGACCATCAACCGTAACAACCAAGTATCCTTTTTGTGCCAACATCAAATGCCATTGATCATTGCTATTAAACCAAGAATTATTCACGGTTTGCGAACCTGGGCCAGAGTATTGATACATTAAAACAGGATATTTTTTCGTTGGATCAAAATCTTTTGGTTTGATGATATAAGCATTCAATTCTTGACCATTTGCGGCTTTTAAAACAAATAATTCTTTTGTTCCTGCATTGTCTTGATTGTAAACATCTTTTATTTTCGAATTATCGATAATCTTTCCTAGTTTTTTGTCTGACTTAGTTTCGATTAACGAAATGACTTTTGGTTGATTGATTGATGAAAATGTATTGATAAAATAACTAAAATCTGAACTGAAACTTGCCGAATTGGTTCCTGATTCTGAAGTTAACATTTTGGTGTTTTTACCATTTAAATCAATAGAAAAGATTTGTTTTTCAGTTGAAACTCTTTTTCCATTATTAGCATTTGATTGGTAAAATAAAGTTTTATTTTTTGCATCAAAACCGTAATAATTAGTTACTTCCCAATCACCTTTTGTAATTTGATTGATTAATTTTCCTTTCGAATCATAATGGTAAATATGGTTGTTTCCATCTCGTTCAGAAGTCCAAATAATCGAATTATCTGCTAAGAAATCAAACGTTAAATTGTCGGTTTCTATCCAAGCTTTATCTGTTTCTGTGAACAATCTGTTTACTTTGTTCGATTGTAGATTGTAAAAAGAAACATCTACTTTGTTTTGATGACGATTAGAAGTTACAATTCCTAATTCATCAGCATTATTAGAGAATTTTATTTTTGGAATGTAATAATTTTCAACCGAAGATAAATCGACTTTACTTGTCGATTTTTTTGCAAGATCATACACATGCAAACTTGCAACAGAATTATCTTCGCCCGCTTTTGGGTATTTGAATCTTAATTCTTTCGGATATAAATTTTGATAATAAATCGGGAAATAAACTTCTTTCACTTCGGTTTCGTCTAAACGAACAAAAGCCAAAGTTGTTCCGGTAGAATTCCAATCAAAATTGCGAACAAAACCAAATTCTTCTTCATAAACCCAATCGTTAATTCCGTTAATAATTTGATTTTTGATTCCGTCTTTTGTTACCTGAACAACTTCATCAGTTTTTAGATCTTGGTAATAAACATTGTTTGCATACACAAAAGCGACTTTTGTATTATCAGGCGATAATAAAGGCTCTTGAATTCCAAGTCCGCTAAAAATTTGTTTTTTAGTTTTGGTTTGTGTATCGTAAATCTCGAAAGTTGCAATTTCTGAATGTCGATAAACCGGTTGAGAGTTTGTTTGTAACAAAATATAACGTTCGTCATTAGAAAAAGAATAATTATCAAACTGCCCAGAAATTATAATACTTTCTTGTTTTTGAGAAGAAACGACATCTTTATAAGCTGTTTTTACAATTCCTTTTTGGGTAAGCGTGGTATAATCTTGCCCATTTTTCATAGAATTTACACCGTATAAACCTCTTTCATAATATCGCCCACCATATATTTTATCTACGGTAATTGTTTGTCCGAAAGCATATAAACTCGCTGATAACAAACAAACTTGAGTTAGAATAGTTCTAATCATAATTGTTAAAAATTGCTTAAAAACTATCAAATATATAAAAAATGATGTTTTCACCTTAGAAAATAATCGATTGTTTCTGATTTTTAGTTCTGATGGATTGATTTTTTAGTACGATATTTGTTAGAATGTCAGCTTGTTTTTCAGAAAAATAGCGATAATCATTTCTTAGAAACAATTTGAGTAGTATAAATTAGTAATTTTGTAAAAAATATATCCAATATGAATAAACAACCCGTAGAAGGATTTTCTAAACTTTCTAAAGAAGGTAAAATCGAATGGTTAGTGAATGAATACTTGAATGGAGAAGAAAAAGCGATTCAGACCTTAAAACAATATTGGAATACAGATGAAGATTTACAAAAGTTACACGACGAATTTTCTGAAAATACCATTTCTAATTTTTATATGCCTTTTGGTTTAGCTCCTAATTTTTTAATTAATAATGAGTTATATACAATTCCAATGACAATCGAAGAATCTTCTGTGGTTGCGGCAGCTTCTAAAGCAGCTAAATTCTGGATTACAAGAGGAGGTTTTAAAACCACAATTTTGTCAACAACCAAATTAGGTCATGTTCATTTTATGTTTGATGGAAATAAAGAACAATTACATCATTTGTTTCAAGAAACCATCAAAAATCAATTAATAGAAGAGACGAACGATATTACTAAAAATATGCGTGCTCGTGGTGGTGGAATTATTGATTTAGAATTGATTGATAAAACCACTGAATTAGAAAATTATTACCAAATAAAGGGATCTTTTGAAACGATAGATTCGATGGGCGCAAATTTTATTAATTCATGTTTAGAACAATTTGCAAAAACATTACAAAACGAAATACAAAAAAGTACACATTTCTCTGATGAAGCAAAAGATTCTTTGCAAATTGTGATGTGTATTCTTTCTAATTTTACGCCAGATTGTATTGTAAGAGCAGAAGTTTCTTGTAAAGTAGAAGACTTAAAAGATGGAAATGTTTCTGCTGAAGAATTTGTAGAAAAATTTTCACGCGCAGTTCGTATTGCAGAAATAGAACCTTACAGAGCAACAACACATAACAAAGGAATTATGAACGGCTGTGACGCAGTTGTTATTGCAACCGGAAATGATTTTAGAGCAGTTGAAGCTTGTGCTCATACTTATGCAGCAAAGGATGGTTCGTATTCATCTTTAACGCACTGTGAAGTAAAAGATGGTATATTCCGTTTTTGGTTAGATTTACCAATAGCAGTTGGTACAATTGGTGGTTTAACTTCTTTGCATCCTTTGGTAAAATTAGCTTTGGGAATATTAGGAAAACCAAATGCAAAAGAATTGATGGGCTTTATTGCTGTTGCAGGTTTGGCTCAAAACTTTGGGGCTTTGCGATCTTTGGTAACAACTGGAATTCAGAAAGGGCATATGAAAATGCATTTGATGAACATTTTGAATCAATTAGAAGCTACAGAAGAAGAGAAGAAACATTTTGTTAATTACTTTAAAGATAAAACAGTTTCGCATCATACTGTAATCGAAGAGTTTTGTAAGTTGCGTGGTGTAAAAAATGTAGAAGAGTTAAAGAAAATCAATTAATTAATTGACAAATCAATGCGAATTTGGTCTGTTCATCCGAAATATTTAGATGCAAAAGGCATTGTTGCTTTGTGGCGAGAAACTTTGTTGGCAAAAAATGTTTTGGAGGGAAAAACAAAAGGTTATAAAAATCATCCACAATTAGAACGTTTCAAAGCAGTAGAAAATCCTGTCGAAGCAATTAATCAATATTTAGCTGAGGTTTTGGAAGAAGCTTCGAGAAGAGGTTATCATTTCAATCCAGAAAAAGTAGATTATAATTTCAAGACAATTCAAATTCCAGTTACTACTGGACAAATGGCTTACGAACAACTGCATTTATTAAGAAAATTAGAAGTTCGTGATCCTGAACGTTTTGAGCGATTAAAAGGTCTTTTGGTATTAGAAAGTGCAGAAATGTTTACAATTATAGAAGGAGAAATTGAGAAATGGGAGATCGTTTTTTAGAAGAATATCAACAGAAAGCGCGTCAAAAACAAAACGAACACAAAACTTTTTTGGCTAAATTAAAAAAGAAACCGCCAAAGAATTTGGATCAAAAAATGGAAGAAATTCATGAAGAAGTTTTTGATCGAATTGATTGTCTTTCTTGTGCCAATTGTTGTAAAACAACTGGTCCGTTTTTTACGCAAAAAGATATTGAACGTTTAGCTAAAGTTTTTCGTCTGAAACCAAGTCAGTTCATCGATAAATACTTACGTATTGATGAAGATAATGATTTTGTTTTACAGCAATTGCCTTGTCCTTTTTTGGGTGCTGATAATTATTGTTTGGTTTATGAAGATCGACCAAAAGCATGTAGAGAATATCCACATACCGATCGTAAGAAATTCTATCAAATCAATCATTTAACATTAAAAAACACCTTGATTTGTCCTGCAACTTATGAAGTTGTCGAGCAAATGATGAAAGAATTATAAAATTCGCAGATGTAAACGATTTGGGATTTATCTAGAAGTAATTTTTATATTTACCCAAACATTCATCAATAGAATTTAAGATGATTCATAAAAAATCAAAATCACATCATATCATTATAAAATTGTTGTTATTTCTGGTGTCTTTTACAGTAAATGCTCAACAACAATTAATACCATTTACACAAAATTATTCTAAATTAGATTACGAAGGCGATGCCTTGACTTGGGCGATTACGCAGACAGAGAGTAAGTTGATGTATTTTGCAAACAACCGTTTTTTATTAGAATTTGATGGCAACCGTTGGCAGAAATTTACTTTGCCTAAAAAAACAATTATTCGTTCTGTTTTTGCAAAAGGTAATTTAGTTTATACGGGATCTTATAACGAATTTGGTTATTGGAAACGCGACGGACACGAATTGAAATACCACTCTTTGGTGAAAAATGTGCGTTTCGAGGATAATGATGAAATTTGGAACATTTTTGAGTATGAAGGAAAAATTGTTTTTCAGAGCTTTTTGGCTTTTTATATTTTAGAAAACAATCAAATCAAAAAATACAGAACGCCTTCGCAGATTACTTATGCTTTTCAGGTGAATAAAGATTTATATGTGCCGACGATTAAAGATGGTGTTTATATTTTCAAGAAAAATCAATTTATAAAAGATTCTCGTTTTGATGCGTTGAAAAATATGGTGATTCATGCGATTTTACCTTATCAACACCAAATTTTATTTTTTACGTTGAAACATGGAGTTTTTGTTTGGAATGGTAAAAGTTTAGAATCTTGGAAAAATCCAATCAATGACGACCTCAAAAAAGAAATGATCCATTCTGCAAAAATCATTTCAACAAATATGATTGCCGTAGGAACTTCTACGAATGGGTTGTATTTGATTGATTTTCTTTCTGGTAAATACAATACGTTTAATAAACATAACGGAAGTTTACAAAACAATTCTGTACTGAATATTTATAAGGATAATGAAGCAAATATTTGGTTGGGTTTAGATAATGGAATCTCGTTGGTGCAATACGATCAGAATGTTTTTGCTTATCAAGATTATACGGGACAATTAGGAAGTGTTTATTCGATTGTGAAAAATAATCGTGGTTTTTTATTAGGATCTAATCATGGTTTGTTTGAGTTGACTGAAAAAGAACTGAATTTTGTTCCGAATTCTCAAGGTCCGGTTTGGAACATTACCGAAGCAGAAGGACAATATGTTGTTGGACATAATACAGGAACGTTTATTTATGATCATCAGAACTTTACTAAAATAAATGATTATCCTGGTGGATATAAGTTTTCTAAAATTGCGAAAGATTTCTATATCCAGACCAATTATGTTGGTGCGTTTACTTATAAATGGATCAATAATCAATGGGAAATACATCCAGTTGCAAAAGATTTTATCAAACCAATCAATGATTTTGTAGTTAATGAAAATTTTATTTGGGCAACAGATACCAATAAAGGTGTTTATAAAATCAATTATGAAAACGGAAAAGTAGAACATATAAAAACGGCTCATGGTGGTGAATTATTCAATACCAAAATTGTCAAGATCAACAATCATATTTATTTTCTGTCAGATAAACAGTGGTATGAATATGATTCTTGGAGTAAATCGTTGAAAATTTCTAATCGTTTGATGAATCTTTTACCAGAAATTGATGATGTGATTGTGTTGTCAGAAAATATGTTTTTGGTTCAATCTGATGGTTTGTTGGCTATTGCAAAAGTGGTTAACGAGAAAGTGGTTTGGCACAATGTTCCGATGAAATATTATTATGGCAAATTGGTAAATGGTTATTTCTCTATTTTGCTCGAAAATGGTTATTTGTATCTGAATTTGGATAATGGTTTCCTAAAATATAAAATAGATCTGAAGGATAGTAATATTCCTAAAGTTTATGTAGAAGCTCAAAGCCAGAATGAGTTTTTAGAAAATAAAAGTAAACTAAGTTATTACAATAACATGATCGATTTTTTTGTATCGACTAGAACTTATGGTAATAATGAACAAGATTTATATTATCGATTAATTCCAGGAGATCAAAAATTTAAACCCTTACAAAACGGAAAAGTCAATTATTCACATTTATCAAATGGCGATTACGAATTTGTAGTTGCAATAAAAAATGGAAATAAATTTAATACTATCGAGACATTTAAGTTTACGGTAAAGAAACCTTGGTTTATTTCAGATGTTATGATAATAATGTATCTGTTTCTTTTTGGTTTAACTTATTATATCTATCATTTATTTCTTAAAAAACGTAACAAAGAAAAATTAGTTCGTTTAGTGAAAGAAGTAGAATATCAAAAAGAATTGGTAAAGGTAAAAACAGAAGCCAACAAAAAGGAAAAAGAATATTGGCAAGACAAACAAAAATTAGAACAAGATATTAAGAATAAATCATCTGAATTAGCTTCTAAAGCTTTGTCGATTGCATCGCAAAATGAGTTGTTGATTGAGTTAGAAAATTTGAGTAAATCGATTGGTAAAGATTCTACAATTTCTAATCTAAAAACCGATATAAATAAAATCTTAAGAAATTATACTTATACACAAAACGAATGGAAAGTTTTTGAAACTAATTTGTACGAATTACACCAAGATTTTGTTTCTAGATTAATAAAAGTTTACCCAGACTTAACTCCAAAAGATATAAAATTGGCAATTTATTTACGTATGAATATGTCATCAAAAGAAATCGCTCCACTTATGAAAATTAGTTTTAGGGGAGTAGAACTACATCGTTATAGATTGCGTAAAAAGATGGAGTTAGATTCTAAAATCAACCTGTCTAAGTTTTTTATAAATTATTAATTACATCAATTAGCACATCACTTACTACATCATTACTACATCATTTTGTTATAATTTATACTTTTTGTATTTCACTAAACACGCTCTGAATAAGTGATTTGCATTGTAGTGTCGTATTTACACTATATGATGGGTTTTTAATGAGGTTTTATATTTTCTTTAACACATCTTCTTTCTTATTTTTGGAATATTCAAGTTCTAAAAATTATGAAGAAAAATTTAAGAAAGTTAGGCGTGTTAATGTTCCTCTTAGGAGCAAGCGGATTTACTTTTGCACAAGAATTAGATTCACTTAATTATGCAAATGATACCATTCAAGATGATTTTGATGACTTATCAGACGAAGTTTTTCAGTTAGATGAAACAGTAGTTATAGGTTACGGATCGGTAAAAAGAACAGATTTGACAAATGCCGTTTCTTCTGCAAATGCTAAAGATATCACACGTATTGCAAGCACAACAGCAATGCAATCTTTGCAAGGGAAATTAGGAGGTGTTAATATCGTTAATACAGATGTTCCTGGTGGTACACCAACTGTAATTATTCGTGGTATGGGTACTGCACTTGGTGGGAAAGCACCTTTATATGTTGTAGATGGTTTGTTAGTTCCAAATATCAACAATATCAATCCAAACGATATAGAGAAAATAGATGTATTAAAAGACGCTGCTGGTTCTGCTATTTATGGTGTGCGTGGAGGAAATGGAGTTGTGGTAATAACTACAAAACGAGGGAAATCTGGTGCAGTAAGAATTAATTACGATACTTACTTTGGTGTTCGTAACGCATTTAATATGGTGGACATGGCAGATGCGAGTCAATATGTTACTTATTTTAATGAGCAACGTACTGCTGTTGGAGGGTCTTTGTTATCAACAAATCAAAGATATAATACAAATTGGTTTGATGAGTTGTTGAAAACTGGTCAAATGTTGAGTAATAATATTTCGTTGTCTGGTGCAACAGAAAATATTAATTACATGTTTAGTATCAATAATTTCGAAGAGAAAGGAATTATTGCTGGTAATGATTTTAAACGTACAACAATTCGTAATAACAATGATTATAATTTATTTGAAGGTAAATTAAAAATTAAACAAAGTATTAGTGCTACGTTTACTAATGAAACTCCAAAACCTTATGGAGTATTTGATATTGCGTATAGACAATCACCTTTAGTTCCTGTTAAATATGACAATGGACGTTGGGGAATGCCAATTTTTAATGCAACAACTGGTGAGGCAACCTATGAAACTTTACCTGGGCAAACTACAGGAAACATGAACTCTCATGGTAATCCTATGGCAGAGTTGTATTTTGATAATCAAAAAACAAAGACGACAACATTACAAGGTACACTAGAAGCTCAATTAGAATTAACGAAAGGTCTTTCTGTTACTTCTAGAGCTGGTGGTACAAAATATTGGTACGATTACAGAAGATTTAATCCTACAAGAGATCGTTGGGTTGCTGCAAATCCTGTAAGAACTTATAGTGAGTTTGATGCTTTAAAATTAGCAAGTCCAACAAGTGCTACTTATGTTAATAATAGTTTAACAACAGAAAGTATAGAAACCTTTCGTTGGCAATGGGAAAATTATTTGACATTCGATAGAAAATTTGGTAAACATAATATTACAGCTGTTGTAGGTATGTCAGCTGAAGAGCTTAGTGTTGGAGGGTATACAAAAGTTGTAGCTTATGATGTTCCAGATAAAGAACAATATTGGTCTCAACATCATGCTTCAGGTCAATATGCAACTGAAGTTGATCAATATAATTATACACCATTAACGTATGCATCATATTTTGGTCGTTTACAATATAATTTCGACAATAAATATTATGTAACTGGAATCGTACGTAGAGATGGTACAAGTAAATTCAAAGAAAGTAATAAATATTGGGAAACATTTCCTTCTGTTTCGGTTGCATGGAATGTGTCTAATGAAGAATTCTTAAAAGGAAGTAATGTTCTTAATTTCTTAAAAGTTAGAGCAGGAATGGGACGTTTAGGAAATTCAGAGGTTCCATTTAATATCAGACGTGTATTTACAAGTACTGGTAGCTCAAATATGAATTATGTTTTTGGTCCAGGTCAAGATTTAATCTTTGGTGCTTATGCTGGTTCACCTGCAATGCCTATTTCTTGGGAGTTTGTAGATGAGAAAAGTGTGGGGATAGATTTTGCTTTGTTCAATAATAAATTAACAGGTAATGTAGATTATTATAATAAAGTTACGCCAAATCTTATTTTACCAGTTAATACAATTTTATCAGGACCTTATGAAACAGATTATTACGATCATGTTGGTGAGGTAGAAAATAATGGTATAGAGTTAGGTTTAACATATAGTAATCAAACCTCTGGAGGATTTAGATATTCTATCGGTGTAAATTATAACTATAATACAAATGAAGTAACCAAAGTAAACGAAGGCGTTCTTGGTATGACAGGTGGTTCTCTTGGTAATGGTCAAATTGCAAAAAGATTAGAAGTTGGTCAACCTTTAGGTGCTTTTTGGTTGTATGAGGCTGATGGTGTTTGGCAAACGCAAGATGAGATTAATAATAATGCACATCTTTCTAGTGCTAGGCCAGGACATTTACGTTACAAAGATCAAAACGGAGATGGTGTAATTGATGACCGAGATAAAAAATATTTTGGTTCTTATATTCCAAAATTTAATTATGGTGTAAATATTAATTTAGAATACAAAGATTTCGATTTGAATATTTCTGGTTACGGTGTTGGAGGAAACCAAATTTATAACGGAATAAAAAATACACGTTTAGGAGGTGAAAATTTAACAGTTGATACATTCAATGAACGTTGGACTGGTCCAGGTTCTACTAATGTCCATCCTGGTGCAGAAAGAGATCAGGTAGCTTCTTCTTATTATTTAGAAGATGGTGATTTCTTCCGTTTAAGTAACCTTACACTTGGTTACAATCTTAGAGATAAAGTAGATTTTGTAAGAAACCTTAGAATTTATGTAAGTGCACAAAATTTATTCATTATCACAAAGTATTCTGGATTTAATCCTGAAATGACATTGGATAACAATTCAAATGAAAGATACAGTGGAAGTCCTTATGGTACAACAGGTATGGATTTTACAGCTTATCCTGCAGTTAGAACATTTTTAGTAGGTCTTAATGTTGAATTCTAAATCGATTAAAATGAAAAAAAATATATTAAAAATATCAACAATCTTAGCTTTAGCTATTTTTCCAACTTTATATTCTTGTGGAGATGATTTTCTAGATGTAGATGCAGAACAAGAAATTGATGTTAATGATCAAGTTTATCAAGAACCAGAAAAATATGTAAACGGAATATATGGTATGTTTACAGAATGGGATTTTGCATTTTCTTGGTTAGGTGTAACAGAAATGATTTCTGATAACGCAGACAAAGGAAGTGCTGCTACAGATAATGGTGGAGATAAACGAGATTTAGATGAATTGTTGCATAATTCTACTACTGGTTCTATACAGGCGATGTGGACAAGATTTTACAAAACAATTGGTAGAGCTTCTTATTCTATCCAATACACAACAGATTCTCAATTACCACAGGCAGATAAAGATCGTTTAATTGGTGAAGCAAAATTTTTACGTGCATTGTCTTATTTCTATTTAGTAAGAATGTTTGGTGATACGGTGATTCAAGATTTAAATGATCAAGCATCTTATTCTATCAGACAGCCAAAAGCAGATGTTTATGCTTATATAGAAGCTGATCTTAATGATGCAATAGCGACTTTACCAACGAAAAGTCAATATGCTGCAAAAGATTTAGGTAGAGCAACAAAAGGTGCAGCACAAGCGCTTTTAGCAAAAGTATATTTATATCAAGAAAAATATCAACCTGCCTATGATATGGCAACAACAGTTGTTAATTCTGGTGAATATGGTTTAGAGGCAGATTACGCAACAACTTGGCGAGCTTCTACCGAGAATGGAATAGAATCATTATTCGAAATACAAGCTCGTGGTGAAGTTATCGCACATGGTGTTCAACAATATTCAGAAACTCAAGGTGCTCGCGGTACTGGAGGTTGGGGTTGGGGATTCAACGTTCCTTCTCAGAATTTGTTAGATGCTTTTAATGCAGAAGGTGATGATATTCGTAGAGATGCAACCATTATTTTTAGAGGTGAAACTTTATGGGACGGAAGGTTAGTACCTACAACAGTTGAAAATCCAATGTATAATGAGAAAGCATATTCTAGTGCAAATTTAGGTTCTGCTGATGGTGATAAAAATATTAGAGTAATAAGATTCTCGGAAGTATTATTAATTCAATCTGAGGCTGCTCTTAGAGTAGGTCAAGATGGAGCAACTCCTTTAAATAAAGTTCGTAATCGTGTGAATTTAGCTTCAATTGCTAGTCCGACAGTTCAAGATGTTTGGAAAGAGAGACGTTTAGAGTTAGCTTTTGAGCACGATCGTTGGTTCGATTTAGTTCGTACAGGTCAAGCTCAATCAGCAATGGCTGCAAATGGTAAAAACTTTGTTGTTGGTAAACATGAATTGTTCCCAATCCCAAATGCACAAATATTACAAACTCCAACAATGACTCAAAACCCAGGTTGGTAAATCAAATAAAATGAAGAATACTCTTTTTTTAGTTGGGAGTTTTCTTTTAATAAATTCTTGTATTTCTTCAGCATCTAAATTCTCCTCAAAAGATGCTGAGGCAAATACAGAGTTAACAAAAGAGGATAACCAATTACTAGATCAAGTACAAAAAGATGCACTCAAATATTTTTGGGATTATGCAGAACCTCAATCACTTTTAGCAAGAGAACGTTTTCATCCAGATGGTCAATACCCTCAAGATGATGCGAATATTATTACAACAGGTGGATCAGGTTTTGGTTTAATGACAATCATCGTTGGTGTAGAACGTGGTTTTGTGCCAAGAGAAGAAGCGGTAAAAAGATTGCATCATATGTTAGATTTTTTAGAAAAATCAGATCGATATCATGGTGCGTGGTCTCATTGGATAGACGGTGAAACTGGAAAAACAAAACCGTTCGGAAAGATGGATAATGGAGGTGATTTGGTAGAAACTGCTTTTCTTGTACAAGGTTTAATCGTTGTGAAAGAATATTTTTCTAACGGAAATGTAGATGAAAAAGCATTGGCTCTAAAAGCTGATAAATTATGGAAAGGTGTTGATTGGAATTGGTACACAGATAATCGTGATTTTCTTTTTTGGCATTGGTCACCAACTTATGATTGGAAAATGAATTTCCCTTTAGAAGGTTATAACGAATGTTTAATTACTTATGTTTTAGCCGCAGCTTCACCAGAACATTCGATCACTAAAGAAGTTTATAATAAAGGTTGGAATCGTTCAGGAAAAATTTTATCTGATGCTAAAAAATACGACCTTCCGGTTGTTGTAAAACATAATGGTGAAGACAATTCGGTTGGTCCAATGTTTTGGTCTCAATATTCTTACATTGGTTTGGATCCAAGAAATCTAAAAGACGATTTTACTAATTATTGGGATGTGAATGTGAATCATTCTAAAATTGTTTATCAATATCAACAAGATAATCCAAAAAATTATAAAGGATATGGTCAAAATTTTTGGGGTTTAACGGCGAGTTATACAAGAAATCCTGATGGATCAATTGGTTATACGGCTCATTCTCCTCAGAACGATAATGGAGTTGTTACACCAACAGCAGCATTATCATCTTTTCCATATACACCAAAAGAATCTATGCAATTCCTGAAGTTTATTTACAATCAAGAAAATAAACAAAAATTTATTGGAGAAGCAGGTCCTTATGATGCCTTGTCGATCGAATACAATTGGGTGGCTCCTTATTATTTGGCAATCGATCAAGGGACAATTGCTCCGATGATCGAAAATTATAGAACAGGATTGATTTGGAAGCTTTTCATGCAAAATAAAGATGTACAAAAAGGATTGAAAAAACTAGGTTTTAAAAATTAATAGAAATGATTAGAACTATAATATTAATATCTTGTTTCACTTTATTGTTTGGATGCAATTCTTCTGATGATTCTGATGATTCTAATATTCCAGATACAGAAGAGCCAAATACTCCAGATGATGAGGTAATTAATTTTGATCCAATTGATGATAATCAATTGATGGACATTGTCCAACAATCTACCTTTAAATATTTTTGGGAATATGCAGAAACTTTTTCTGGTGCAGCTAGAGAAAGATATGTGATGAATAATCCTTCTGACAGCCAAAATGTTGTAGCTACAGGTGGTTCTGGTTTTGGATTAATGGCAATTATTGTAGGAATTGAAAGAAATTATGTTTCTAAAACTGAGGCGTTAGTTAGATTAGAGGTAATTCTTAATTTCTTTAAAAATGCAGATCGTTTTCATGGTGCTTGGCCGCATTGGATTGATGGTAGAACAGGTAAAACCATACCATTCAGTTCTCAAGATGACGGAGGTGACTTGGTAGAAACTGCACTTTTTGCTCAAGGGCTTTTAGCTACGAGAGAGTATTTTAAAAACGGTTCTGAAAAAGAAAAACAAATTGCAAATTTAGCCGACGAATTATGGAAAACTATCGAATGGAATTGGTACACGAATGATCAGAATAAATTAGTTTGGCATTGGTCTCCAAATCATGGTTTCGATATTAATTTGACCATTAAAGGATATAATGAATCTTTGATTGCCTATGTTTTAGCCGCAGCATCTCCTGAATATTCAATTTCTAAAGAAGTTTATACACAAGGTTGGGCAAGTAGTGGTGAAATAAAAAATCAAAATGTTTTGTATGATATTCCACTTTTAGTAAAGCATGGAGGAAATACAAGTAATGTAGGTAGTTTATTTTATTCTCATTATTTTTTTTTATGGATTAAATCCTACGAATCTTAAAGATGAATTTGTGAATTATAGGGATGTTGCAAAAAATCACACATTGATTAATTATCAGTATGCATTATCAAATCCAAAGAATTATAAACACTATGGTAAATATTGTTGGGGATTAACCGCAAGTTATACTTATCAAAACGGTAATTTAGGCTATATGGCGCATTCACCAGCAAATGATGCAGGTGTAATTTCGCCAACCGCAGCAATAAGTTCAATTGTTTATACACCAAAAGAATCTTTAGATGCCATGCAATATTTTTATCATAAAAAAGATATTCTTTTAGGTCCAGCAGGTTTTTATGATGCCTTTAGTCCGCAACAAAATTATTGGGTAGCAAATGCTTATTTAGCAATTGACCAAGGTCCAATGTTATTGATGATAGAAAATCACAGAACACAATTATTATGGAATTTGGTAATGAATGCAAATGAAGTTCAACAAGGTTTAACAAAACTAGGATTTACTTATTGATATCATGAAAAATTATTGTTTAATATTATTCGTTCTTTTCAGTTTGTTTGTTCAAGCTCAAGAAAAATCTGGTCAATTAAAACAAAAGATCGAACTAGAATTCGAGATGAATTATCTTCTTCGTTTACCAGAGAATCAATCCAATAAATATCCATTGTTGGTTTTTTTGCACGGTGCAGGTGAAAGAGGAAAAGATCTTTCTAAAGTAAAATTGAACGGTCCATTAAAAGAAGAATACAAAGAGTATACAAAAGATTTAGCGATTTTGGCGCCTCAGTGCCCAGAAGGTCGTTATTGGGATATTGAAACGGTTTATCAAGTGATTAAGAAAGTAATCAAGGATAATCCAAAAATAGATACTTCGAGAATATATTTAAGTGGTTTGAGTATGGGTGGCTGGGGTAGTTGGCGATTAGCAGAAAAATACCCTAGCACTTTTGCCGCTTTGGTAACAGTTTGTGGACCTGCAGGTTTACCAGAACTAAGAGAAAGTCACTTTCTAAAAAATATTCCGATCAGAATTTTTCATGGTGCGTTAGATGATATCGTACCAGTAGGAAATTCGATCATGATGTATCAAGAATTAAAAAAAATAGGAGCAAATGTCGATTTAACCATTTTTAAAGATGATAATCACAATAGTTGGGATTCTACATTTTCGAATCCAGCGTTGTATCAATGGTTAAAAGAGCAAAAATTAAAAAAGTAAATTATGAGAAAGAACATCATCGTTTTGATGACCGCAGCAGCATTTGGAATGACTTTCGTTAATGCTCAGAAAATAAAATTTGATAAGAAAAAATCAAAAGAACAATTCATTAGCGAAATCATTAAACAAATGACTTTAGAAGAAAAACTTGGTCAGTTGAATTTGCCTACGGCAGATGATTTTGTAACAGGAGCAGCTCAAAGTACCAATGTTGGTAAAAAGATAGAAGCTGGTCAAGTTGGTGGATTATTCAATATAAAAGGTGTTGATAAAATCAGAGAAGTACAAAAAGTAGCGGTAGAAAAAAGTCGATTAGGTATTCCTTTGATTTTTGGTATGGATATTATTCATGGCTACGAAACTGCATTTCCTATTCCGCTAGCAATGGCAGCAACTTTCGATATGAAAGATGTAGAAAAAGTTGCAAGAATTTCTGCTCAAGAAGGAACGGCAGATGGTATTCATTGGACTTTTTCTCCGATGGTTGATGTGACACGTGATCCAAGATGGGGAAGAATAGCGGAAAGCCCAGGTGAAGATACTTATTTAGGTAGTCGTTTTTCTGTTGCGATGGTTCATGGTTATCAAGGAAATGACTTATCTGCAAACAATACTATGATGGCAACTGTAAAGCATTTTGCATTGTATGGTGCGCCAGAAGCAGGTAGAGATTATAGTCATGTAGATATGAGTCGTTGGTCTATGTTCAATACTTATTTTCCTCCTTACAAAGCTGCTGTTGATGCAGGTGTAGGTTCTGTGATGTCTTCTTTTAATGTGGTTGATGGTATTCCTGCATCAGGAAACAAATGGTTAATGACCGATGTTTTACGTAAACAATGGGGATTTGATGGTTTTGTTGTGACTGACTTTACTGCAATTAATGAGATGATAGATCACGGAATGGGTGATTTACAAACAGTTTCTGCTTTGTCTCTTAATGCTGGTTCTGATATGGATATGGTTGGTGAAGGTTATTTAACTTTAACTAAAAAATCTTTAGATGAAGGCAAAATTAAAATGGAAGTTGTTGATGAGGCGGTTAGAAGAATCTTAGATGCAAAATATAAATTAGGTTTATTCGAAGATCCTTATAAATACACAGATTCTAAACGTGCTAAAAACGAAATATTTACAAAAGAAAATGTAGCTGAAGCTAGAAGAATTGCTGCAAATTCTATGGTTTTATTGAAGAATGATAAAAATGTTCTTCCATTGAAGAATGACGCTAAAATTGCTTTGGTAGGACCAATGGCTGATGCTGCAGATAATATGCCAGGAACGTGGTCTGTTGCTGCAAGATTTGATGCTTCGGTTTCATTAAAAATGGCTTTGAAAGACAATAAAAATGTTACTTATGCACATGGAGCAAATTTAGTTGATAACAAAGAGTATTTTGATCGTGCAACAATTTTTGGTAAAAAACCAAAATGGGATGAACGTGATGCAGATACTTTGATAAAAGAAGCGTTAGAGGCAACTAAAAATGTAGATGTTATTGTTGCTGCTGTTGGTGAATCTTCTGAAATGAGTGGCGAAAGTAGTAGCAAAGTCAATTTAGATATTCCGAATACACAAAAGAAATTGTTACAAGCAATGTACGATACTGGCAAACCAGTTGTAGTTGTTTTGTTTACTGGTCGTGCAATGACTTTGTTAGAAGAAGATCATAAAGCAAATGCAATTCTTAATGCTTGGTTCGGAGGTACAGAAACAGGTAATGCCGTTAAAGATGTTTTATTTGGAACAGTGAATCCGAATGGTAAATTGCCAGTTACTTTCCCAAGAAGCGTTGGTCAAATTCCAATTTATTATGCACATTACAATACTGGTCGTCCATTAAGTAAAGAAAATACAGATAATTGTACGTTCACAAAATTCAAATCTAATTATTTAGATGAATGTAATACACCGCTTTATGAATTTGGTTACGGATTATCTTATACGACTTTTGATATTTCTAATCTGAAATTAAATAAATCTCAATACAATCAAGGAGAAGCTGTAAATGTAACAGTACAAGTGAAAAATACAGGAAATTACGATGGTGCAGAAGTGGTACAATTATATGTTCGTGATGTAGTTGGTTCTATTGTAAGACCAGTAAGAGAATTAAAAGGTTTTGAGAAAGTTTATCTGAAAAAAGGCGAATCAAAACAAGTGCAATTCACGATTAATCCTGATGATTTGAAATTTTACAATCCAGAAATGAAGTTTGTTTCAGAACCAGGTGATTTTGAGGTATATGTAGGAAATTCGTCTAACGCTGATCTGAAAGCGACTTTCGAATTGAAATAATTCGTGTATATTTAATTTTTAATTACATATAAAATATATGCAAAACGATAATCAACAAACCAAGTGGGGACAATTTATCCCCTTGGTTTCTGTTTTCTTTTTTTGGGGATTTGTTGCAGCAAGTAACGATATTCTTATCCCAGTTTTCAAAGAGGCTTTTCATTTATCACAATTTCAGAGTCAATTAGTTGCCTTTGCATTTTATGTGGCTTATACAGTTGGTTCTTTAATTTATATGGGCGTTTCTGTTGCAATGGGAAAAGATTTAATCAACAAGGTTGGATATAAAAATGCCTTATCAATCGGATTGTTAGTTTCAGCTATTGGTACCATTTTGTTTTATCCAGCAGCAAATATGAAATCTTTTCCATTGATGTTGTCTGGTTTATTTATTGTTGGTTTAGGTTTTTCTTTGCAACAAACAGTAGCCAATCCTCTCGCAGTTTTATTAGGACATAGTTCTACTGGTTCTCAGCGTTTAACATTGGCAGGTGGTATTAATAATCTTGGAACAACAATAGGTCCGTTAATTGTAACTTATGCAATTTTTGGTGCTGCAAGTGAAGGGAACACAACTGCAAGTATAGAAAGTGTCAAAACACCTTATCTAATTTTAGGTTTAGCTTTCTTATTATTAAGTATATTATTAAAGTTTTCTAATATTCCAAATAAACCAGATACAGAAGAAGAGTCGTCAGAAAGTGTGTCAACAACTAAAGACAGAAAATCTGCATTGTCTTATCCACAATTAGTAATGGGAATGTTAGCTATTTTTCTTTATGTTGGTGTTGAGGTTTCTACCGCAAGTAATTTACCCGCGTATATGGAAAAAGATTTAGGTTTTTCTGTGGTAGAAGTTGCACCTTATATTTCTTTGTATTGGGCAAGTATGATGATCGGACGTTGGTCTGGAGCAGTAGAAGCATTTAGCCTTCCGAAATCAACAGAGAAATTTGTAAAATTCTTAGCGCCTTATTTGGCTTTTGGTGTTTTCTTATTAGTGAATAAAATAGCTGGGCACGATTTACAACCATTTTATATCTATGCTCTAATTATTTTAGTATTGATTGTGGCAGATTACATGAGTAAAGGAAGCCCTGTTCGTATGTTATTGATTTTCTCTTTTATCGGGATCATAGCAACTGCAACAGGTATGGCAACCTCTGGAATGGTAAGTGTTTATGCTTTTACAAGTGTAGGATTATTCTGTAGTACACTTTGGCCATGTATTTTTACTTTAGCAATTTCTGGTTTAGGTAAACATACCAGTCAAGGTAGTAGTTTCTTAATTATGATGATCATGGGTGGTGGATTTGTTTCTGTAGCACAAGGTTATTTAGCAGATATAACTTCTATTCACTACAGTTATGTAGTCGGAATTATTTGTTTTGCTTATCTAGCTTTTTATGCAGTAAGAGTGAAACAAATTCTGAAAGCTCAAAACATCGACTTCGATCATAAAGTAAGTGGCGGTCATTAATTAATCAAAATATTTTAACCTCATAAACGACTTTGTTTATGAGGTTTCTTTTATCAAATACATCTAATAAAATTAGTTGTACAGCTAATCTATTGTCAAAAAAATACGAATATGAAACAAACAATCTTTCATCTATTTTTCTTTCTCCTTGTCTTGTCTTTACAAGCGCAAGAACAAATTTCGGTGATGTCCTACAATATACGTTTAGGTTCTGTTGACGACGGAGAAAATCATTGGAATATTAGAAAACAAGCCTTGGTTGATTTAATCGATTATTACGAACCAGATTTTCTAGGAACTCAAGAAGGTCAACAACCTCAATTAGATTTCATGGCGCAGAATTTACCTCATTATTCTTATGTTGGTAAACCAAGAACAAATGATCCGAATGGTGAGTTTACAGCTATTTTTTACAGAACAGATAAATTCGAAATTGTAGAACAAAATACATTTTGGATGTCAGAAACTCCAGAAAAAATTTCTAAAGGTTGGGATGCAGCTTATGAAAGAATTTCAACTTATGTCTTGTTTAAAGATAAAACATCGAAGAAATTATTTTGGATGATGAATACACATTTTGATCACATTGGCAAAGAAGCAAGAAGAAATTCAGCTTTGATGATGATTTCCAAAATGGAAGAATTAAAAAAGAAAAAAGATGTTCCAATTTTCTTAACAGGTGATTTCAATGCAGTTGAAACAGATGAACCAATTCAGGTTTTGAAAACCAAATTACAAGACACCAAAAACATTTCAGAAAAGAAAGTTTACGGACCAGATTATTCGTTCACGGGATTCAAGTTTCCTAAAAACGAAACAGAAATTTTAGATTACATTTTCATTTATCCATCAACAAAGGTAAAAGTGAAAAAAGTAAGAGTGATTAGTGATTTTTATGCAAACGGTAAATATCCTTCAGATCATTTTCCGATTTTAACAAATTTCGATATTTCTAAATAATTTTATCATGACAAAATACTTCTCAATAATTTTAATAGGATTGATGAGTGTCATTTTTGCTCAACAAAAAACGTATATCAATCCAATCAATGTCGATTATGGTTATACGCCAATTCCGAATTTTGCAGAACAAGGGAAACATCGTGCAACAGCGGATCCTGTAATTGTAAATCATCAAGGGAAATATTTTCTATTCTCTACCAATCAATGGGGTTATTGGTGGAGTGATGATATGATCGATTGGAAATTCATTTCACGAAAATTCCTAAAACCAGAGAATAAAGTGTGGGACGAACTTTGTGCGCCTGCAGTTGCATCTATCAACGATACTTTGGTGGTGATTGGTTCTACTATGACTCCTAATTTTACTTTATGGATGAGCACCAATCCGACCAGAGACGATTGGAAACCTTTGGTAGATAATTTTCCTTTAGCAGCTTGGGATCCAGATATTTTTCATGATAAAGAAACAGATCGAATTTATCTTTATTGGGGATCGAGTAATGTTTACCCAATGTACGGAATAGAATTGGACAGAAAAACTTTCTTGCCAAAAGGCGAACGTGCAGAATTGATAAAATTGGTGGACGAAGAACATGGTTGGGAACGATTTGGAGAATCTAACAACAATGTTTTCTTGAAACCTTTTATGGAAGGTGCGCACATGACTAAATATAAAGGGAAGTATTATTTACAATATGGCGCGCCAGGAACAGAATTTAGCGGTTATGCTGATGGTGTTTATGTTTCAGATAAACCATTAGGACCTTTTGAATATCAACCACATAATCCGTTTTCGTATAAACCTAGTGGATTTGCTCGTGGTGCTGGTCATGGTGCAACTTTTTCCGATAATTTCAATCAGTATTGGCATGTGTCAACGATTTATTTGTCAAACAAAAATAATTTTGAACGTCGTTTAGGGATTTGGCCAGCTGGTTTTGACCAAGATGGCGTGATGTATGCAAATACCGCTTACGGTGATTATCCAACGTTTTTACCTCAGAAAAATGTTGATCATCGTACCAATAGAACACCAGGTTGGATGTTACTGAATTATCAAAAACCGGTGCAAGTATCGAGTACTTTGGGTGGTTTTCAATCTAATTTTGCGGTTGATGAAGATATCAAAACTTATTGGTCTGCAAAAACTGGAAATAAAGGTGAATGGTTTCAGACTGATTTGGGAGAAGTTTCTACGGTCAATGCAATTCAGATTAATTACGCAGATCAAGACGCAGAATTTTTAGGAAAGCAAACCGATATTTTTCATCAATACAAAATCTATTATTCGGATAACGGAAAATCTTGGAAAATTTTAATTGATAAAAGTCAAAACAAAAAAGATGTTCCGCATGATTACATCGAATTAGAAAAGCCAATAAAAATGAGATTCCTGAAATTGGAAAATCTTCACATGCCAACTGGAAAATTTGCTCTCAGTGGTTTTAGAGTTTTTGGTAAAGGAAGTGGACAAGCTCCAAAAAATGTTGATAAATTTGTGGTTTTACGTGCCGAACCAAAAATGGGTGGTGAACGTAGAAGTTCTTGGATGAAATGGGCACAAAATGATGATGCGGATGGTTATGTGATTTATTTCGGTAAGGCGAAAGATAAATTATATGGCAGTATGATGGTTTTGGGTAAAAATGAATATTATTTTAATGGAATGGATGCAAGTGACGTTTATTATTTTCAGATAGAAGCATTTAATGCAAATGGAATTGGTCCTAAATCTCCGATTATAGAAGTAAAATAAATTATGAATAAATTACATTTTTTTGGTTTGATTTTTTTTGGTTTGATGATTCAATCATTTGCTCAGAAAAAAGAAACGTATACGTATGCAACAAAAGATAATGAAGAATTGAAATTTGATATTTATTATCCTGATAATTTTGATCAAGAAAAATCTTTTCCCGCTTTGGTTTGGATGCACGGTGGAGGTTTTTCTGGCGGAATTAGAGATGCACATGATGAAACAGAATTGGTAAAAACTGCTGCTAAAAAAGGTTATTTAGGTGTGACGATTTCTTATCGTTTAACTAGAAAAGGAACTAAAGAAGGTGTTGGTTGCGATTGTCCTTTGGAAATAAAAAAGGAAACATTTTACAAAGCTTCTGAAGATTATTTAGACGCAGTAAGTTTTTTATTGAAAAATCAGGTGAAATTCAAATTAGATCAAAATAAAATTATTGCAGGTGGAAGTAGCGCAGGAGCTGAAGGAATTTTAAATGCCATTTATATGAAAAATGAATGGTTTGGTAAGAAATTTCAGAATATAAACTTTGCAGGATTATTTTCTTTGGCTGGTGCAGCTGTAAAAGAAGCAGTATTAGATAATCAGAATACGATTCCAGCTGTGTTTTTTCATGGAGCAAAAGACAATGTTGTTCCGTACGAAACAGCTCCGCATCATTTTTGCGATAAAATAAAACCTGGTTTTATGATTTTGAAAGGTTCTAAAACTTTAGCGAATTTTTACAAAGAAAATCAGAAGTCATATTTTCTATTTACATCAAATAATGGTCAACACGAAATATCTAATATTCCGTTTGCTTATTTAGATGAGGTTTTTAAGTTTTTTGATTTAACTGTATTGAATAATAAGTTTCAAACCGTAGAAATTACAGTAGATTAATCGTAGATTTGCAAATTAATACAGAAGATTTTGAATTTAATAGTTTTTATATTTCTCTTGTTACCAACTATTTATCAAGCTATAAATGGTTTTAGGGCGCAAGATAGAAAAGTCATTAATAAATTTGGTTTACAAAGCGCAGGAATGCAAGTGATTGGGACAGTTGTTGGTTTTGTTTTGTATAATATGATGAACAACGAATTCAAGATGATTGTTTTATATACTGGTGTGACTTTTTTATTGTGTATTGGTTTATTAGTAATGATTCAGAATTTATTGGTTGTTATCAAACAGAAATAATTTATAGCTAAAGAATTTATTGTAAAAAGAAAGCCATTCGTAATCGAATGGCTTTTTGTTGTTTAGAATCCAAAATTGATTCCAAATTGTAACATCTTACGTTCATCAAAGGTGTTATCTTTGAAGTAAGGACTAAGGTCTTGACGAACAAAAAGATTTACAGAGTTTAAACTCAACGTAAATTGTGCGCCATATACAAATGGATTTACGTTGTAGTTTGTACCTTTTTCTCGGCTACTGATCCCGTCTCCTTTTACAATATTGTTGTTAGAAATTTTTACTCCACCGTAGATGTTTGCACCTACAGATAATCCAGAGTTTATGTTTCTGTATTGTAAATCAGAACCTACAGATTTCAGTTTTCCTGTAATACTATATTTTAATCCAAGTGGAACCATAATATAAGTTGCACGAAGTTTACTTTTATCTAGATTTCTATCGTATTGTATCAAATCTACTTGTCCGTTTTCGTTTCTGTCGATCATATAATCATCATCAAAACGTAAAGTTCGCCAAGATAAAATAAAACCAGATAATAAACTGAATGGACTTGTTCTACTAAATTGTCTATGATAAACCAAACCAAATTCTAGATTGCTAGAAAATCCTAAATGATCATTTAATTTTTGATTGTCATCATCTGCTAAACTCATCACTCCCCAAGAAACATAACCATGCATTTCATTTACTGGTTGGTATTTCTTTTTCAGTTCATCAATCGATTTTTCACTTATTACATCAGAACTATCCAAAATAGAATATTCTACTTGTTTTTTGATGACATTATCCAAATCAAAACCTAATTCTTGTATTCTTGCATTTATTTTATTAGCATAAGATTGTGAGATGTCTTTTTTCATTGCGTCAGCAGTTTTTGCATCAACATCATCATTTGCTAAAGCTTTATCTACTTCTTTTATTTCCTCGTCCATTTTAGATTTTTCTTCGCCAACAATTTTTTTGATTTCAGCAGAAAAATCTTCGATTTGTGTACGAACTTTCGGACTTACTTTTTCGTCATATATTTTATCGTTGTTTAAATCAATCGATATTTTTTGTGCTTGCAAATTGCTATATAAAAGGCAAGCGATTCCTAGTACAATAAATTTTTTTATCATATTCTTTGTTTTTTCGTTTATATTAAATGTTTTCTTATCTGTTGAAGTCGTAAATCACCAATCGATTGTTGTTGTCATTCGTTTGTTTGATGTTTTCCTTATTTTCTATCGAATAAAGCAACATATCAGGATCCACATAATTGGTATTCTTTTTCTTTGATTTGTTTACAGAATCATTTTTCACCAAAGTTTTAGGCGTTTTGATTTCCGGAACATCAATTACTTTTACTTCTTTGATTGTTTCTGTTGGTACAATTTTCTGATGCACTTTTTCAGAAACTGCTTTTTCTTCCTTTAGAATTACTTTCTCATTAGAAACAAAAGCTTTCGGATTTTCTACTTCTTCTTTTAGATCAACCCGATTTTTATCAGAATTATTAGTAGAATTGGTTGTATCATTTGTATGAATAACTGTTTTTTCTGCTTTAATTTCTTTGGGTTGATAATTGACCAATTCGGTTTGCTCAACTTCGTTTGATTGATTCATAAATAAAAACCCACCTACAACTCCAATTAATAAGATAGCTGCAGCGCTCATCCACCAAACATTTTTTGCTTTTTTGTTTTGTTCTGTTTTTTGCTCATTCATAAAATCCATTCGAGATTCTAATCTATTCCAAGCGCTTTCAGAAACTTTTATTTCTTTCGTATTGATTTGATTCTTGATGTAATCATCCAATCTATTATTTTTCATATTGCTTTGCTTTTAGTTGTAAAACAATTTCTTTTAATTTCGTTTTTGCTCTGTGTAATTGTGTTTTACTCGTGCTTACACTTATATTTAATGTTTGGGCAATTTCTTGATGCGAATAATTCTCTAAAACATATAAATTAAAAACCAATCGATACGGATTATCTAATAATTCTAAAATCTGATGTGCATCAAACTCAAAATCGTCATCATTTAGATCATCAACATCATCAAAATCTGCCACTTTATGATCGTCTATAAATATTAAGGTCTGATTTGCTCTAATAAACGATAAACATTCATTTACCATTATTCTTCTAATCCAACCTTCGAAACTCCCTTTTTGCTGAAATTGATGAATCTGATTAAATACTTTACAGAAACCATTAATCATACAATCCTCTGCATAATGAAAGTCGCTAATGTAACTTTTGCAAATGCTCAGCATTTTTGGCGAATAAAAATCGAAAACCTGTTTTTGTACATTCGGTAGCTTTTCTTGTAAGCCATGCACAAACTTGCTTTCATTATTCTTATGTAAATTAAATATTCTCACGTGTTGTCCTTCTTCAACTATAAGATGCAAATACTTTAAAAAGGTTACAAGCTTTTTTTATTTTTTTTGATAATTGACGATTTACTGCTTCTTATTAATCGAAATACGCGCTTATAATTGCTTATTTTTTGCTTAAAAAGCTATGTTATGATGAATAATTAAGTGTTGATTTGAGTTATTTCAGAATTATTTTAGTTTGTAAAGTACTGATAGAATAGTAGATGGTAAAAAGAATTAAAAAAGAGTATAAAAAAGTTTGGTAAAGAGGTGAAATGTGTTCTATATTTGCAATCCCGAAAGGGGAAAAGGAGTTCATTGGTTGGTTAGTTGCTAGTAGTGTTTAAGCATGAAGACGATTA